>Ga0105047_10001449_pt1 | contig 42514 bp, 41 predicted proteins | sample MAT04_FD_78384 | JGI IMG/M metagenome (GOLD analysis project Ga0105047, IMG submission 78384) | Freshwater microbial communities from Lake Fryxell liftoff mats and glacier meltwater in Antarctica - MAT-04 (megahit assembly) | ecosystem: Environmental > Aquatic > Freshwater > Ice > Liftoff... | reverse complement strand
TGGAGATCGCCTGCTGGGGCGACCACCTCGACCCGTGGCGGGGCGCGACCGACGACGCATACATCCAGGGCAAGCTCGACGTCCTGGACCGCCACGGCCTCAAGGTCTACGCGATCTCCAACCACCTCAAGGGCCAGCTCGTCTGCGACGACCCGATCGACCAGCGTCACCGCGACATGGTGCCAGACGTCGTGTGGGGCGACGGCGAGCCCGAGGGTGTGCGTCAGCGCGCGGCCGAGGAGATGAAGCTCACCGCGCGCACTGCCGCTCGGCTGGGGGTCTCGACCGTCATCGGCTTCACCGGGTCCTCGATCTGGAAGTACGTCGCGATGTTCCCGCCGGCATCGGCCGAGCTGGTCGCCGCTGGCTACCGGGACTTCGCCGATCGATGGAACCCGATCCTCGACGTCTTCGACGAGGTCGGCGTGCGGTTCGCCCACGAGGTCCACCCGAGCGAGATCGCCTACGACTACTGGACGACGGTGGCGACGCTGGAGGCCATCGGCCACCGGGAGGCCTTCGGGCTCAACTGGGACCCCAGCCACTTCGTGTGGCAGGACCTGGACCCGGTCGGGTTCATGTGGGACTTCCGCGACCGGATCTACCACGTCGACTGCAAGGACGCGAAGCGTCGGGTCGGCAACGGCCGCAACGGCCGGCTCGGCTCGCACCTGCCCTGGGCCGACCCGCGGCGCGGCTGGGACTTCGTCTCCACCGGGCACGGAGACGTGCCGTGGGAGGACTCGTTCCGGATGCTCAACACCATCGGCTACGACGGCCCGATCTCCGTCGAGTGGGAGGACGCCGGGATGGACCGGCTCGTCGGCGCGCCCGAGGCACTCGAGTTCGTGCGCCGGATGGCCTTCGACCCGCCGTCGGCCGCGTTCGACGCCGCGTTCTCCTCGCGCTGACGCGACGGGACGGCAGGCCCGCGACGGCCCGCCGTCCCGCTCCGCCTCCGCGGCCGGTGTCCCGACAGGCCCGATCCTCGGCCCCGTCGCGAGGCTCGACCTGCCGATCCGCACCCCGCGGGTGAGACTGTGGCCATGATCTCCGCGCACCTCGCCCTGGCCCTGCGTGACGCCGGCCTGCGCTGGCACCCCGCTGCCGGCGACCGATTCGTCATCCCGCAGCCGGAGCTCATCGGTGAGCTCTTCACGCTCAGCGAGATGACCATCGAGGCCAGGGAGTACCCGACGGGGACCATCCTGGGCTTCAACGGCACCACCGAGTGGGCGATGGACTCGGTCGCTCAGGAGGAGGCACTGTGGATGCCGCGCGAGGACCAGCTGCGCGAGAAGCTCGGCGGGACCTTCGTCTCGCTCGTGCGCGCCGAGGGGCGCAGCGCTCCGCGGCACGCGTCGACCAGCGCCGACGCGCCCACCGATGGATCGGTCTGGGAGGTCACCACGCTGACCGGTGACGCCCACGAGGTTGCCCACCGCGCCCCGGACCCCGCGGACGCCTACGCGTTGGCCCTGCTCGCGCTCATCGAGCTGGCCCAGGACGGCGCCGTCCGCTGAGCGAGCCGGGGACGGGCCCCTGCGCGTGCACCTAGACTCAGGGGTCATGTCCTCCCTCTCCCGCGACGAGGTCGCCCGCGTCGCCGCGCTCGCCCGGATCGACCTGACGCCAGACGAGCTGACCCGCCTCGCCGGGGAGCTCGCCGTGATCGTGGACTCCGTCGCACTGGTCGGCGAGGTCGCCACGGCGGACGTCCCGGCGACCAGCCACCCGATCGCGATGACCAACGTCTACCGCGAGGACGTCGTCGAGCAGCCGCTCGACGTCGCCGAGATCCTCGCCGGTGCGCCGGCCAGCGAGGGCGGTCGGTTCGCGGTCCCGCAGATCCTCGAGGAGGACTGATGGCCGCCCCGAGGGCCGACCTCACCCGCCGCAGCGCGGCCGACCTCGCCGGGATGCTCCAGCGCGGCGAGGTGACCAGCGTCGAGGTGACCCAGGCTCACCTGGACCGGATCGCCGCCGTCGACGGTGCCGTGCACGCCTTCCTGCACGTGGACGCCGCCGGTGCCCTGACCACGGCTGCCGACGTCGACGCCCGGCGTGCCGCGGGCGAGGAGCTGCACCCGCTCGCCGGCGTCCCGATTGCGGTGAAGGACGTCGTGGTGACCCGTGGGCTGCCGACGACGGCCGGCTCGCGCATCCTCAAGGGCTGGGTGCCGCCGTACGACGCGACCCTGGTCGAGCGGCTCAAGGCGGTGCGGATGCCGATCCTCGGCAAGACGAACATGGACGAGTTCGCCATGGGCTCATCGACCGAGCACTCGGCCTACGGCGCCACCCACAACCCCTGGGACCTGGACCGGATCCCCGGCGGTTCGGGTGGTGGCAGCGCTGCGGCGGTCGCCGCGTACGAGGCCCCCCTGGCGATCGGCACCGACACCGGCGGCTCGATCCGCCAGCCGGCGGCGGTCACCGGCACGGTCGGCACCAAGCCGACCTACGGCGGCGTCTCACGCTACGGACTCATCGCGCTGGCCTCGAGCCTCGACCAGGCAGGTCCGGTCACCCGGAGCGTGCTCGACGCCGCCCTGCTGCACGAGGTGATCGGCGGGCACGACCCGCGCGACGCCACCTCGCTGCCCGAGCCGCTGCCGGACCTCGTCGGTGCGGCACGCCTCGGCCTGACCGGCGACCTCGCCGGGGTGCGTATCGGCGTGGTCAGCGAGCTCAACGGCGAGGGCTACCAGCCCGGGGTCCGGGCTCGGTTCGAGGAGGCGCTGGACCTGCTGCGCGGTGCCGGCGCCGAGGTCGTGGCGGTGTCCTGCCCGCACTTCACCTACGCGCTCGCCGCGTACTACCTCATCCTGCCGGCCGAGGCCTCGAGCAACCTGGCCAAGTTCGACGGGATGCGCTTCGGCCTGCGGGTCGAGCCGGCCGACGGCCCGGCGACGGCCGAGCGGGTCATGGGCGCCACCCGCGGGGCCGGCTTCGGCGACGAGGTCAAGCGTCGGATCATCCTGGGCACCTACGCGCTGTCCGCCGGGTACTACGACGCCTACTACGGCAGCGCCCAGAAGGTCAGGACCCTCATCCAGCGCGACTTCGCCGCGGCGTTCGAGCGGGCCGACGTGCTGGTCTCGCCGACCGCCCCGACCACGGCGTTCCGGCTGGGCGAGAAGCTCGACGACCCGCTCGCGATGTACCTCAACGACGTCGCCACCATCCCGGCCAACCTGGCCGGCGTTCCAGGCATGTCCGTCCCGTCCGGCCGGTCCGACGACGGCCTGCCGGTCGGCTTCCAGATCCTCGCCCCGGCCCGGGCCGACGACCGGCTCTATCGGGTCGGCGCCGCGCTGGAGTCGCTGCTCGAGGCCCGGTGGGGCGGGCCGCTGCTGGACCGTGCCCCGGAGCTGGGGACCATGGCGCCCGCCGCGCCGACCGAGGGGACGTCCCGATGAGCCTGCCCGCACCGACCCTGGTGGACTTCGACGACGCAGTCGCCCGGTACGACCCGGTCATCGGCATCGAGGTGCACGTCGAGCTCGGCACCGTGAGCAAGATGTTCGACGGCGCGCCCACCGAGTTCGGGGCCGAGCCCAACACTCAGGTCACGCCCGTCTCGCTCGGCCTGCCCGGCGCCCTGCCGTCGCTCAACCGGGCAGCCGTCGAGTCAGCGATCAAGATCGGCCTGGCCCTCAACTGCCAGATCGCCGAGGTCTGCCGGTTCGCGCGGAAGAACTACTTCTACCCGGACGTGCCGAAGAACTTCCAGACCTCGCAGTACGACGAGCCGATCGCCTTCGAGGGCTACCTCGACGTCGAGCTGTCCGACGGCGCCATCGTGCGGGTGGAGATCGAACGGGCGCACATGGAGGAGGACGCCGGCAAGAACACCCACGTCGGCGGCCTGACCGGCCGGATCCACGGCGCGGAGTACTCGCTGGTCGACTACAACCGCGCCGGCATCCCGCTGGTCGAGATCGTCACCAAGCCCATCACCGGCACCGGCGAGCGCGCGCCCGAGGTGGCCCGGGCCTACGTCCAGACCCTGCGGGACATCTTCCGCGGGCTCGGCGTCTCCGAGGCACGGATGGAGCGCGGCAACGTGCGCGCCGACGTCAACCTGTCGCTGCGACCCACGCCCGACTCCCCGCTGGGTACCCGCACCGAGACCAAGAACGTCAACTCGTTCCGCTCCGTGGAGCGGGCCGTGCGGTACGAGGTCTCCCGCCAGGCCGGCATCCTCGACGCCGGCGGCAGCATCGTCCAGGAGACCCGGCACTGGCACGAGGACACCGGCATCACCACCGCCGGTCGGATCAAGTCCGACGCCGAGGACTACCGGTACTTCCCCGAGCCCGACCTGGTGCCGGTCGCCCCCAGCCGGGAGTGGGTGGAACAGATCCGCGCAACCCTGCCCGAGGCCCCGGTCGCCCGGCGGCACCGGCTTCAGGCGGAGTGGGGGTACGCGGACGCCGAGATGCGCGACGTCGTCAACGCCGGAGCCGTCGAGATCATCGAGGCGACCGTGCAGGCCGGCGTCGACCCGGCGGCCGCCCGCAAGTGGTGGATGGGCGAGCTGGCCCGGACCGCGAAGAACGAGGGCCTGGAGCTGGCCGACCTCCCGGTCACGCCCGCCCAGGTCGGCGAGCTGCAGCGGCTGGTGGACTCGGGTCGGATCAACGACAAGCTGGCCCGCCAGGTGCTGGCCGGCGTGCTCGCCGGCGAGGGCTCCCCGACGGAGGTGCTCCTCGCGCGTGGCCTGGAGGTCGTCTCGGACGACGGCCCGCTGCTGGCGGCGATCGACGACGCGCTCGCGGCCCAGCCGGACATCGCGGCGAAGGTCCGCGACGGCAACCTCGGTCCGGTCGGGTCGATCATCGGCGCGGTGATGAAGGCCACGCGGGGTCAGGCCGATGCGGCCAGGGTGCGCGAGCTCGTCCTCGAGCGCGTGGCGGAGGGCTGAGCCGTGCGTGGCATGCCCACCCTCGAGGGCGAGATGGTCGTCCTGCGCCCGATCCGCGCCGAGGACGCCGACGCGATGTGGCAGTCGGTCTCCAACGACCCGGAGGGCATGCGCCTGACCGGGACGACGGCGACCTTCACCCGTGAGCAGATCGACGCGTGGTGCGCCGACGTCGCCGACCGCGAAGGTCGCGCCGACTGGGCGATCACGCACGGCGCGGACGACTACCTCGGCGAGATCGTCCTCAACGAGATCGACGCCCACGAGCGCAACGCGAACCTGCGCCTGGCGCTGTGCCCGGGGCAGCGTGGACGGGGCTTCGGCGGCGAGGCGATCGAGCTGGTCCTGGACCATGCCTTCGCGCCCGTGCCCGAGGGACTCGGCCTGCATCGGGTCTCGCTCGACGTGCTGAGCATCAACCCCCGCGCGCGGGCGCTGTACGAGAGCCTCGGTTTCGTCGAGGAGGGTCGCCAGCGGGAGAGCCACCGCGACGGCGAGTTCTGGTGCGACACCATCCTCATGGCGCTGCTCGAGGACGACGAGCGCCCCCGACACCTCGCGGCGACGTGAGCCGGTGCTGACCGTCACAGTCGGGCACGACGACCAGCTGGCGTCGCTGGTCGCCGGGCCGCTTCCGCCGGACGTCCGGGTGGTCCGATGGGACCTGCGTGGCCCGCTGCCCGACGGTGTCGCTGCCCAGGACGTCGACCTCGTCGTCGTCCCGCACTACCTCACCGGACCGGACCGGCTGCGCGCGCTGGACGCCCTGCCGAACCTGCGCGTGCTCCAGCTGCCCAGCGCGGGCTACGAGCACGCCGTGCCCTACCTGCCGGCCGGGGTGGCGCTGTGCAACGGGCGAGGTGTGCACGACGCGGGCACCGCCGAGCTGGCCCTCGCCCTGGTCCTGGCCGCCCAGCGGGGGATCGACCAGTCCGTGCGCGACCAGGGGGAGCACCGCTGGGCGCCCGTCTTGCGCTCCTCGCTGGCCGATCGTCGGGTGCTCGTGCTGGGCCACGGGTCGGTCGGTCGGGCGGTCGTCCGGCGACTCGAGGTGTTCGAGGTGGAGGTGCTCGCGGTGGCGAGCGCCCCGCGGATCGAGGACGGGCGCCAGGTGCACGGCATCGAGCAGCTGCCGGGCCTGCTGCCCACGGTCGACGTCGTGATCGTCATCGTCCCGCTGACCGAACAGACGCACCACCTCGTCGACGCCGCGTTCCTCGCGGCGATGCCCGACGGTGCCCTGCTGGTCAACGTCGCCCGCGGCAAGGTGGTGGACACCGACGCGCTGCTCGCCGAGCTCCGCACGGGCCGGCTGCGCGCAGCCCTGGACGTCACCGACCCGGAGCCGCTGCCCCCGGAGCACCCGCTGTGGGACGCACCGGGTCTGCTGCTGACGCCGCACGTCGGTGGCTTCACCGACGCGACGACGCCGCGGTTCGCCGATCTGCTGCGCCGCCAGGTCGCTGCCCTGGCCGCCGGCAGCGAGCCGGTCAACCTCGTCCTGCGGGGCGCAGGTACCGGCCGCTCCGGCGGACGCGGGGCACCTTCCGGCTCAGACCAGCGTGACCCACGCCGTCCCGGGGCCGACGGGTAGCTCGAGGGTCCCGGTCCGCCCTCCGGCGGGGTCGGCGCCACCGAAGGCGCTGGCCGGCGCGCTCTGCTCGCCGTTGGCCAGCGCGATGAGGTCGAAGCCGATGTTGCCGACGCCGAACGCGTGCGCCACCTGCTCGACCACCACCGGGGTGCCGGCCGGCACGGCGCCGTCGGGCCCGGCGACCGTGAGGGTGGCGGCGGTACGACGGTGGGCGAACGGCTCCATGGGCGGGGCCCCGGCGGGGGTGGGGTGGGTGCGGACGGTGCGGAGGTCTCAGCCCAGGTTCCGCCCGAGCACGCGGTCGAGGAAGGTGAGGGTCTCGGCGTCGTCCTCGATCCCGCCGGCCTCGTGGCCGTTGTAGCGCCAGACGCGCAGCTCGGCCGGGCCCGCATAGGCGGCATGCGCGGCGACGACCGTCGACGGCGGCACGATGGTGTCCATGAGCGCGACGGAGAAGCGGGCGGGCGGGAGGGCGCGCCGGGCCATGGCCACGCCGTCGACGTAGCCGAGCGTGCGCAGCACGCGCTCCTCCGCCCCACGGTGCACCGCCAGGTAGGACCGGACCTCCGAGAACGGCGCGTCGTCGGTGATGGTGATGGCCCGGGGGATGTCGCAGAGGAACGGCACATGGGCAGCGACGGCACGCACGCCGTCCGCCAGGGCCGCGGCGGCGAGCGCGATCGCACCGCCCTGGCTGCCACCCACGACGGCGACCCGATCCGGGTCGACCCCGGGCAGCAGCCGGGCCGCGTCGACCGCGCGGACACCGTCGGTGAGAAGGCGCCGGTAGTAGTAGGTCGCGGGGTCCTCGATGCCCCGGGTCATGACACCAGGGAACTGAGGGCCGGTGCCCCACGGGTCAGGGGTGTCCCCGGTGCTCCACGCCGAGCCCTGGCCGCGGGTGTCCATCTGCAGGTGGGCGTAGCCGGCGGAAGCCCACAGCAGACCGTCCAGCGGGTTGCCGCGGCCGCCGCCGTACCCGACGTACTGCACAACGGTAGGCAGACGGTCGGTGGTCCCAGCCGGTCGGCGCAGCCAGGCGCGCACGGGGTCCCCACCGAAGCCGGGGAAGGTGACGTCGTGGACCTCGACGGTGCGCAGGGGCCCGTCCACCTGGGTGAGCGTGGGGGCGTCGTCGAACCGTCGGGCCTCGGCGAGGGTGGCCCGCCAGAACTCGTCGAAGTCGCCCGGCTCGACGAGGGAGCTGGTGTGCTCCCACAGGGCAGGCTCGTGGAGGTCGGTCAGCACCGGGCTCCTCGGGGCGTCACAGGGCGCTGGTCGAGCCGCGCTCGACCAGCGAGGTCGGCAGCCGGATGTGGTTGTTCTCCACCACCTGGCCGTTGAGCAGCCGAGTGAGCAGCAGGATCGCCTCGGAACCCATCCGCTGGATCGGTTGGTTCACCGTGGTCAGCGGAGGGGTGGTGAGGGCGGACTCCGGCACGTTGTCGAAACCGACGAGGGACAGGTCGCCCGGGATGGACAGCCCGAGCTCGGCCGCCGCGTCCATGACGCCCAGTGCCGACAGGTCGTTGGCGGCGAAGATCGCCGTGGGCCGGTCGTGCGCCAGGAGCAACGCCTTCGCCGGCTCGCGCGCGGTCTCGCGCCGGTACCCGCCGTTCGCCACCAACGCCGGGTCGACCTCGATCCCGGCGAGGCCCAGGGCGGTGCGATAGCCCTCCTCGCGCAGGCGCGCGGACTCCAGGTCGGCGCGACCGCCGAGGAAGGCGATCCGGCGGTGGCCCAGCTCGAGCAGGTGCCCGGTCGCCAGGATGCCGCCGTTGAGGTTGTCCGAGTCGATCGTCGGCAGGCCCGTCGGGCCGGTGTGCGGGTCGATCGCGACGACCGGGACGATCCCGCGGACGGCCACCACCGTCGGCGTCACGAGGATGGCCCCGTCGATGAGCGTCCCGCTGAGCCGCGACAGGTACCGCTTCTCCCAGCCGATCTCCGAGCCGGCCCGCCCGCCACCCGAGTAGGCGAGCAGCTCGTAGCCGGTGCCGGAGATCGCGGCCGAGACACCCTTGAGGATCTCGGTGCTGAACGGCTCGAACTCGGCGACAAGGATGCCGATGACATTCGTGCGGTGGCTGCGCAGGCTTCGCGCGACGAGGCTGGACTCGTAGCCGAGGTCGTCGATCACCGCCTGGACGCGCGCCGACGTCGAGACTGCCACCCCGTAACGGTCGTTGATCACCTTGGAGACGGTCGCGACCGAGACCCCCGCCGTGCGGGCGACATCGGTGATCGTCACGCGACTCTGGTGCTCCACGGGCATCACCTTAGGGCGAGACGACGCGGTCGAGGTCGATGAGCGCCGCGGCGTCGCTGCCCAGCGTGTCGGTCGGCGTCGCCGGAGTGGCGATCGGCGTCCGCAGCACAGTGCTGGTGCTCAGGCGGGCGTCGGTCAGTGCGACCCGGTGGACCGCGCCGACGAGATCGGTCGAGGCCGTCGCCTCCTTGGTCGAGCACGACGGCCCCACCCACAGCTCGACGGCGCCGGGCTCGACGACCCGTGTCATCGTCCGGTCGGACAGCGCCAGCCGGGTGGTCGGGACCGCGAACCGCACCTGCACGCTCTCGCCCGGCTCGAGTCGCACGCGCTGGTAGCCGACGAGCTGGGCGACCGGGCGGGTGACCGTCGCGACGACGTCCTTCGCATACAGCTGGACGAGGTCCTCGCCCGTGATCAGGCCGGTGTTGGTCACCGTCACGGTGGCGTCGAGGGTTCCGCCGGTGGGCACCTCGGCGGCGACGACGAGGTCGGTGTGCGTGAACGTGGTGAACGACAGGCCGTGGCCGAAGGGGTAGACCGGCGTCGGGTCGGTGCTGGTGACCTCCGACGCCCCGCCGAGGATCGGCTGGAGGTAGGAGTACGGCTGGGCACCGGCCGAGCGCGGCATGGTCACGGGCAGGTGCCCGGACGGGTTCACCCGGCCGCTGAGGACACCGGCGACGGCCGTGCCACCCTCCTCGCCGGGGAAGAAGGCCTGGATCACCGCCGCCGGTCGACGCTCGCCGACGGTCGTCCAGCCGATCGCGTAGGGCCGGCCGGTGAGGAGCACGAGCACGACGGGGGTTCGCGTGGCCAGCAGCGCCTCGACCAGCTCGCGCTGGACCCCGGGCAGCTCGAGGTCCTCGGCGTCGTTGCCCTCGCCCACGGTCCCGCGGCCGAACAGGCCGGCCCGGTCCCCGACGACCACGACGGCGACGTCGGCGGCTGTCACGACCTCGACGGCCTCGGCGAAGCCCGAGCGGTCCTCGCCCTCGACGCCGCAGCCGGTCGCCAGGACGATCTCGGCGTCGCCGAGCTCGACGGCGAGCGCCTGTGCCACCGTCGGCGCGGCGACGCCGAGCTCGGCCTCCGGGTGGTGCACGAGCACGTGGTTGGCGAAGGAGTAGCAGCCCATCAGGGCCTCGATGCTGTCGGCGTTCGGCCCGACGACGGCGACGCGCGCCGGCGCCGGCCGTCCGGCCGTCAGCAGGGGCAGCACGCCGTCGTTCGCGAGCAGGACGATCGACTCCTCGGCCATCCGTCGCGCCACCTCGCGGTGCGCGGGGGAGTCGAGGTCGATGTCGGTCGGCGAGGGACCCTCAAAGGTCTCGTCGAGCAGACCGAGATCCTCCTTCTGGGCCAGCGCACGCAGCACGGCGCGGTCGACAAGCGCGACGTCGACCAGCCCGGCCTCGATCCGTGCGGCCAGCGGCGCGAGGTAGGCGTCGCCGGTCGGCAGCTCGATGTCGATCCCTGCGGTCAGCGCCTGCGCGGCCGCGTCGCCCAGGTCGGCGGCGACGGCGTGCATGACGTGCAGGAAGGCGACGGCGAAGTAGTCGGCGACGACCACCCCGTCGAATCCCCAGCGCTCGCGCAGCACGCCGGTGAGGTAGGTGGGGTCCGAGGCCATCGGCACCCCGTCGATCTCGGTGTAGGCGTTCATCACCGAGCGGGCGCCCCCGTCGAGTACCGCCATCTCGAACGGCAGCAGCAGCAGGTCGGCCAGCTCGCGCGGGCCGGCGTGGACCGGGGCGTGGTTGCGCCCGGCCTGCGAGGCGGAGTATCCGACGAAGTGCTTGAGCGTGGCGTGCACGCCGGCGCCCTGCAGGCCCTGGACGTAGGCCGTGCCCACCGTGCCGACGAGGTATGGGTCCTCGCCGATGCACTCCTCGACCCGGCCCCACCGCGGGTCGCGGATGATGTCGAGCACCGGGGCGAGCCCCTGGTGGATCCCCAGCTCACGCATGGACCCACCGATGAGCGCGCCCATCTCGTCGACGAGGGACGGGTCGAAGGACGCGCCCCAGGCCAGCGGCGTCGGGAAGGTTGCCGCCCTCCACGCGGCGAGGCCGGTGAGGCACTCCTCGTGCACGAGCGCGGGGATGCCCAGCCGGGTGGTCGACCGCAGCCGCCGCTGCTCGGCCCACAGCCAGGCTGCCCGCTCGGCCGGGTCGACCGGACGGGTGCCGTAGACCCGCGTGAGATGACCGACGCCTTGACGGGTGAACTCCTCGAGCAGCGCGGCTCTGGTCATCTCGCCCTGCATCGGCGCGACGACCTCGCCGCCCTGGTCGACCCAGTAGCCGACGATCTGGGCGAGCTTCTCCGCCAGCGTCATCTCCGCGAGCAGGTCCTGGACCCGCTGCGAGACGTGCGGCATCGCCGGCAGCTGGTCGGCGGGGTGGTGAAGAGGTGACACCTGTGCGTCCTTCGGTCGTCCGGGCCGGGGAGTGACGCCGCAGCCCGGGGGCACGGCATCGGGGGGTTCGTTCGGTCGGGTCGGTTACCCCTTGACGGCTCCCTGGAGGCCGTTGACGATGCGCTTCTGCATCGCCAGGAAGAACACCAACGCGGGGATCATGGCCAGCGTGGTGAAGGCGAACACGCCGGCGGTGTCGGCCGAGTGCTCCGAGGAGAAGTCGGCAACACCGAGCGGCAGGGTCTTCATGTCGCCCTGCAGCAGCAGCAGGGGGAGCAGGTAGGCGTTCCACGAGCCGACGAACGCGAGCACGCCGACCGTGACGACACCCGGTCCCGACAGCGGGACGAGGATGCGCCAGAAGAACCCGAACCGGGACGCGCCGTCGAGCATGGCCGCCTCCTCGAGCTCGATCGGCAGGGCCTGGAGGAACGGCCGCAGGATGATCACTGTCGTCGGGAGCGCGAAAGCGGCCTGCGGGAGCGCCACGCCCAGCCACGTGTTGCCCAGGCCGAGGTCCTTCGAGATGAGGATGAACAGCGGGATGATCGCGACGGTCGCGGGGAAGAGCAGACCCATGACGAAGATCAGGTAGAGCGGCTCACGCCACCTGAAGTGGTAGCGGGCCAACGGGTAGGCCGCCAGGAGGCCGAACACCACGACCACCGTCGAGGTGATCAGTGCGATGGCCGTCGAGTTGACCGCGTACTGCCAGAACGAGCCGTTGGTCAGCACGTCCTGATAGTTGGTCAGCACCCAGGGGTTCGGCAGGCCCGCGGGCGACTCCGCCAGCTGGGCGTTGGTCCGGAACCCGCTGAGCACGCCGTAGAGCACGGGGCCGAGGGTCATCGCGATGACGACGAGCGCCAGGGCGTAGACCACCGGGTTGCCGCCCGACAGGCCCTTGGTGGCACGCGGTTGACGGGACCCGCGGGTGGTGGGTCGGGGGGTGAGGGTGTCGGCGTTCATCGCGTGGCCTTCTTCAGGGGAGCGGTGTCCTGGTGGTCACGCCGCAGGACGAAGCGCTGGTACAGCAGAGCCATGAACAGGGCGACGACGAACAGGACGACTGACGCGGCCGAGGCGATCCCGAAGTTCGAGCGCTTGGTCCCCTCGTTGATGAGGAAGGTCGCCATCGTGGTGGTGGCGTTCGCCGGACCGCCGCCGGTGAGGATCCAGACCATGTCGAACAGCTGGAGGGATCCGATCATCGACAGGAAGGTCCAGGTCCGCAGGGTAGGTCCGAGCAGGGGGATGGTGATCCGGGTCTGCACCTGCCACCACGAGGCGCCATCGATCGCCGCGGCCTCGTAGAGCTCCTCCGGGACGCCCTGGAGCCCGGCGAGGAAGAGGATGACGGCTAGACCCAGGTACTTCCAGGTCAGCACGACGATGACAGTTCCGAGTGCGTACTCGGGGGTGCCGAGCCAGCCCTGGGCCGGCCCGCTCAGTCCGACGGAGGCGAGCAGGGTGTCGATGACGCCGTAGCGCGGCTGCAAGAGCTGGAACCACACGACGCCCGCGATGACCTCGGCGAGCACGTACGGCACGAAGATGATGGTGCGCAGGATGCCCTGGCCCCACATCTTGCGATTGAGCAGCAGGGCGATGCCCAGGCCCAGCGGCAGCTGGATGGCGACGGAGGCCACCACGACGATGAGGTTGTGCTGCAGCGCGTCCGTGAAGACCTCGTTGTTGAGCACCGCGACGTAGTTCTGCAGGCCGACGAAGTCGACCAGGGGGCCATAGCCCTTCCAGCGGTAGACCGAGAACTGCAAGGCCTTGACGATCGGCCAGACGACGAAGAACAGGAAGATGATCAGGGCGGGCGCCACGAACGCGGCGATCTCGAGGCGCATGCGGAGAGCGGGACCCGCTCCGCGGCGTCCGCCCGAGGTCCGGACCGCCGACCGCGCCGACGAGGCGCGATCGGCGGTCGTGACCAGCGGGGTGGACGCCGCAGGCGAGGCGGTGGCGCCCGAAGGGGCGGTCGCGTCGTCTGCCACGTCGATCACCCCTCCGCGTCAGCCGCCGCCTGGGTGGCGTCGACGATGTCCTGAGCTGAGGCCTGGCTGGCGAACATGAGTGCGATCGCGTCGTTCATCGCCCCACCGACCGACGCACCGAAGGCCGTGTCGAAGTAGAGCTGGACGTACGGCGCCGCGTCGCGGACCCCGAGGAGGACGGCGAGTGTCGGGTCGGACACGTACTGCGATGCGCTCGGGTTCGTCGGGAGGCCCATGTCGAGCTCGGCGAAGCCCTTCTGGACCTCGTCGGACAGCAGGTACTCGATGAAGTCGACAGCGGCGTCGGGTGCACCCTCGGCCACGGCCCACGCGTCGCCACCACCGAGGGCAGCGGTCTGCTCACCCTCGCCGCCGTCGACGGCTGGGAACGCGAACCAGCCCGTGTCCGCACCCAGGCCGGTGCCGTCCTCGGTGAGTCCCTGCATCACGCCGGGCTCCCAGTGGCCCATGAGCTCGATCGCGACCTTGCCGGACGCCAGCAGGCCGGAGGCGCTGGTGGGGCCGGTCTGGGCCGGGGTGGCGAGGAATCCTGCGTTGAAGGGCTCGGCCGCGACCAGCTCCTCGAGGGACTCCCCCGCACGGACGAAGCACTCGTCGGAGAAGTCGAGCGAGGTCACGGCCTCGCTGAGGACGTCCTGCGAGCACTGACGCAGCGCGAAGTAGTACCAGTAGTGCGCGGCCGGCCACTTGTCTCCGGCGCCGACCGAGATCGGCTCGATCCCGGCAGCCTTGAGCTGGTCGAGGACGACGTAGTACTCGTCCCACGTGGTCGGGGTCTCGGTGATCCCGGCCTGCTCGAAGAGCGACTTGTTGTACCAGAAGCCGACGACCCCGACCGAGAACGGCAGGCTGTAGGTCTTGTCGTCCACCTGCCAACCGGCGACGGAGCCACCGAGCTTCTCGATCGTGTCCGCAGCGGCCTCGGAGAGGTCCATCGTGATGCCTGCCGCGACGTGGTCGGCGAGCTCGCCACCCCCACGTTCCATGTAGATGTCCGGGGTGTCGCCGCTCTGGAAGGCGGCCTCGAGCTTGGTCACCATGTCCTCGTGCTGCATCGAGGTGACCTCGATGGCCACGCCGGGGTTGGCGGCCTCGAAGTCGGCGGCGACCTGCGTGTAGTAGCCCATCCCCGGGTCGGAGTTGGAGTTGTGCCACCACGTGATGGTGACGTCACCATCCTCCGTGGCCTCGGGGTCTGCTTCTGTGCCAGAGCTGCAAGCGGCGAGCAGGGCGATGGACGCCACCACCGCCATTGCCCTCAGGGGTGTCCTCGTCATCGGGGATCTCCTCGTCGTCGTGGAAGAAGGGTGTCCAGCGGTCCGAGTGTCGCAGCGCCGAAACCGGGATGTCAAACGATGTCGATAACGTTTTCCTTACGGTGTGGTCACGCCCGGGTGCTCAACGGCGGCGGGCACGGCACCCAACCCGGGCCGGCGCGCGACACCCCACCTAGACTCCGTGCATGAGCGAGCAGAGCCCCTTCACCGACGGCACGCCCACCGACATCAAGCCCCGCAGCCGTCAGGTGACCGACGGGCTGGAGGCCACCGCCGCGCGCGGCATGCTGCGCGCCGTGGGCATGGGCGACGAGGACTTCGCCAAGCCCCAGATCGGCGTCGCGAGCTCGTGGAACGAGATCACGCCGTGCAACCTCTCGCTCGACCGCCTGGCAAAGGCAGCCAAGAACGGGGTGCACGCCGCCGGGGGCTACCCGCTGGAGTTCGCCACCATCTCGGTGTCGGACGGCATCTCGATGGGCCACGAGGGGATGCACTTCTCGCTGGTCAGCCGCGACATCATCGCCGACTCGGTCGAGACCGTCATGCAGGCGGAGCGGCTGGACGGCTCGGTGCTCCTGGCGGGCTGCGACAAGTCCCTGCCCGGCATGCTCATGGCCGCGGCGCGCCTCGACCTCGCGTCGGTGTTCCTCTACGCCGGATCGATCGCACCGGGGTGGGTCAAGCTCACCGACGGGACCGAGAAGGAGGTCACGATCATCGACGCCTTCGAGGCGGTCGGTGCGTGCGTCCGGGGCCTGATGAGCCGCGAGGACGTCGATCTCATCGAGCGCGCCATCTGCCCGGGGGAGGGCGCGTGCGGCGGGATGTACACCGCGAACACGATGGCCTCGGTGGCCGAGGCGATGGGCATGTCGCTCCCGGGCTCCGCCGCGCCGCCGTCGGCCGACCGCCGGCGCGACGCCTACGCTGTGCGCTCGGGCGAGGCCGTCGTCGAGCTGCTGCGCCGGGGGATCACCGCGCGGCAGATCATGACCAAGGAGGCGTTCGAGAACGCCATCGCCGTGGTGATGGCGTTCGGCGGGTCGACCAACGCCGTGCTGCACCTGCTGGCGATCGCCTACGAGGCGGAGGTGGACCTCACACTTGACGACTTCTCCCGCGTGGCCGCCAGGGTGCCGCACCTGGGCGACCTCAAGCCGTTCGGCAGGTACGTGATGAACGACGTCGACCGGATCGGCGGGGTCCCGGTGGTGATGAAGGCCCTGCTCGACGCCGGGCTGCTGCACGGCGACTGCCTGACGGTGACCGGGCGCACGGTGGCCGAGAACCTGGCCGACATCGCCCCGCCGGACCCCGACGGCAAGATCCTGCGTGCGCTGGACAACCCCATCCACAGCACCGGTGGCATCGCGATCCTGCACGGGTCGCTGGCGCCCGACGGCGCCGTCGTCAAGAGCGCAGGCTTCGACTCCGACGTCTTCGAGGGCATCGCGCGGGTCTTCGAGCGCGAGCGTGCCGCCCTCGACGCCCTGGAGGACGGCACGATCGTCGCGGGCGACGTCGTCGTCATCCGCTACGAAGGCCCCAAGGGCGGTCCGGGGATGCGCGAGATGCTCGCGATCACCGGGGCCATCAAGGGCGCCGGGCTCGGCAAGGAGGTGCTGCTGCTCACCGACGGCAGGTTCTCCGGGGGGACGACAGGCCTGTGCGTCGGACACGTGGCCCCCGAGGCCGTGGACGGTGGGCCGATCGCGTTCGTGCGGGACGGCGACCGGATCCGCCTCGACATGGCCGGCGAGCTGCTCGAGCTGCTCGTTGAGCCTGCCGAGCTCGCGGCGCGGGCGCTGGGCTGGGCTCCGCTGGCGGCGCGCTACACGCGCGGTGTGCTGGGCAAGTACGTCAAGCTCGTCGGGTCCGCCTCGACGGGCGCCGTCCTGTCCTGACGGGTCGTCGGCCGTACTGCTCGCGCCGGAGTGCCGGCCGTCCCGATATGTGGACTCGTGATCCGCCTGTTGAGATGCATCCGCGTCTGCGTGACAACCCCGTGCCGGCAGGCGTACGCTCACGGACGTGCGGATGATCCACCTCGTAGTTACCTAGGCGCTGGCCGGCACCCGGCCCGCGCCCACCCCTCGTTGTGCCCGACCGGGCCGAGGGGTTTTTTCATGTTCCGAACCGGCTGGCGGCGTTGCCCGTCGGGAGCACGACCTGGCGGGCACCACGTACCCGCCAGCAACGACACAGGGAGAGCAACGATGGTCCAGGGTCCCCACCCGGCGCCTCCCGCCGGGGCCAGCCGATCGACGCCGCAGCCGACGCCGCACGACCCGGGCGTCGTCGCGCCCGCTCGCGTGAACCCGGCGGACCTGCGTCCCGTCGCGGGACGAGGCGAGACGATGACCGGCGCCCAGGCGATCGTCCGCTCGCTCGAGGCGGCCGGCGCAGACGTCGTCTTCGGCCTTCCCGGCGGGGCGATCCTGCCGACCTATGACGCCCTCATGGACTCCTCGGTGGTGCGCCACATCCTCGTCCGGCACGAGCAGGGTGCCGGCCACGCGGCCACGGGGTACTCGTACACGAGCGGGAAGGTCGGGGTCTGCATCGCCACGTCCGGCCCCGGGGCGACGAACCTCGTCACCCCGATCGCCGACGCGAACATGGACTCGGTGCCGCTGGTGGCGATCACGGGCCAGGTCGGCGCGTCGCTCATCGGCACTGATGCGTTCCAGGAGGCCGACATCGTCGGCATCACGCTGCCGGTGACCAAGCACAACTTCCTCGTCACCCACGCCGATGACATCCCGCGGGTGATCGCCCAGGCGTTCCACATCGCGCGGACCGGCCGGCCCGGCCCGGTGCTGGTCGACATCGCCAAGACGGCCCAGCAGGCCACCACGACGTTCCAGTGGCCCGAGACGCTCGACCTGCCGGGCTACCACCCGGTCACCAAGCCGCACGCCAAGCAGGTCCGTGAGGCGGCCCGCCTGCTGGCGACGGCGCGCCGGCCGGTGCTGTACGTCGGTGGCGGGGCGATCCGCTCCGGCGCGTCGGCCGAGCTGCGCCGGCTCGTCGACGCCTCGGGCGCACCGGCCGTGACCACGTTGATGGCCCGCGGCGCGCTGCCGGACTCCCACCCGCAGAACCTCGGCATGCCGGGCATGCACGGCACCGTGCCGGCCGTCGCGGCACTCCAGCGGGCCGACCTCATCGTCGCCCTCGGTGCCCGGTTCGACGACCGGGTGACCGGCAAGCTGTCGTCCTTCGCCCCGCACGCGACGATCGTGCATGCGGACATCGACCCCGCCGAGATCGGCAAGAACCGGCGGGTGGACGTGCCGATCGTCGGCGACCTGCGCGAGATCATCGCCGAGCTGCTGCCCGAGCTCGCCCGGGAGCACGCCCAGCACGGCAAGCCGGATCTCGAGGGCTGGTGGCGCCAGATCGACGACTGGCGCGAGACCTTCCCGCTGGGATTCACCGAGCCCGAGGACGGGCACCTGTCCCCGCAGCACGTCATCTCCCGGATCGGCGAGATCTCCGGCCCGGAGGCGGTCTACGTCGCCGGGGTGGGCCAGCACCAGATGTGGGCCTCGCAGTTCATCCGCTACGAGCGGCCCAACGCCTGGCTCAACTCCGGCGGTCTGGGGACCATGGGCTACGCCGTCCCGGCAGCGATGGGGGCCAAGGTAGGTGACCCGGCCCGCACGGTCTGGGCGATCGACGGCGACGGCTGCTTCCAGATGACCAACCAGGAGCTCGCGACCTGCGCCATCAACGACATCCCGATCAAGGTCGCGGTGATCAACAACTCCTCGCTCGGCATGGTGCGTCAGTGGCAGACCCTCTTCTACGAGTCCCGCTACTCCAACACGGACCTGCACACGGGCCACGACACCGTGCGGATCCCGGACTTCGTCAAGCTCGCCGAGGCCTACGGCTGCGTCGGCCTGCGCTGCGAGACCCGGGCCGACGTCGACGCGACGATCAAGCGGGCGATGGAGATCGACGACCAGCCCGTCGTCGTCGACTTCACGGTCTCGGCGAACGCCATGGTCTGGCCGATGGTCGCTGCGGGCGTGAGCAACGACGAGATCCAGTACGCCCGTGGCATCAGCCCGTCCTGGGACCGGGAGGAGTGATGGCCGCCGTCACCGCCGTCCCGCCGCGGACCCCCGTCCCGTCATCCCGTCCCGCCCCCGAAGCGACCCTCAAGGAAGGTGCAGCATGAGCAGGCACACGCTGTCGGTGCTCGTCGAGAACAAGCCCGGCGTGCTCACCCGGGTGGCCGGGCTCTTCGCCCGGCGAGCATTCAACATCCACTCCCTGGCGGTGGGCCCCACCGAGCACCCGGAGATCTCACGGATCACGGTGGTCGTCGACGTCGAGGAGCTGCCGCTGGAGCAGGTGACCAAGCAGCTCAACAAGCTCATCAACGTCATCAAGATCGTCGAGCTGGAGCAGGACTCCTCGGTCCAGCGCGAGCTGCTCCTCGTCAAGGTCCGCGCGGACCTGGCCACCCGCTCGCACGTCCTGGAGGTCGTCCAGCTGTTCCGGGCGCACGTCGTCGACGTCGTGCCTGACGCGGTGACCATCGAGGCGACCGGCGGGCCCGGCAAGGTCGAGGCGCTGCTCGCCGCGCTCGAACCCTTCGGCATCCGCGAGATCGTGCAGTCCGGGACGGTGGCGATCGGGCGCGGCTCGCGCTCCATCACCGACCGCGCTCTGGAACGGGTCTCCCGTTCCGCCTGAGCACGTCCAGACTGTTGCTCTGCCCCATCTGACCCAGCACCCAAGGAGACGTACCCGTGGCTGAGATGTTCTACGACGACGACGCCGACCTGTCCCTCATCGCCGGCCGCAAGGTCGCCGTCATCGGCTACGGAAGCCAGGGGCATGCGCACGCGCTCAACCTGCGCGACTCGGGGGTCGACGTCCGGGTCGGCCTGCGGGAGGGCTCGCCGTCGCGCACCAAGGCGCAGGATCAGGGCCTGCGTGTCGTCACCGTGGCCGAGGCGGTCCGCGAGGCCGACGTCGTCGTCGTGCTCGCACCCGACCAGTTCCAGCGGCACATCTACCGCGACGAGATCGCGCCGAACCTGCGCGACGGAGCGGCCCTGGTCTTCGGGCACGGCTTCAACATCCGCTTCGGCTACATCGCGCCGGCCGCGGGGATCGACGTCGTCATGGTCGCGCCCAAGGGCCCGGGGCACCTGGTGCGCCGCGAGTACGAGGCGGGGCGGGGCGTGCCGGTCATCGTCGCGGTCGAGCAGGACGCCTCGGGGCAGGCGTGGGAGCTGGCGCTGTCCTACGCGCGGGCGATCGGCGGGCTGCGGGCCGGCGGGATCAAGACCACCTTCACAGAGGAGACCGAGACCGACCTGTTCGGCGAGCAGGCGGTGCTCTGCGGCGGTGCCTCGCAGCTCGTCCAGTACGGGTTCGAGGTGCTCACGGAGGCCGGCTACCAGCCCGAGGTCGCCTACTTCGAGGTCCTGCACGAGCTCAAGCTCATCGTCGACCTCATGGTCGAGGGTGGCATCGCCAAGCAGCGCTGGAGCGTCTCGGACACGGCCGAGTACGGCGACTACGTCTCCGGCCCGCGCGTCATCAGCCCGGAGGTCAAGGACAACATGAAGGCGGTGCTGGGCGACATCCAGTCCGGTGCCTTCGCCGCCCGCTTCATCGCCGACCAGGACGCCGGCGCCCCGGAGTTCCGCGAGCTGCGGGCCAGGGGCGAGGCGCACCCCATCGAGGCGACCGGGCGCGAGCTGCGCAAGATGTTCTCCTGGGTCAAGCCGTCCGACTCCGACTACGTCGAGGGTCACGCCGGCCGATGACCGACGACGCGCCCGCAGGTGAGGACGAGCTCTCGGCGTTCTGGGAGTCCGCCCGCCTGCGGGCCGGCCTCGGTCGGCTCGCCGTCGTCGTCGGGCCGGGTGCGCTCGCCAGCGTCCCACCGCCCGCTTGGGCGTTCGGCGACGACGCCGAGGTGGCGGACGACCTGCTCGCGCTCGTCCTGGAAGGCATCAAGCAGGCGACGTCGATGACCCTCGCCGAGGTCGAGGCGGCCGGGGAGACTCTTCCGCATGCGGGGGACCTCGGGATCGTGCTCGACGGCGCAGGTCGCCCCAGGGCCCTGGTGCGCACGACGCAGGTGGACGTCGTCCGGTTCGACGAGGTCGACGACGCCCACGCCGCTCTTGAGGGGGAAGGTGACGGCACCCTCGCGGGCTGGCGTGCCGAGCACGAGTCCTTCTGGGCCAGGGTTCTCGAGCCGCTCGGCCTCGTCGTCGACGGCGCGTTGCTCGTGGTGCTCGAGCGGTTCGAGCTGCTCCACCCCGTGCCCGGGCGCTGAGCGCGCCGGGCACGGGGTGGTCGGCCCGGCTAGCGCAGGTCGACCGGGCGCATGACGAAGGCCACGCCGTGCGCGATCTGCACGTTGCCGGCGTTGAGGTCCAGCTTCGAGCGCACCAGGAACGCGTTGATGTCGTTCGTGTCCGCGTCGATCAGCTGCGCGATCCGTGCCTTCTGCGACAGCACGTCGAGGGTCACAGTGCCGCCCTGGGCCGTCGTGAAGACCGCCCCGTCGGAGGCGAACGCTGCGCTGGAGGTCAGGGTCGCCCCGGGGACGACGTGGTAGAGCAGGACGGTCTCCACCGTGTCGACGCCGAGGGAGGCGACGGCGTCGAAGGTTTTCTGCTCGGTCAGCGGGAACTTGCGAGTGAGGTCGGCGACGAGCACCTGGAACGCCCGGTCGTTGGGCAGGAAGGCCGTCAGCGGGACGGTGCCGTCGGCCAGCAGGGCGACCGGGCTGGTGGGCTTCGCCGCCAGCACCGTCCGCACGGCACGGTCGACGATGTCGAAGTCGTACCAGTTGCGGTCGAACGCGTCACCGTCGGCGGCGAGGACGGCGGCCAGGCTCGACGTCCCGGCCGGCGGGGCCGTGGCGGCGGCCGGTCCGACCGCGACGAGCGCGGCGCCACCGGCCAGGGTGGCAGCGGTGAGGGCAGAGACGAGACGACGGCGCATGGGGACCAGCTCCTCAGGCTCGGGCCACGGCGTCGGGCGCCGGGCCGGGGCGGTGCGCGGACACGCACCTCGTCACTACTACTGCCGCCACCGCACGCCTGGATGCAGCCCTTCGACATGCTGAGTGTGTGCGTCGGTGAGGTCCCGGTGGGGCGACCGGGGCGAGTTGCCCGACCAGCCCTTCCCGAACGTTCCCGCCGCCGGCTGGCCCGTGGACCAACGTCCCCCAGGAGGTCCGTGTCGACGGAGGAGGGTGGGAGCCACGGCCCGAAGCAGGGTCGTCACCACGAGGCGGGAGCACGATCAGCGTGAGCGCGTACACGGCAGAGGTCACCGGGGTCTCCGAGTCACCGACCAAGATCCAGATGGCCGTCCGGCAGTTCTCCTTCGCGATCGACGAGCCCCCGGCGCTCGGCGGGACAGACGCGGGTCCCAATCCCGTGGAGCTCGTCCTGTCGAGCGTGGCGGGCTGCCTCAACGTCGTCATCCACATGGTGGCCGTGGAGCGCGGCGTGGTGATCCGGAGCCTGAGGCTGGCGGTCACCGGCCAGCTCGACACCGCGCGCCTCATGGGCAAGCCGACCGATGCCCGCGCCGGCTTCGCGTCCGTCGTTGTGACGACCGAGATCGACTCCGACGCCTCGGACGAGGAGATCGACGCGATCCTCGCCATCGCCGAGACGCGGTGCCCGGTGGCGGACAACCTGGGCGCCCCGACCCCGGTCAGCCTGCGCCGCGCCTGAGGTGCGGCCCGCCGGCAGCCGACCCGCACCCGGTGCGGGTCGGCTGCTGGCTCGACCCCTTCGTATCGTCCATGTGATGAGATGCGCGTCCCGAGGAGTGGGACGCGCGCTAGACTCGCTGGCATGGAGCGAAGCGTCCGACTTGCCGTCATCGCCGGCGACGGCATCGGGTCAGAGGTCGTCGAGCAGGGGCTCGCCGTGCTGGACGTAGCTCTGGCCGGGTCCGGGGTCCGCGTGGCCACGACCCATCTCGACCTGGGCGCTCGGCGGTGGCATGCGACGGGCGAGACCCTCACCGACGCGGACCTCGCCACGGTGCGCGAGCACGACGCGATCCTGCTCGGCGCCGTCGGCGACCCGGGCGTGCCGAGCGGCGTCCTGGAGCGCGGGCTGCTCCTGCGCCTGCGGTTCGAGCTGGACCACTACGTCAACCTGCGACCTGCGCGCCTCTACCCCGGCGTGCGCTCGCCGCTCGCCGACCCGGGCGAGGTGGACTTCGTCGTCGTGCGTGAGGGCACCGAAGGACCGTACGTCGGCAACGGGGGCGCGATCCGCGTCGGCACCCCGCACGAGGTCGCCAACGAGGTGAGCGTCAACACCGCCTTCGGAGTCGAGCGCGTGGTCCGTGACGCCTTCGCCCGCGCCGCGGTGCGGCCGCGCAAGCAGCTGACTCTCGTGCACAAGCACAACGTGCTCGTGCACGCCGGGCACCTGTGGCGACGGACCGTCGAGGCCGTCAACGCCGACTTCCCCGACGTGACGACGGACTACCTGCACGTGGACGCAGCGACGATCTTCATGACGACCCAGCCCTCGCGGTTCGACGTCATCGTCACCGACAACCTCTTCGGCGACATCCTCACCGACCAGGCTGCCGCGATCACCGGCGGGATCGGTCTGGCGGCCTCGGGCAACATCAACCCCGACCGCACCTCGCCGTCGATGTTCGAGCCGGTGCACGGCTCGGCCCCCGACATCGCCGGCCGGGGCATCGCCGATCCGACCGCGACGGTCATGAGCGTGGGCATGCTGCTCGACCACCTCGGCCTGACCGATGCCGCCGCGCGGGTGGAGGCCGCCGTGGCCGCGGACCTTGCCGAGCGCGGCGAGCGGGTCCGCACGACGGCCGAGGTCGGCGCTGAGCTGGCGGCGCGGATCGCAGGCTGACTCTCCGGGCGGCCGTCCGCGCTGCCCTCCACCGTCGACGGAGCCGAGATGACCACCCCCGCCGCACCGCCACCGTTCGAGCTGCACCGCAGCCCGCAGCCGGTCGCGGACGACGAGCGCCGGCGTCGCCTCGCCTCGCCGGGCTTCGGGGAGAGCTTCACCGACCACATGGCGCGGATGTCCTGGGCCGTACAGGACGGCTGGAGCGGTCGGCGGGTCGAGCCCTATGCGCCCCTGGCGCTGGACCCGGCCGCCCTCGTCCTGCACTACGGACAGGAGGTCTTCGAGGGGCTCAAGGCCTACCGGCACGCCGACGGGTCGATCTGGTCGTTCCGGCCGGAGGCCAACGCGGCGCGGCTCGCCGCATCGGCACGGCGGATGGCACTGCCGGCGCCGTCGGTCGAGGACTTCCTCGCTTCGGTCTGCGCGCTGGTGGCAGCGGACCAGGCCTGGGTCCCGGTGGACGACGAGGCGAGCCTCTACCTTCGCCCGTTCCTTTTCGCCTCGGAGGCTCAGCTCCTGGTGCGCGCCGGACGCAGCGTCGAGTACGTCGTCATCGCCTCCCCGGCCGGTCCGTACTTCGCCGGCGGCGTGGTGCCGGTGTCGATCTGGATCGAGCAGGACCTGCACCGGGCCGGTCCGGGCGGCACGGGCGGCGTCAAGACGATGGGCAACTACGGTGCCTCGCTCGCCGCCCAGGTGCGGGCCCATGCCCACGGCTGCGAGCAGGTCTGCTTCCTCGATGCCCGGACGGGGAGCAATCTCGAGGAGCTCGGCGGGATGAACGTCGTCGTCGTGCTCGCCGGCGGACGGGTGGTCACCCCGGCGCTCGACGGCACGCTCCTGCCGGGCATCACGCGCGACGCCGTGCTCACCCTGCTCGCCGAGGAGGGGTACGACGTCGTCGAGCGCGCGGTGCCGCTGGCCGAGGTCCTCGGCGGGTTGCGCTCCGGCGAGGTGACCGAGATCTTCGCCTGCGGCACGGGTGCGGTGGTCAACCCCATCGGTCGGCTGGTGAGCAGCGACGTCGACCTGGTCGTCGGCGACGGCACCACCGGACCGGTGACCGCCCATGCCCGGCGGCTGCTCACCGACATCCAGCACGGCCGGGCATCGGACGCGCACGGCTGGCTGCGGCGGCTGGTCTGACCTGCGGCGAGCGAGCAGTGCACGAGTAACGTCTGGACAGGTTCGGTGGGCACGGGTGCCCCGGTCGGAGGGAACGAGATGAGCACGACGACGCGCTGCACGACGGCCGATGCGTTCGAGCGTCGGCCCGCGCCGGCCCCACGGACCGGCGAGGAGCGAGCCGCCCTCCTCGCCGAGCCCTCCTTCGGAGTCGTCTTCACCGACCACATGGCGCGGATGACCTGGACGGCCGACGCCGGCTGGGGCGAGCGGCGCGTGGAGCCGTACGGCCCGTTGCTGCTGGACCCGGCCGCAGCGGTGCTGCACTACGGCCAGGAGATCTTCGAGGGGCTCAAGGCCTACCGGCATGCCGACGGCTCGGTCTGGACCTTCCGTCCCGAGGCCAACGCCGCCCGCTTCGCGGCCTCCGCCCGCCGGCTCGCCCTGCCGGAGCTCGCCGCGGAGGACTTCCTCGGCTCGCTCGAGGCACTCGTCGACGTCGACCAGGCGTGGGTCCCCGGGGCGGACGAGACGAGCCTGTACCTGAGGCCGTTCATGTTCGCCTCCGAGGCCTTCCTCGGCGTGCGGCCCTCCCGACGGGTGGACTACCTGCTCATCGCCTCGCCGGTCGGCCCGTACTTCGCCGGTGGCGTGAAGCCGGTGTCGATCTGGGTCGTCGAGGACTACCACCGGGCCGGTCCCGGCGGCACCGGGGCGGCCAAGTGCGGGGGCAACTACGCCGCGAGCCTGCTGCCGCAGCAGGAGGCGTACGCGCACGGTTGCGAGCAGGTCTGCTTCCTCGACGCGGTGACCAACAGCCTGCTCGAGGAGCTCGGCGGGATGAATGTCATGACCGTGCGGCGCGACGGCTCGGTGGTGACCCCTGCGCTGTCCGGAACGATCCTCAAGGGTGTCACCCGGGCCTCGATCCTCACCCTGCTCCGCGCGGGGGGCCATCCTGTCGTCGAGCGGGACCTGCCGCTGGCCGAGGTGCTCGATGGGCTGCGGTCCGGCGAGATCACCGAGATCTTCGCGTGCGGCACCGCCGCGGTGGTCACCCCGATCGGGCGGCTGGCGGGTGAGGGCTTCGACCTTGCAGTCAACGGCGGGGCCACCGGGACGGTGACGACGGCGGTCCGTCACCAGCTGACCTCGATCCAGTACGGCCGCGCCGCCGACACCCACGGCTGGATGCGCCGGCTGGTCTGAGGGTCGGGCGGGCCAGCCCGCGGCCGGATGCTTCCCGGTGCGCCCGAGGTGTGCCATGATGCCCGCGTGACCCAGTTCACCCTCATTCTCGGATAGCGCGTCAGGCATACCCGCCTGGCGCGCAGACCTCCCGTACAACGGGGGGTCTTTTTCTTGGTCCGGGCACACCCGTCCGGCCGGCGCCGACCCCGGCACCACCCCCGTCGGGGCAGGACCTCTGGGCACGCACGCCACGACCCGCCACACCAGCTCGACCGCTCGCACCGCAGCGGGCGGCCCGACCGAGGAGAACCCGGTGGACACCACCTTCGACGTCTACGACACCACCCTGCGCGACGGCGCGCAGCAGGAGGGCATGAACCTGTCCGTCGCGGACAAGCTCGCCATCGCCCCCCTGCTCGACGAGCTCGGCGTCGGGTTCATCGAGGGCGGCTGGCCGGGGGCGATCCCCAAGGACACCGAGTTCTTCCGGCGCGCTGCCAAGGAGCTCGACCTGCGCACCGCCGAGCTCGCAGCCTTCGGCGCCACCCGCAAGCCAGGGGTGGCAGCGTCGGGCGACGTCCAGGTGCGCGCATTGCTCGACAGCGAGGCGCCCGTGGTGACCCTCGTCGCCAAGAGCGACATCCGGCACGTCGAGCGAGCCCTGCGCACCACCGGCGAGGAGAACCTCGCGATGATCGCCGACACGGTGGCCTTCCTGCGCCGTGAGGGCCGGCGGGTGGTGCTCGACGCCGAGCACTTCTTCGACGGCTACCGGTTCGACCCCGACTACGCGGTGCGCGCCGCCGTCGCCGCCTTCGACGCGGGCGCCGAGACCGTCGTGCTGTGCGACACCAACGGCGGGATGCTGCCCGAGTGGGTGCACGAGATCGTCGGGGCGGTCGGGTCACGCACCGGCGGGCGGCTGGGCATGCACGCGCACAACGACACGGGCTGCGCCGTCGCCAACACCCTCGCCGCGGTCTCGGCCGGAGCGGTGCACGTGCAGGGCACGGTCAACGGCTACGGCGAGCGCACCGGCAACGCCGACCTGCTCACGGTGGTGGCCAACCTCGAGCTCAAGACGGGGCTGCGCACGCTGGGGGGCGAGGGCCTGCGGGACATGACCCGGATCGCCCACGCGATCAGTGAGATCACCAACATCGCCCCGTTCGCCCGCCAGCCCTACGTCGGAGCCAGTGCCTTCGCGCACAAGGCCGGCCTGCACGCCAGCGCGATCAAGGTCGACCCGGACATGTACCAGCACGCCGACCCGCAGGCCGTGGGCAACGACATGCGGATGCTCGTCTCGGACATGGCAGGGCGTGCGTCCATCGAGCTCAAGGGGCGTGAGCTGGGCTTCGACCTCGCCGGTCGTGACGAGCTCCTCTCCCGGGTGACCAACCGCGTCAAGGACGCGGAGGCCCAGGGCTACACCTACGACGCTGCGGACGCCTCCTTCGAGCTGCTCCTGCGTGAGGAGCTGGATGGCGAGCGTCTGGCCCACTTCGGCACCGAGAGCTGGCGGGTGTTCGTCGAGACGGCTCCGGGCGACCCCACTCAGGCCACCAGCGAGGCCACCGTGAAGCTGCACGTCGGCGGAGAGCGGGTGCTGGTCACGGGGGAGGGCAACGGCCCGGTCAACGCCCTGGACCATGCCCTTCGCAAGGCGCTGGCGCCCACCTACCCCGAGGTCGCGCGGTTCGAGCTCATCGACTTCAAGGTGCGCATCCTGGACACCCAGCACGGCACAGACGCGACCACCCGGGTGCTGGTCGAGACGATGGACACCGAGGCCGAGACCACGTGGATGACGGTGGGCGTCGGGCCGAACATCGTCGAGGCGTCCTGGGAGGCGCTGGTCGACGCCATCACCTTCGGTCTGCTGCGAGCCGGGGTGGTCCGCAGGTCCTGAGCGCCCGGCAGCCCCTCAGTCGGCAGCCCGTGAGCAGGCAGCCCCTCACCCGGCTGGGGCGGTCGGCGGGCGCCGCGCCACGACGTGGAAGACGTGCCAGTGCTTGGGCCCGGTGAACGACGTGCCCGGCGCGTCCTCCTCCCGCCAGTGCAGCACCTCCAGCCCGTCCAGCAAGCCCTTGACCTGCTCGAGGTCGTGGAACGTCATGTCCGGGTCCCCGGCCATGCTGTCGCGCACCCCGAAGAGCTGCAGGGCGAGCAGCCCGCCCGGCGCCAGGGCCGCGCGCACCTGACGCCACAGGGCGTCGAAGTCATGGGGCGGGCAGTACGGCAGGGCGTACGAGGAGTGCACGAGGGCGGCCTGCGGCAGGTCGGCGACCTCGCCGAACGTCCGGTGGTGCAGGCGAAGCCGGTCGCGTGCCGGCGCTGCGACCCGGTCCGCGAGCCGGGCCAACGCGGCGGGTTCACCGTCGAGCGCGTGCACCGACCAGCCCGCCGCGAGCAGCGCCTCGACCTCGACGCCCTCGCCGCAGCCCAGGTCGATCGCGACCGGCGGCTCGCCGTCGAGCGCCGCGTCGCCAGCCACGTCGGCCGCCCCGTCTGCCGGACCCGCTCGGAGGCCGAGGGCCAGGAGCAGCAGGTCCCGGGGCGCTCGCCCGGCCTGGTGGGCGTTGTACTCGTCCCAGCTGATGTCCTCGGGCACGCGACCACCCTAGGACCGCGGCACGGGCCCAAGGTCCGCCCCTTGACGCCTCGGGCAGGAGCAGGGTGGGCAGCGGTGGGCGGAGCGGGCGACACCTGCCCGGACTCTCTCGTGGCGTATACCCCAGGGGGTACGCTGTGGCCGGTTCTGACGGGTGTGGACCGCGAGCTGATGCTGTCGGACGACGGCGCGGCGGCCGGCACCACGAGCTCGAGGAGGAGATCGTCGGTGGCACGAGTCGTGATACTGGGGGCAGGCATCGCTGGGCACACGGCCGCGTTGCACCTGCGGCGGTGGCTGGGCAAGGAGCACGACGTCGTCGTCGTCTCGCCGAGCTCGAAGTGGAACTGGATCCCGTCGAACATCTGGGTCGGCGTGGGCAAGATGGCGCCGGAGAAGGTGGTCTTCCCGCTCGCGCCCATCTACAAGCGCAAGGGCATCGAGTTCCACCAGGCCTTCGGTACCACGATCTTCCCCGCGGGCACCGCGGACGAGCCGCTGCCCCAGGTCGAGATCCGCTCGACCGAGAAGGCCACCGAGGGCCAGACCCGGCGCCTGACCTACGACTACCTCGTCAACGCGACCGGTCCCAAGCTCAACTTCGGCGCTACCCCCGGGCTAGGCCCGGACGGCAACTCGTGGTCGGTCTGCACGGCCTCCCACGCCGAGGAGACGGCCCACGCGTTCGACGCGCTCATCGCGCAGATGCAGGCGGGCCAGAGCAAGAAGATCGTCATCGGCACGGGGCACGGCATGTGCACCTGCGAAGGCGCGGCGTTCGAGTACACCTTCAACGTCGAGCACGAGCTGCGTGAGCGTGGCGTGCGGGACAAGGCCGAGGTCGTCTACCTCACCAACGAGAACGAGCTCGGCGACTTCGGCGTCGGTGGCATGAGCTTCACCCAGCAGGGCTTCACCACGTCGAGCAAGACCTGGACCGAGTCGCTGTTCCGCGAGCGCGGCGTGACGGCGATCGTCCAGTCGCACGTGCAGAAGGTCGAGCCGGGCGTCGTGCACTACGAGCAGCTCGACGGCAGTGAGCACACCCTCGACTTCGACTTCGCGATGCTGCTGCCCCCGTTCCGCGGCGCCGACCTCACCGCGTTCGACCGGGAGGGGACCGACATCACCAGCGTCCTGTTCGCCCCGAGCGGCTTCCTCAAGGTCGACGCGGACTACACGCCCAAGCCGTACGAGCAGTGGCGGGCCGAGGACTGGCCGACCACGTACCGCAACCCGACCTATCCCAACATCTTCGCGCCGGGGATCGCGTTCGCCCCGCCGCACCCGATCTCCGTGCCGCGCGCGAGCCCCAACGGGACGGTCATCACCCCGGCGCCGCCGCGCACCGGGATGCCGTCGGGCATCCAGGCCCGCGTGGTCGCCGAGACCATCCGCGACCTCATCAAGGACCCGTCGGCGCACGCCCACGAGGCCTCGATGGCCCGGATGGGTGCCGCGTGCATCGCCTCCGCCGGTTCCGGCCTTCGCCGAGGCTCGGCCGCCTCGATGACGATGTTCCCCGTGGTCCCGGACCGGGTGAAGTACCCGGCCACCGGCCGCGACGTCAAGGGCACCTCGGGCGAGATCGGGCTGGCCGGGCACTGGATGAAGGCCCTGCTGCACTACCTGTTCATCTACAAGGCCAAGGCGCGTCCGCTCTGGTTCCTCATCCCCGAGTGACGACCCCGACGACCTGAGAGGACCCACCATGGATGCCACAGCAGCGACGAGCGAGTCGATCGCCAGTGCGCCCCTGCCCACCCCGTCGACCCTGAAGATGCGCCAGAACGTCTTCTACCAGCTGGTCCGGTTCGCCGCGATCAACCTCAAGATGCTTCGGGTCATCGCGCGCGGGCACAACTGAGGCCGGCCCCTCGGGCGCACCCGCCGATCGTGGGCGCGCCCCGTCGCGCATTCCTGGGATGATCGCCCGATGCGCGCAGAGTACAAGGTGCCCGGTGGCAAGCTCGTGGCGGTCGACGTCGAGGTCCAGGACGGCGTGCTCTGCCACGTCGCGGTGAGCGGTGACTTCTTCCTCGAGCCCGACGACGCGCTCGAGGCGATCGCGGCCTCGTTCGTCGGCGCGTCCGCGACGTCGACCGTCGCGCAGCTCACGTCCCTCGTCGAGGCAGCCGTGACCCCTGACGTCACCATGGTGGGGTTCACGCCCGAGGCCGTGGCGATCGCGGTGCGCCGCGCACTGGGGCACGCGACGCGGTGGGAGGACCACACCTTCGAGGTCGTGCACGAGGGGCCCGAGCAGCCGGCGATGCACATGGCGTTGGACGAGGTGCTCGCCGAGGCGGTCGGGGCCGGCACGCGGGGCCCGACGCTGCGGATCTGGGAGTGGGGGGCACCGGCTGTCGTCATCGGCTCGTTCCAGTCGCTGCGCAACGAGGTGGACGCCGAGGGCGCCGCGCGGCACGGGATCACCGTGGTGCGGCGGATCTCCGGCGGGGGTGCGATGTTCATCGAGCCCGGCAGCACCATCACCTACTCGCTGACCGTGCCGGCCTCCCTCGTCGAGGGGCTGAGCTTCGAGAAGTCCTACGCGTTCCTGGACGACTGGGTGCTCGGCGCGCTGAGCGAGCTGGGGATCGCGGCGACCTACGTGCCGCTCAACGACATCGCCTCGCCGGCCGGGAAGATCGCCGGCGCGGCGCAGAAGCGGCTGGCCAGCGGCGCCGTGCTGCACCACGTGACGATGGCCTACGACATCGACGCCACGAAGATGCTCGAGGTGCTGCGGATCGGACGGGAGAAGCTCTCCGACAAGGGCGCGACGAGCGCCAACAAGCGGGTGGACCCGCTGCGCTCGCAGACCGGGATGGCGCGGGCGGACGTGATCGAAGCGTTCAAGAACCACTTCCGCGGGCGGTACTCGACGGTCGACGGCGCGGTGTCGGCGGAGGAGCGGGCGCGGGCCGAGACCCTCGTCGTGAGCAAGTTCGGCACTCCGGAGTGGATCGCGCGGGTGCCCTGAGGCCTGCCTCTCGGGCGGCCCCCCGCGATGCCTCCTCGCGGGTCTCGGCCCCGGGTCAGCTGCGGCGGTCGATCAGGACGAACGCCCCGACCATCGTGAAGGCCAGCACGAACGGCATGGAGCGGACGATCGTCGTCCCGTCGACGTCGAGGAAGGTCGCGGCGCTCGCGAGCCCGCTGAGGATGATCGCGACGACGCCGACGATGGCCAGCGTGGCCTGGTGCACCCGGATGTCGCGCTCGTCCGGGCGCCCAGCAGCTATCCGGGCCGCCGTGCCGGCACGGCCGGCCGCGCGGGCGCTGCGCCACCGGCCGACGACCGCGAGCACCACGGCCGCCATGCCCCCGACGCTGATGCCTGCGGCCGTGTCCGGGTGACCTGCGGAGCCGACGGCGGTGGCCAGCCCCAGTGCGATCGCGACACCTGCGGCGATGCCGACGTACCACCCGAGGTTGGCGCGGCGGGTCGTCGGGTCCGTCGTCGGGTTGGTCGCGTCAGTCGTCGACATGGAAGATCTCCTCGATGCTCAGCCCGAAGAAGCGGGCGATGGTGAAGGCCAGGGGGAGGGACGGGTCGTACCGGCCGGTCTCGAGGGAGTTCACCGTCTGACGGGAGACCCCGAGCTCGGAGCCGAGCGTCGCCTGCGAGAGTGCGCGCTCCTCGCGGAGCCGGCGGATCTCGTTCTGCATGTGTCAAGCATGCTTGTCACTGAGTCGAGTGTCAAGTGACCTTGTCATCCGGTCTGGGGGATGTCGGGCCCGCAGGCCCGGCCGAGCCGGGTGGCACCCGGTGGGGGAGGCGGGGGCGTCAGGCCGTCGTCGCACGGGCGCCGAAGACCGCGCTGCCGATCCGGAGCATGGTGGCGCCCTCGGCGACGGCGGCCTCGAGGTCGCCGCTCATCCCCATCGACAGCTCGCGCGCCTCGGCCGTGCCGGGTCGGCCCGAGGCGATCACGGCGTCGCGCAGCTCGCGCAGCACGGCGTAGCCGGACCGGACGTGGGCGACGTCGTCCGACCTGGCGCCGATGGTCATGAGGCCCGTGAGGCGGAGCCGGGGGAGCGCGGCGACCGCGGCGGCGAGGTCGACCGCATCCGCGGGGACGACCCCGTGCTTGGTCGGCTCGCCCGAGACGTTGACCTGGACCATCACCTCGAGGTCCCGGTCGGTCGTCGCGCAGCGCCGGGACATGCGCCCGGCCAGCTCGAGGGTGTCGACGCTCTGCACGCACGCGGCCCAGACCAGTGCCGCGTTGACCTTGTTGGACTGGAGAGGGCCGATGAGGTGCAGGGTCGCCACCTCGGCGAGCGCGGGTCCCTTGGCGACGAGCTCCTGGACCCGGTTCTCGCCCAGCAGGATCGCGCCGGCCCGGACGGCGGCGGCGACGACAGCCGGTGACATCGTCTTGGTCGCCAGCAGCACCCGGACGCCCGCCGGGTCCCGCCCCGCGGCCGCAGCAGCCCGGTCGACGCGTGCGCGCACCGCAGCCAGGGCGGCCGGCAAGCCGGCGATCCGGGCGTCGTCGTCGGGCGTCGTCGGGAGGGGTGCGTCGTCGTCGGACGGTGGAAGGGGTGCGCCATCGGACGATCCCGCCCTCGCGCCCTCCGCCCGCGTGCTCACACCCGGACCCTACCGGCGCCCGGCTCGCCGCCCAGCGCCGCCCAACCGGTCGTCGTAGCGGCGGGTGGTGCGACGGCGCCGTCCCGCCGGTCGTCGTAGCGGCGGGTGGTGCTGGTGGTGCGCGTGGTGCGCCGGGCGCGGTGCTATGGCACCACCCGTCAGGTTCGCCGCCACGACGCCCGCCCGCGCGACGCGCAGGACGCCCGCCCGCGCGACGGGCAGGGCGACCGCCGGCGGGGCCGCAAGGACGCCAGCCTGGGGGTCCGTGGGCGGGTCGTCCGGCCGGCGTGGCACCCTGGGGTGATGATGGTGCGCGGGAAGGTGCTCGACGCCGTCGCGACGGCGGTGGCGGGGCACGGTCGCGCCAGGCTCGTCGTGGGGGTCGACGGCGCGGACGGCGTGGGCAAGACGGTCTTCGCCGACGCCCTTGCCCTCACGCTCGGGGCGCGGGGCCGGCCCGTGGTGCGGGTCTCGCTCGATGGTTTCCACCACCCGCGGGCCGTGCGCTACCGCCGGGGAAGGGACTCGGCCGAGGGCTGCTACCTCGACTCCTTCGACCTGCGGGCCTTCGAGGAGGCCGTCGTCACGCCGATCCGCGCGGCTCGCCGACCGGCCGTCGACCTGCCGACGACGATCCGCACGGCCTCCTTCGACCACCGCTCCGAGACCCCGGTGCACCCGCCGCCGGTGCGGCTGCGGCGGGACGCCGTCGTCCTGGTCGACGGAGTGTTCCTGCACCGGCCGGAGCTGGTCGGTCTGTGGGACCTGACGGTCCTTCTCGTCGCCCCGGTAGCCGTCGGGGTGGGCCGGATGGGTTCGCGGGACGGCACCCCCCGTGACCCGGACGATCCGTGGAACTGGCGCTACGTCGAGGCGCAGCGGCTCTACCGCGAGCAGTGCGATCCCGAGCGGCTGGCCTCGATCGTCATCGACAACACCGACGTCGACTCGCCGCGGATGCTGCGCGAGAGGGGTGGGATCGGGGACGTCCCTGATGCGCCGGGGTCCGCCGAGCGGGCAGAGTGAACCCGTGAACACGCTGCTCAACATCATCTGGCTGGTCTTCGCCGGGCTGTGGCTCGCCATCGGCTACGTCGTCGCCGGGATCCTGTGCATGATCCTCATCGTCACGATCCCGTTCGGGATCGCGTCGTTCCGGATCGCCGGGTACGTGCTCTGGCCGTTCGGGCGAACCGTCGTCGACAAGCCGACCGCCGGTGCCTGGTCGACGATCGGCAACGTCATCTGGGTGCTCGTGGCGGGGATCTGGCTGGCGATCGGGCACCTGACGACGGCGATCCCGCTGTTCGTCTCGATCATCGGTATCCCCCTGGGGATCGCCAACCTCAAGCTCATCCCGATCTCGCTGCTGCCGCTCGGCAAGCAGATCGTGCCCAGCGACCGACCGTTCGCCGCGGCGCGCTGAGGACGACCCCTCGGCCGAGCGAGCGGCGATCCGTCCGGGGCGTCAGCCGCGCGCGATGTCGGCGACGACGGCCCCGGTGAGCGCGATGAGGTCGACCGGCGCGAGCCCGACGTCCAGACCGCGGCGCCCGCCCGAGACGTAGACCGTGTCGTACAGCTCGATGGTCTCGTCGACCACTGTCGGGTGGGCCGTCTTCTGGCCCAACGGCGAGATCCCACCGACCACGTACCCCGTGGCCCGCTCGGCGGCGGCCCGGTCCGCCATGGCCGCCTTCTTGCCGCCGACCGCCCCCGCCAGCGCCTTGAGGTCGAGCTTGCCGGTCACCGGGACGACGGCGACCGTGAGCGCGCCGTCGACCTCGGTCATCAGGGTCTTGTACACCTGCTCGGCCGGGATGCCGAGGACCTGCGCGGCCTCCAGCCCGTAGCCGACCCCGTTGGCAGCTGCGTGCTCGTAGGGGTGGACGGTGTGCTCGACGCCCGCGGCGACCAGGGCGAGGATCGCCGCCGTACCACTGGGGGAGGACTTCGTGGCCACGCCCCCAGCCTAGCGGGCCCTGCGCCGGCGGCCCGGGCCTCCACCTGGTGGGGCTGTTGGCCGAGAGGTCGCCCCTCGGCGGCACGGGGGCGACCCCGCGCCGGAGGGGCGATCCGGGCGGCGTCGGTCAGAGGCGGCCGGCGGCGGTGACGGTCAGGGCGGGCTCGCCGCGCTCGTCGCTGGCAGCGAGGTCGACGACGACGTCGATCCGCCAGTCGTGGTCGCCGGCCGGGTCGTCGAGCAGCTGGCGCACCTCCCACCGGGCCGGGCGACCGTCGGCGGCGGGGTGCTCTGTGACGAGCAGCAGGGCGGGTCCGCGGGCGTCCGGGCCGACGCCGAGGTCTGCGTGGTCGTCGAAATACGGGTCGAGGGCCTCGCGCCAGCGCGCCGCGTCCCACGCCGCGCCGCCCTCGTCGGTGTCCCCGAGCCCGGCGAGCTCGGCCCAGCGCTCACGCGAGACCAGCTCGACCCGACGGAACAGCGCACTGCGCACCAGTGCCCGGAAGGCCCTGGCGTTGGCTGTGATCGCCGGGGGAGCGTCGTGCGCGGGACCGCTGCCCGCACCCACCTCTGCGGCGGCGGCCTCGATCGCCTCGGGGTTCGCCAGCCGCTCCCACTCGTCGAGCAGGCTGGAGTCGGTGGACCGGACCATCGCCCCAAGCCACTCGATGATCTCCTCGAGGTCCTCGGTGCGGCGCTCGGGCGGCACCGTCTGGCGCAGCGCACGGTAGGCGTCGGCCAGGTAGCGCAGCAGCACGCCCTCGGTACGGTCCAGCCCGTAGAACGACACGTACTCGACGAAGGTCATCGTCCGCTCGTGCAGGTCGCGGACCACCGACTTGGGGGACAGCTCGTGGTCGGCGACCCACGGGTTGGTCCGGCGGTAGATGGTGAACGTCGCACCCAGCAGCTCGGCGAGCGGCTTGGGGTAGCTGACGTCGTCGAGGGCGGCCATCCGCTCCTCGTAGTCGTACCCCTCCGCCTTCATCGCGCCGATCGCCTCGCCCCGGGCCTTCTTCTCCTGGGCCTGGAGCACCTGGCGCGGGTCGTCCAGGGTCGCCTCGACCACCGAGACGACGTCGACGGCGTACGACGGCGACGCGGGGTCCAGCACGTCCAGGGCGGCGTAGGCGAACGGCGAGAGTGCCTGGTTGAGTGCGAACTGCGCCGGCAGGTCGACGGTCAGCCGGACCGTGCGACCTGGACCGTCGGCGCGCGGCACCCGCTCGACCACGCCGGCGGTGCGCAGCGAGCGGTAGATGTTGACCGCCTGGCGCACGTGCCGGCCCTGGGCCTGCTCGGGCTCGTGGTTGTGCGTGAGCAGCCGGGTCATCGCCTCGACCGGGTCGCCGACCGGCCGGGCGAGGACGTTGAGCACCATCGCGTGGGTCACCGCGAAGCTCGAGGTCAGCGGCTCGGGCGGGGCGTCGCGCAGGCGTTCGAACGTCTTGTCCGTCCAGTTGACCGCGCCCTCCGGCGCCTTCTTGCGAACGATCTTGCGCTGCTTGCGCGGGTCGTCACCGGCCTTGGCCAGCGCCTTGCGGTTCTCGATGACGTGGTCCGGGGCCATGACGAGCACCTCGCCGAGGGTGTCGAACCCCGCCCGCCCTGCCCGACCGGCGACCTGGTGGAACTCGCGGGCCGACAGGTGGCGCATCCGCACGCCGTCGTACTTGACCAGCGAGGTGAGCACGACGGTACGGATCGGCAGGTTGATCCCCACCCCGAGGGTGTCGGTGCCGCACACGACGGTGAGCAGCCCCTGTTGGGTGAGGCGCTCGACGACCCGCCGGTAGCGCGGCAGCATCCCGGCGTGGTGAACACCGACGCCGTGGCGCAGCAGCCGGGACAGGGTGCGTCCGAAGCCCGTGCCGAACCGGAAGTCGCCGAGCTCGGTGGCGATGGCGTCGCGCTGGGCGCGCGAGGCGAGAGTGGAGGACATCAGCGCCTGCGCCCGCTCGACGGCCGCGGCCTGGGTGAAGTGCACGAGGTAGACCGGCGACCGGCGGGTGTGCACGAGTTCCTCGACGACCTCGTGCAGCGGCTCGATGACGTACTCGAACGTCAACGGGACCGGCCGCTCGGTGTGCGTGACGTTGGCGACCGGGCGGCCCGTGCGTCGCTCGAGGTCCTCGACGAAGAACGACACGTCGCCCAGGGTGGCCGACATCAGCAGGAACTGGGTGCGCGGCAGCTCGAGCAGCGGCACCTGCCAGGCCCAGCCGCGCTGGGGGTCGGAGTAGAAGTGGAACTCGTCCATGACCACCTGGCCGACGGCGTCGTCGCCGGGCACGGCCGGGTCGTCGACGTGACCGGGAGCCTCGGCGATCCCCTCGCCCGTGCGCAGTGCGATGTTCGCCAGGATCTCGGCGGTGCAGCACAGGATCGGGGCGCCGGGGTTGACCGAGGAGTCCCCGGTCATCATCCCGACGTTCTGCGGGCCGAACGCCTCGACGAGGTCGAAGAACTTCTCGCTGACCAGTGCCTTGATCGGCGCGGTGTAGAACGTCCTGCGACCCTGCGCGAGCGCGACGAAGTGCGCGGCCATCGCCACGAGCGACTTCCCCGAACCGGTGGGGGTGGACAGGATGACGTGGGCGCCGGTGACGAGCTCCAGCAGGGCCTCGGTCTGGGCCGGGTAGAGCTCGAGCCCGCGGTCGGCGGCCCAGCCGACGAACGCCTCGTACAGCGCGTCCGGGTCCGGCTCGGCCGGGATGCGTGCGGCGAGGTCGGGTCGCCCGGTCCTGGGGTCGAGGCGTCCGGCCGACGGCGTACCGGGTCCCGCTGGCTGGGTGCTCATCGCCGCCATCCTCGCAGGTGCCTCGGGACCCCGACCGTGCCGCAAGCGCCCCGGCCGGCGCGGGGAAAGGCGGGTACGAGTACCGTCGAGGGCTCGGAGCCGGCTCGGCTCCCCTCGAGGGAGCTCACCGTGGAACTCAGCCTTGGCGTCGTCTCGACCTCCCGCAAGCCGGACGAGCGCCGTCTGCCGGTCCATCCCGAGCACCTGGAGCGGATCGACCCGGCTCTGCGCTCCCGGATCGTCCTGGAGGAGGGCTACGGCGAGGCGTACTGCTTCTCCGACGCTCGGCTCGCCACTCTGGTCGGACGGATCGCGCCGCGCGGCGAGGTGATGGCGACCTCCGATGTCGTGCTGCTGCCCAAGCCGCAGCCGGCCGACCTGGCCGAGATGCACGCCGGTCAGGTGCTGTGGGGTTGGCCGCACTGCGTCCAGGACGCCGAGATGACCCAGGTGGCGATCGACCGTGGACTGACGCTCATCGCTTTCGAGGCGATGAACCACTGGACGGACGACGGCGGCTTCGGCCTGCACGTGTTCCACAAGAACAACGAGATGGCCGGATACTGCTCGGTGCTGCACGCCCTGGCGCTGCGCGGCGTGACCGGCGACTACGGGCGCCGCCAGCGGGCCGTGGTGATCGGTTTCGGGGCCACGGCCCGCGGGGCGGTCACCGCGCTGGCCGCGCACGGCATCCGGGAGGTCGACGTGCTGACCCACCGTGAGGTGGCGGCGGTGAGCTCACCCATCCACTCGGCCCGGATGGCGCATTTCGCCGATGACCTCACGGTGCCCTTTCTCAGCCACGTCGACACGGACGAGGGCAGCGTTCCGGTCGCGGCCTTCCTCGCCGAGCACGACGTCGTGGTCAACTGCACGCTGCAGGACCCGAGCTCACCTCGCGTCTACCTCGAGACGTCCGACCTCGCCGCGTTCCGCCCCGGGGGCCTCATCGTCGACGTGTCCTGCGACACGGGCATGGGGTTCAGCTGGGCGCGGCCCACGAGCTTCCGCGAGCCGATGCTCACCGTCGGGGACCACCTGGGCTACTACGCCGTCGACCACAGCCCGTCCTACCTGTGGAGCTCGGCCACCTGGGAGATCAGCGACGCCGTGGTGCCCTTCATCGGGCGGGTGATGGCCGGGCCGGACGGGTGGGACGGCGACGAGACGCTGCGCCGGGCGATCGAGATCCGTGACGGCCGGGTCGTCAACGCGACGATCCTGGAGTTCCAGGGTCGGGCGAGCACCCCGCCGTACGCGCGCGGCGCTGCTCAGCCGAGCACGACGTCGCGCTCCCCGGTGGCCACGGCGAGGCCGTCGAGCGCGAGCAGCCTCGACGTCTCGGGGGGCAGCGGGGCCGACCACAGCGTCGCGCCGTCGGTGAGCCGGTAGGCGGTCATCGTGCCGGGCCGGCCAGGGGTCCCCTCGGTGGCGACCAGGGCCCGCACGCCGTCGCTGAGCACGGTGAGGTCCGGGTCAGGCGCCGGGACGGACCACACCTGCTGACCCGACCCGATGGTGACGGCCCGCAGTGCGCGCTCGTCCTGGACCAGCAGCAGCCCGTCCAGGCGCAGGTGCACGGCCACCACGGTCGCCCGCGACCACCGGACCGACCCGCCGACGACGTCGACGCCGAGCAGTGACCCACCGTCCTTCACCAGCACCACCTGGCCGAGCGAACCGTCGTCGACGGCGGGCGTCACGGGTTCGCCGAGCAGTGCGCCGCCCGCGGCACCGGCTGCGCCGGACCGGTCGTACCACGTGGTGGCGTCGGGGGTGCGGACCGTGAAGCCGAGCGGACCCGTGGTGACCCGGACGACGCTCGGCGGGGCGGTCCCCCAGGTGCCCCGGACGGCGCCGTCGGCCAGCCCGAGCACGGCGGCCAGCGGGCCGTCGAGCACCACGAGCCCGTCCGCCACGATCAGCCTCAGGTGACGTGCGAGGACCCCCGCGGGCAGGGGTATGCTGCGCGACCAGACGGCCTCGTGGCTCAGGGCCCCGGACCGTTCGACGACGATGGCGTCGGCGACGCGGCGGGCGACGACGACGTCCTTGTCCGTCGCGGCCCAGCCGACTGTGCCAGCGGGCAGCACGCGCAGGCCGGTCACCTCACCGGTGGCGCCGTCGACGGCGATGAGCTGGTCCGGCAGCCCCCCCAGGACCTCGTCGGTGATCGGCGAGCCCACGCCGTCGCGGCCGTCGACATCGCACAGCAGCACGCCGCCGCCGATCGCCGCGGGGCAGCGCAACGGGGATCCGGCGGGCGTCGTCGAGGTGCCGGCGGTCCACAGCGCTGCACCGGTCCGGCGGTCGTGGGCGATGGTCCTGGTGCGTCCGCCCACCGACTCCAGGACGAGCACCACCCCAGCGGCCGAGACGACCGGACCTCGTGCCGGCCAGGCGGCGAGCGGGTCTCGCAGCGAGCCGACGACCCCGGGCACGGCAGCGGCGGCCGCGACGAGGGCCTCGTCCCGCTGCCGTTCGAGGGAGCGGTCGCGGGCCGTGAACAGGCCGAGGAGCAGACCGACCGCGACCAGGGCTGCGATGAGCCGCTGCCGCCGCCGCAGCCCCGCCGGTCGCTCGGGCACGCCGTCGTCGGGTTCCGGCAGATCCTCGTCGGCGGGCGGTCGGACGACGCGTTCGTGCTCATCGGGCTCGTCGACGAGCTCGACGTCGACCATGTCGTCGGTCCGACGCGTCACACGGCGAGCGTACGCCGGACGGTCGACGAGGCGATCTGGGAGCGCACGGCCCCGCGACGACGACGGCGCGGCTGCCAGGGCCGGGCGATGAGGCCCGACGGGGGAGGTGCGGGCCGTGGGTTGCCCCGTCGCCGCCGAGCGGGTGGGATGGGTGGATGATCCCCGCCGATGTCGCCGTCGCCAGAGAGTCGATCGAGTGGACCAACGAGCGTCTCCGATCGACGCTCGAGGGGCTGACCGACGCCCAGGTCGGTGAGCCGTCGCGGCTGCCGGGCTGGACCCGCGGGCACGTGCTGTCCCACCTGGCCGGCGTGGGAGCGGCCGTGGTGCGTCAGCTGGAGACCGCCGTTGCCGGCGCCCCCGTCGTCGAGCTCTACATCGGCGGGCGCCCGGCCCGCGACGCGGCGATCGAGGCCGGCGCCGGCGCCGGCGCCGTCGAGCACGTCGAGCGGGTCTTCGGCGTGGTCGCCCTGGTCGAGGGGGCGATGGACCTGCTGGACGAGGCCTCGCTGGCCCGCCGCACGGGCTACCGGGACCTGCCGGCCGCCGCCGTCGTCCTGCTGTGGTGGCGCGAGGCGAGCATCCATCTCACCGACCTCGACCTCGGCGTCGAGCACACCCTGTGGGGCGCCGCGCTGCGCGAGCACCTCGTCGGCTACCTAGCGCCCCGGATCCCGCCCGGGCTGCGGCTGGACCTCGACCCGACCGACGTCGACGAGCCACGGCGGCTGGGCGACGGGGTCCCGCTGCGGCTCACCGGCGCGGCGAACGACCTCGTCGGCTGGCTGGCCGGTCGCGAACCCCTGCACGCGATCCACGCCGAGCAGGAGGGCCGCGTCATCGGGCTGCCGGAGCTCGGGCCCTGGCCGTGAGTCCCGCAGCCGGTGAGTGCCGGCCGGCCCGCGGTCGCGACGAGCAGCCGGTGGACGTGGTCGACCGTTGACCTACGCTCGGCCCGGAAGCCCGGAAGCCCGGAAGCCCGGAAGGTCGAGCCGGACGACCGGTCCGCCGTCGGTTCCCGGCCGGCTCGCGTACCAGCGCCAGGAGGCCTGCGGGACGTCCGGACCGGCCAGCCCGACCCCGAAGACGGGGTGCCACCGTCGCAGCCGCAGGGGTCGCAGGCGGTAGTAGTCCAGGAAGTCCTCGATGGGGTGGTGCTCGCCGACGGCTCGCCGGGCGCGGTGCGCCACGGTGAGGGCGTCGGCCCGCTCGGCGTGCGCGGCCGCGGCCGAGACCCACTGCCCCCGGGTCAGGACGCTCGGCGGTGGTGCGAGCGGCCCCGCCGTCCCGGGGTGGGTCGTCGCGCGCACCCGCCCACGTTAGGCCACCGCTGACCCGGCGGGACGGGCCGTAGGGTGTGGCCGTGCCCGATGAGCTGACGACCGTCGAGATGTGGACCGATGGCGCCTGCAAGGGCAACCCGGGCCCCGGCGGGTGGGGTGCGTGGATGCGCACCGGCACGCACGAGCGCGAGCTGTGCGGCGGGGAGAACCCGACGACCAACAACCGGATGGAGCTCACGGCGGTCATCGAGGGCCTGCGCGCACTGACGCGGCCGTGCGCGGTGACCCTGCACGTGGACTCCAGCTACGTGATGAACGGCATGCAGAAGTGGTTGCCCGGCTGGAAGCGCAACGGTTGGCGCACGGCCGACAAGAAGCCGGTGAAGAACGTCGACCTGTGGCAGGTGCTCGACCTCGAGGTGGCGCGGCACACGGTCGCCTGGGTCTGGGTCAAGGGGCACTCGGGGGACCCGGGCAACGAGCGGGCCGACGAGCTCGCCAACCGGGGTGTGCCGAGCGCCGGCTGAGCCGGTCAGGCAGCCGGCCCGACCCGGTCGGTCGGGCGCGTCGGCGCGACCGCGAGGCAGGCGCCGTGCACGGCGCGCTCGAGCGGACCGCGGCCCCACCGCGACCGCCACCCCCAGCAGCCCGCGACGGTCACGACGACGAAGGCCGCCAGCGTGGCGTTGCTCGGCTGGTGGATCACCTGCGACCCGAGCACCGCGATGGCAACGAGATGACCGCAGTAGGCGCTGAGAGCCAGGGCACCGGTCGCGGCGAGCGGGGCGAAGGGGCGGGGCCACCGCTCGCC
>Ga0105047_10001446_pt1 | contig 42529 bp, 38 predicted proteins | sample MAT04_FD_78384 | JGI IMG/M metagenome (GOLD analysis project Ga0105047, IMG submission 78384) | Freshwater microbial communities from Lake Fryxell liftoff mats and glacier meltwater in Antarctica - MAT-04 (megahit assembly) | ecosystem: Environmental > Aquatic > Freshwater > Ice > Liftoff... | reverse complement strand
GCGTGGGCCTCCACCGCCACCACCCGAGCCACCCGCTCATCAGCAGTGAGCTCGCGGGCGTCGCCTGAAGCCATCACCCCCATCGCAAACCCCACCGGCACCGGCACCGGAAGCTCAGCAGCACGTCCTTCATCACCACCGTCACCGGCGGTCTCGGGCTCCTTCAACTCTTCGAACATATGTACAGTTTATCGCCCGAAACCGACACCACAACCCAAAACCGGACTTACCCACAACCCAATTTCAAGATCTTTTCGACGTGCCTGAACAGAACTCAGGTTGTTCCAATCCGCAAGCAGAGTACGCGGAATCTAGGTCGCTAATTGCGACCTAGACGTGCTGCTAGCTCGGCCGCGTAGTAGGTAAACACCACGTCGGCCCCCGCCCGGCGCATAGCGATGATCGACTCTTCGATCACTGCATTCCGGTCGATCCAGCCACGCTGCGCAGCGGCCTCGATCATCGAATATTCTCCCGAGACCTGATAGGCGGCAACTGGGACGCTGGACATAGCCGCCACATCACTGAGCACGTCAAGGTAGGCAATTCCGGGCTTAACCATGACGATGTCAGCACCCTCAGCAAGGTCCAAAGCGACCTCTCGATGAGACTCACGTCGATTCGCTGGGTCTTGCTGATAGGTCCGCCGATCGCCATCGAGTTCGGATTCCACAGCGTCGCGGAAGGGCCCATAGAATGCCGAGGCGTACTTGGCCGCGTACGCCAAGATCGCCGTATCGAGGTGACCCTGCTGGTCGAGTGCGCGTCTGACAGCACTGACCTGACCGTCCATCATTCCGCTAGTTCCGACCATGGCGGCGCCAGAGCGAGCAAGCACAACTGCCATCTCTTGGTACTGCCGAAGAGTCGAGTCGTTGTCGACGCCCCCATGCTCGTCGAGCAGGCCGCAATGCCCGTGCGAGGTGAATTCGTCTAAGCACAGGTCAGCCATGACCACTGTCGCGTCACCAACTTCGGCCGCCACTGTGCGGATCGCGACAGCGAGCGCGCCTTCGGGATCGATGGCGCCAGAACCTGTCTCATCGCGAGAGTCAGGAACGGCGAACAGCATCAGCCCACCCACGCCAGCGCCTACAGCCTCGCTGGCGACCCTGCGAAGCGAATTCAGCGAATGCTGCTGGACACCGGGCATCGAGGCGATGTCACGCGGATCGCTCAGACCTTCGCGGTAGAACATGGGCAAGACCAGGTCCGCTGGATCCAATCTCGTCTGCGCCACGAGTCGGCGCATCGACGCACTGGCACGAAGTCGACGCGGACGAATCAACGGCGAACTCGCTAGCCCCCGTTGAGCGTCCCCGTCAAAGCTCATGAGCTGACTGAAGACTTCCGCCGCGATCCACCACGACGCTTGGAGGGTCGCCATGACGCCTCGCCGGCCTCCAACGAGGCCAGCCGCAATGTCTCGGCATGGGCCGCCAAGTTATCGGCGAGCACCATGACGTTGGGGGTCTCGCTGAGGACATCAACGCGCAAACCGTGCTCGGTGGCAGTTTGTTCGGTCTGCGGCCCGATGCATGCGACCACCGTGCTGGCGTGCGGCTTGCCAGCGATGCCGACGAGGTTGCGCACGGTGCTCGATGAGGTGAACATGACAGCGTCGAAGCCTCCTGTCTTGATCGCCTCGCGGGTTGCTGCGGGCGGTGGTGCGGCCCGAACGGTCCGGTAAGCCGTGATGTCGTCGACCTCCCAGCCAATGGCCTGTAGGCCCGCAGCCAGGGTCTCGGTCGCAATGTCGGCGCGCGGTAGGAACACCCGATCGATGGGATCGATCTCAGCGTCGTAGGGCGGCCAGTCAGCCAACAAACCAGCGCTTGACTGCTCACCGCTGGGTACTAGGTCGGGCTTCACACCGAAGGCGATCAATGCGGCAGCCGTCTGCTCGCCAACAGCGGCAATCTTTAGACCAGCCATCGAACGGGCATCGAGACCGTAGTCTTCGAACTTCTCGCGCACAGCTTTGACAGCATTCGCACTCGTGAATGCGATCCACTGGTAGCGACCCGATACCAGCCCCTGAATAGCTCTCTCCATCTGTTGCGGGGTGCGCGGAGGCTCAACCGAGATGGTTGGCACCTCCACAGGCACAGCGCCGTAGCGACGCAGGTGGGCAGACAGTTCGCCAGCTTGCTCTTTGGTCCTTGGAACTAGCACGCGCCAACCGAACAATGGTTTGGTCTCGAACCAGGAGAGCTTGTCGCGCGAGTTCAGAACGTCACCGACGACAACAGTTCCGGGTCCAGCCTGCTTGGCGGCCTTGACCAGCGGCGGGAGTGCTTCCAGCGTTGAGGCGATGGTGCGCTGCTCGACAGTTGTGGCATCGCGAGTGATGGCGATGGGGGTGTCGGCTTTGCGACCGGCGGCGAGCAGGGCCTTGGCAATGTCAACTGCGTGATCAGCACCGTCGCGCACGATGAGCGTCGTGGCGGGGTCAGAGACCGCTGCCCAGTCCTCGATGGAATCGAAGTCAACGACTCGAACTTCGCGAGCCTTCGCGCTCGTCAGCGGGAATCCGGCATATGCGGCCACACCATTGATGACTGAGACGCCCGGAGCAACCTCGAAGGAGATCTTGGAACGGTGCAGGACGTTGGCCTCTGCCGCGATCGATCCATCAAGGATCGGGTCACCGGAGAGTAGTCGAACAACGTTGTGCCCAGCACGTGCCTGCTCCACGACCCGCTTGGCACGGGCAGCGTGATCGAGCGGGAGGCCATCGTCATCGACGACGCCAACCAATTCGGCCTGCGGCGCGTAGAGCGCAGCAATCCCGACGGTGTTGGCATCGGCCACAACGGCGTTTGCAAGGCCCAGAAGGGCGATGGCACGTGCTGTCAGCAGTTCCGGGTCACCAGGTCCGGCAGCTACCAATGAGACGGTGCCAACGGGTTTACGCGCTCGTGCGGTTGTCACGTGTTGTTCTCTCCCAAGAGTCCGGAGGCGCCGTTCGCGAGGAGCTGGTCAGCAAGCTGCTGGCCGAGCTCAACCGCGTCGTTTGCGCTCCCGGAGATCGATAGTCGTATTACCTGCGAGCCATCCAATGTGGCAACGAGGGCTTGCAGCGTCAGTTCGTCGTTTTGGCTAGGGCTCAGAGTTGCCAATGCTCCGACCGGAGCCGAGCAACCAGATTCCAACCTGTTCAGTACCGCCCTTTCGGCCTCAACGGCTGCGCGCGTTGGCGCGTCGTCGAGGTCAAGCAGGGCTTGGTGCAGTTCTGGATCCAACTGCGCGATATCCGTGCGAGCCTCCACCGCTAGCGCTCCTTGCCCAGGGGCAGGAAGCATGTCCGCAGTGGAGATCGTTTCGGTTATCGCGTCGTCGCGGCCCAATCGGGTCAATCCCGCAGCGGCGAGGATGACTGCATCTAGGTCACCGCTGCGAACTCGACCGAGCCGAGTATCAATATTGCCGCGAAGTTCCCGAATATCCAAATCGGGCCTCAGCGCCTTCAGCTGCCCTGCCCGCCGCGGGGACCCCGTTCCCACGATTGAGCCACTGGGAAGGTCAGCAAGGGCGCGCCCATCGGTCGCACACAAGGCGTCCCGCGGATCCTCCCGTAGCGGCACGGCAGCAATCGTCAAGTCAGTTGATTGCTGCGTCGGCAGATCCTTGAGCGAGTGGATGCCGATGTCGGCTTGACCAGTCCGAATGGCATCTCGCACAGCGCCAACGAACACCCCTGTACCGCCGATCGTGGCCAGTGCCGACTTGTCAGTGTCGCCCACCGTTGTCACTTCAATCAGTTCAGCTACCCGCCCGAGACCGGTTGCCAGTTGCAGAGCAACTTGGCCAGCCTGAGCAAGCGCGAGGGGACTACGGCGGGTCGCAACCCGCAATACCGGTCGCTTCACGAACGGACGCCACCCTCGCTGGCAGACGGGCCGTTTATGACGCTGGCGCCGTCGATGGAATTGAGCAGGAAAACTTCCGAAGAATTAGGCTGATCGCTGACGTCTGTCGTGGAATTCAACAGACTCGCTGCAGCCTGGTCGAGATCGAAAAGGGCGTGCAGCGCCTCGGCATAGCGTTGCCCGTCGGGATCAGCAGCAAATTGTTTCATCCGCACCGTCGGGGTGTGGAGCAAGTTGGAGACTGTGCGTCTGAGCGTCTGCTCGATGGCGGTCAATTGCTCGCCGGTCAAGTTCGGTGACTTCACCCGAAGGCGCTCTAGTTCCGAGACGACAACGTCCTCGGCCTTTGCTCGCAGCGAGACGACGATCGGCTCGACTCGGCGGGCTGCTTGAATTGCCAGGTACGCAGATACCTCTTCTTCAATGATCTCTCGCGCACAGGCTAAGTCATCCTGGCTGGCTGCCGATCCGGGCGCACCAGACAGCGCAGCGAGGTCGATGCGGGTTACACCGGGAAGGGTTCCGATCGTGTCTTCAGTGTCGTGCGGGAGTGCAAGATCAACAACGACCAATGGTCGACCGTTGCGCTTCGGGAGAACCGCAACGATGTCTTCATGGGTAATGACAAGACCGTTGGCACCGGTTGCGCTAATCAGGAGGTCCGCTTGCGCCATGAGTTCGGGAAGGAGTTCGAGAGGAACCGCTTGGGCTTGAACCTCCGTCACTGGCGTATTGACCGAATCGGCCACTCGCTGGCTGGTCGCAAAGGTGCGACTAGTAATCGTCAGGGTTTGGAAACCACGTGCTGCCAACGTACGAAGCGCCAGAGAACTCATCGCGCCAGCGCCTACAACGACAGCTTGCAGTTGGTTCTCTGGCAGGATTCGAGCCGCTTCGTCGAGGGCAACCGAGACGACAGAGGCACCATGTCTATCGATATCGGTCGTACTGTGAATCCGTTTGCCGACTCGCAGTGCGGTTTGTCCGAGGTCGTTGAGAATTCGCCCCGCGTCGTTGGCTTCTTGGGCATTGGCCAAGGCCGTTCTGACTTGCCCAGAAATTTGCTGCTCGCCAACGATCATGGAGTCTAGGCCGCTGGTCACAGAGAACAGATGGTGCACAGCGCGTTCCTCGAAATGCACGTAGACGTGATCGGTCAGCTCATCGGTGGTCAGTCCAGAATGCTTGGCCAACCGCTCGATGACGTCATTGACAGCTCCATGGAAGCGCGACACGTCAGCGACGATTTCGATGCGGTTACAGGTGTTGATAACCATCGCCTCAGCGACGTAAGGGGAGTCGATGACATCAGCACGAAGATCGGAGACCGAATCGTTCTGCGAGGCAATCTGATCTAGCAACATCAGCGGCGCTGTGCGATGGCTTACTCCAACGAGAAGCACGCTCATCGGCCACCACCGAGGGACACAACAACCTGCAACTCACGATTTCGTCGTTGTTCATGGAACGCCAGAATTTGCAGTTCGGTCGCAAGGTCGACCTTGCGAACGTCGACGCCCATCGGCACGTTCAATTCCACTGGGGCGAAGTTCAGAATGCTCGCGACACCGGCCGCTACGAGCCGATCGCATACCGACTGAGCTGCCTCGGCAGGGGTCGCAATCACCCCGATCGCGGGTTGACCCTCAAGTACGACATCCTCAAGGTCAGTGAGATCACGGATCGCTAGGTCAGCGACGGGCTCACCTACGCGAGCCGGATCAGAGTCCAACAGGCCCACCAAGCGGAAGCCACGAGAGCCGAAGCCGCCGTAGTTGGCCAAAGCTCGCCCGAGGTTACCAACCCCGACGATGACGACCGGCCAATCCAAAGTGATCCCAAGTTCACGGGCGATTTGGTAGACGAGGAACTCCACGTCGTAACCGACTCCCCTGGTCCCGTAGGAACCAAGATGGGACAGGTCCTTGCGCAGTTTGGCGCTATTGACCCCCGAGGACGTGGCTAGTCCCTCGCTGGAAACTGTGGTGACACCCTGCTCTTGCAAGGTCGTGAGAACTCGGTGATACACCGGCAACCGCGCCACTGTCGCATCTGGAATCCCCCGGCGAGTGGTCACAGGCATCCCTTCAATTCCTTGCAGCATGCGTGGTCCTTGCAGCATGCGTCGTCCTTACAGCATGCGTGGCTGATCTCAGGATACGGCCACTTTTGCACGAATGCACAAAGTTTCCAGGTGAAATGCCCTACATACCTTCCCGGTCTGGCTTCGGGCCTGTCAGGGCTTGGCGCAGACGATCTTCGTTGACGCGGTAGATGTCGTGGGGAGCGCCATCGACCAAGGTCACCGGGATCTGCTCCCAGTACTGGTCAGCTAGTTGCGGGTCATCCAGGATCGACACCTCGGTGAAGCTCTCACCGAGTTCTGCGCACACTCGCTGGACCACCACTCGGGCGTCAGCACACAGGTGGCACCCTGGCTTACCGATCAAGGTGACGCGGGCACTCATCGCTGCTTGTCGCCACCGTCACCGGGGTCATCTCCTGCTGGCGCCTGCTCATTGGCAGCGTCTTCGATATCAGACCACGACACTGGCACCTGCAAGTCCCGCAGCGAACCCTTCATGATCTTTCCAGTGACCGACCGGGGCAGAGTCTCGACGATTTCAACAATTGTCGGGGACTTGAAGCGAGCTAGCCGGGTCTGCGCGAACTCGACGACTGCCTCAGGAGTTAAGGCCACGCCGGCCTTGGCCACGACCATCGCTTTCACAGCCTCACCTGTGTACGGGTGCGGGACTCCGAGTACTGCGACTTCGGAGACGTCTGGCGAGAGTGAAATTGCGGCTTCGATCTCGCGCGGATAGACGTTGAAACCGCTGACCAAGATGAGGTCCGAACGGCGCTCAACGAGTCGCAGGTCACCGTCTTCATCGGCAATTGCGACATCACCGGTGGCCCACCAACCCTGCGAATCCGGTCCGTCGGCACCGTCTGGCCAATAACCGCTGAATAGGTTGGCGCCACGAATGTTGATCTCGCCCGGATCTCCATCACGAACCAAACCGCCGGACTCATCCAACAGCTTGATCTCAACACCAGGAATGGCTTGCCCGACAGAGCCGGGTTTGAAGCGCCTGGTCGCAATCGTTGAGCTGATCACTGGCGCGGCTTCGGTCATGCCGTAGCCCTCCCAGATTGTCAGCCCTGCAGTAGCGAATTGGTTAGCTATCGCGGCAGACAGCGGCGCGGACCCGGAAGCCAACATGCGGACTCCCGCGAGACGTTCACCGATGTTGGCGTGTGCGGACCAAGCGACGTACATCGGGGGGGCGCCAGCGATATTGGTGACCTTCGTTTGGCGGATCAAGTCAAGAGTCGCGGACGGCTCAAAGCGGTCGGAAAGTACGGCTGTGGCGCCGACCTTTGCGACCATGCCCAGCGCAGCGTTGAGCGCATAAATATGGAACATCGGCAACACGATAAGGACGATGTCATCGGGCAGCATCGTGGCAGGGTCCGAGATTTGGCTGAGCTGGTCAAGGTTGGCCAGCAATGCTCGGTGCGTCAGCATCGCTCCCTTGGGGCGCCCAGAAGTACCGGCTGTGTAGATCAAGACGGCCAGACTCTCGGGGTCGGTTTCGGCCGAGGGTGGCGGGGTCGACCCGACTGTGAGCCGGCGCCAATCATCAGTTCCGACTTCCACCACTGCTGCCAAACCCGATGCCGCTTCGCGCACGGCCTTGGAACTGCCTCTGTCAGCAATCACAACCTTCGCACCTGAAGATCGCAGCACCTCAGTAATCTCGGCCGCCGTGTAGGACCGATTGATCGGGACTACCACTAGCCCTGCCCGCAGTGTGCCGAAGTACGAGGTGACGAATTCCAGGCTGTTGCCCAGCACTATCGCCACTCGATCGCCGCGATCGAGGCGTCGCGCTGTCAGCCCACCAGCCACAGCGTGAACTAGTCGATCTAGCTCGGCCCAGGTAGTTGTTCGGTCATTTGCAATGATCGCCGAGGTATGCGGACGCGCAATACCGGCGTCTCTGATTAAGTCAGCAAGATTCGCTCCCACGTGCGCGAGTCTCCCACAGGTTCATTTGACTAGTGTGAGCGTGTGAGCAACTCAGAGTCCGAGCCGCTACAAGTTGAGCCTACGTTCGTGCTTGGCCCGACCGGTGTGACGCCGGTTGATGCTGTGATTCAAGGCAACGAAGCCGACCCGAGCGCGGCGGCATTTTTTGACGTCGACAACACCATCATGCGGGGAGCGAGCATCTTCCACCTTGCTCGCGGCTTAGCCAAGCAACGCATCCTGTCGATGGGCGATATGGCCGGTTTCGCTTGGAAACAGGCCAAGTTCGTGCTCGCCGGTAACGAGGATCTCGACGATATTGCGAAGGTCATTGAGTCGGCGCTGGTGATCGTGAAGGGCCGCCGCGTCGATGAGATGCGCGAGCTCGGTGACAGCGTGTTCGAGGAGTACATGGTCGACAAGTTGTGGCCCGGAACCTTGGCGATCGCCCAATCTCACCTCGATATCGGCCAACGGGTGTGGCTCGTGTCGGCCACCCCGATCGAAGTCGCGGAGGTCATTGCCGACCGCCTGGGCCTATCCGGCGCGCTCGGAACGGTCTCGGAGATCCAAGACGGGGTATATACCGGGCGATTAGCGGGTCCCCCGATGCACGGCTCGGCCAAGGCAGATGCGGTGCGCGCGCTCGCCGAGCGTGAGGGCTTGGATCTGAGGCGTTGCTCGGCTTACTCCGACTCGTCCAATGACATTCCGATGCTGTCAATCGTCGGCAATCCGTGCGCTATCAATCCCGATCGTCCGCTGCGCGAATACGCCCGCACCCACGGTTGGCAGATCCGGGACTACCGTTCCCGTCGAATGGCACTCAAGATCGGTGTCCCAAGCGCGGCCACTTTGGGATTCGCTGCCGGAACCGCGCTGGGAGCCACGATCGTGTCCCACCGATTCCGCAAGCGCGCCTGACTACAGGAACACTGAGCGACGACGAACCAGCAACTTGTACAGCGTCTGCTGAATCGTCTCGCGAACCTGATCGGTCAAGTTGAAGACCAGCATCGGGTCCTCGGCGGCACCTTCTGGGAAGTCGTCGGTGTAGATCGGCTCCCCGAATTCGATGATCCATTTAGAAGGTAGCGGCACCAGTCCGAGCGGGCCGAGCAGCGGGAACATCGGGGTGATCGGGAAGTACGGCATCCCCAAGATCCGAGCGAGAATCTTCGCGTTTCCAATGACTGGGTAGATCTCCTCGGCACCGATGATGGCGCAGGGAATGATCGGGGTCTTAGTCTTCAGCGCCGCCGCGACGAATCCGCCGCGGCCGAAGCGCTGCAGCTTGTAGCGCTCGCTGAACGGCTTGCCAATCCCCTTGAATCCTTCCGGGAATACACCGACCAGTTCGCCTTTGTTCAGCAGTCGCTCGGCGTCTGGAGCACACGCGAGCGTGGTTCCGGACTTGCGAGCGAACTCCCCAACAATCGGGGTCTGAAACACGAGGTTGGCACCGAGCATCCGCAGTTGTCGCCGGGCTGGGTGGTGATCGAGCAGCGCAAGGCTGGTCATGAGGCCATCGATCGGGATCGTGCCTGAGTGGTTGGCCACAACAAGCGCCCCGCCAACGTCAGGAATGTTCTCCAGTCCGTGGGTCTCGATCCGAAACCAACGCGAGTACAGCGGCCGGAACGGAGCGCTGAGGATCCGGTCTGTCAATTCGCGGTCGTAGCCGAACTCGTCCACCTCATAGTCACCGGTGACACGACGGCGCAGGAAGGCGATGAAGTCGGCAACCTTGCGATCCCAAGGAATTGGGGCGGGCTCTGCACCCGGGAGCGGCGCGCGCTCGGGTGCCACTTCTTCCTCAGGGTCAACCTGTTCCGCCGCAGCCGTCGCCGCAGAACCGCCTGATCCCCGCGCACTGCTTGCGGGAATTCGCTTGGTGGCCGGCCGCTTGGCCGCGGCCTTCTTCTTGGCACGGGCCTTGTCGTCACCAGTCTTTGCCTTGATGGGAATTACTCGAGCGTCAACCACTTGTCACTCCCCTTCCAGTCAGTAGTGAAACGAGTTGGTCTTCGACAGCCTCAAGTCGTTCCGGTGGCATGATCCGATTGAGTTTGTGCGCCTTGACGAAGGCGTCGAAAGTCTCCGGTGTTGTGTGCTGCGGGGTGAATCCAAAGACTGTGCGCATCCGCGTAGTGTCAACTCCGCGGCCATAGGTCAGGAATCGCACCTGCTCCGGCGAGAAGTCAGCTAGGCCCAGCCGACGCACGAGTGCCCCAACCCCGCCAGCTAGCGGTGCAGGCACCATTACGGTCGGCCGCCCAGCCCGGCGCGCGGCCTGGCTGAGTAACAGGATCTTGTCGCCAGCGACGTTGTAGGTGCCCGGGTGGGAGTCCAACGTGGCTTGGCGCATTGCCTCGAGTCCGTCATCCTCGTGGATGAACTGCAATCGTGCATCGTGGCCGAGCAGCATCGGAACGACTGGTAGCTCGAAGTAACTTGACATCGGAGTATCGACCCGCGGGCCGAGGAAGTTAGCAAATCGAAGTGTCGTCACAGCGACATCGGGGCGACGGCGAGCGAAGCCGCGGACATAACCCTCGACTTCAACGGAGTCCTTCGACCAACCCGAAGTGGGGGTGTGCTTGGGTTCCATGTCCTCGGTAAACATCGCTGGATCCTTAGGGCCAGCACCGTAGACAGAGGTAGAGGACTTGACGACGAGCTTGCGCACCGAGGGCGCTTTTTGACACGCAGCGAGCAACTGCATGGTGCCAATGACGTTGATTTCCTTCATCGACATCCGGCCACCGGCTTGCATAGGCGTGGCAATGACACCCATGTGCACGACAGTGTCGACCTCGGCCGCATTGATGACCTTGGCAATGATCGGGTTACGGATATCGGCACGAACAAATTCCGCGCCGCCGATGTCAAGTCGCGGCGGAACCACGTCGACACCAACAACTCGTTCGATCGTCGGATCCTCAGTGAGGATCCGAGCCATCCGGCCACCGAGGTACCGAGATACACCCGTGACGAGCACGACCTTCGGCATCATGACCTCCTTGTCGAACTGCTAGTGGGCGCTACCAAAAGTTCTGGTCAGCAACTACTTCTTGTTGCGGCGCTGAACCCTCGTCTTGCGCAGTAGCTTGCGGTGCTTCTTCTTCGCCATCCGCTTACGGCGCTTCTTGACGACTGATCCCACGGACGTGCCTCTCAATTCATTTTGGAATGGCTCAAATGCGGCGATGCTGCGCCGATGGCTCAAGAGTACGCGGGGTGTCCGCAACGCAGGGGGTTTGGGTCAGCCCTAACCCCAATTCAGAAGGGATTCGGGTCCGGCTCCAGGCCCAACAAGGGGAAAACGGCATCGCGAGTCTTGAGAACGGCCTTGTCGAGGTGATCCATCGGGTCAGCGTCAAGGCCCCACGGTCGCGGTTTCAGAGTCGTCCCGTCACCCATGAACTCGGGCGCTTCGCGCCTAAACGCCGCCTTCAACAGGGTTCGGTACCCATAGGGCACCGGCGCTCTAGGGTCGATTGGGGACCCAGCAGCCACAGCCGCCAGATGGGTCCAAGCTCGGGGAACCACGTCAAGCCAGTCGTAGCCACCGCCGCCGGTGGCGACCCACCTGCCATCGCACAACTCGTGAGCGAGGTCATGCAGTCGCCGGTAGGACTCGCGCTGACCCTCGATGGTGAGCCGCAAGTGGGCCAGAGGATCGTCGCGGTGGGTATCGCAACCCTGCTGAGTGAACAAAACCTGGGGCTTGAACGCCGCCAGCACCTCGGGAACAACCCCCTCAAATGCCCGCAACCAACCGTCATCAGCGGTGCCAGCCGGCAGAGCCAAATTGACAGCAGTGCCCTTGGCCCCTTCTCCTCCGACTTCGTGGGGGTACCCGGTGCCCGGAAACAACGTCCGCGGAGACTCGTGAATCGAGACTGTCAAGACGCGAGGGTCGTTGTAGAAGATCTGCTGGACGCCGTCGCCGTGGTGAACATCAACATCGACGTAGGCGACGCGATCTACGCCGTTGGCGAGCAGCCAGTGAATCCCCACGGCTAGGTCGTTGTAGACGCAGAATCCGCTCGCGTTGGCCCACATGGCGTGGTGCAGTCCGCCGCAGACATTGACAGCGTGCAGAGCGTCGCCTGAATGCACAGCCATGGCGGCAGCTTTGGTCGCACCGCCAACAAGGGCCGCGGCATCGTGCATGCCCGGAAACACCGGGACGTCATCGGTACCCAACCCGCGGCGCAGATCCCGATAGCCGTCACCTTTGGATGCCAGCTTGACCGATTCGATGAAGTCCGCCCGGTGGACTCGGAGGAGATCCTCTTCAGTCGCGGGCTCGATGTCACCGATAACTCCTACGGAGTCCAAGTCGAATACACCGCAGTGCTCAGTCAGCTTGTGAGCAAGCAAATTGCGGATCGGTGACATCGGATGGCCTGGGCCAAAATCATAGGCCCGTAAGCGCTCATCCCAGATGTACTTCATCTGCCCAGTCACGCCCCGCACGCTACCGCTTTCGGAGTCGAACCACCCACTCTCGCGAGAATGTATTGTCTGGTGGGTTTGGTGTCGCTAGAGCGCACTAAACCACGCCAGATATCTCAGTCTCATCCTCGACGGCGCCAGAGTACACAAAGCAGACGTCCAGAATCTAGGATCGCGTGCGTGACATCGGCAGCGCTGCGCTTGTTCATCGCGAGCATGTACGTCTCACAGGACATGTGGCGTGAGGGAACCGGCTATGACCTTGTGGCGTTGCGCGAAGTCCCCAAAGCCGAATTCCCCATTCTGATTGCCGCGCTCACGAGAACCAATTCGGATTGGCGAGATATCGAGGCCCTCACTCGGATCGACACTAACGACTCATGGGAAGGGGTCCTGCGAATCATCGAGTCGGTCGACAGCACTGACACCCGTGCCCGCGGCGCCTTGGCGCTATTTGATTCCGGGCGACTCGTAAGTCTCGACGCAACGGCTCAGCGAGAGGCAGCGAGGCGTTGCGCAGCTGATGTTGTGACCTACTGCAGCGCCGTTCTGAGCGCGTTTCCGACGAGTTTCCTCAAACAGCTTCTGACCGATGCTTCAGTTGGCTCATGGAGCTCTGGTCGTGATTTTGCCCTGCGGGATCGCAGTGAACCTGGGTTCTTCAGCGAGGCCGGCCTGATGAGAGTGTTGGCCGAGTCGTTGCCCCACCTCAACCTTCTCGACCCGGGCCGAGATGCCTTCCTGGTACTGCCCATCGTGGACGAATTGAGTCCCACCACTGATCCGAGTACTCGCAAGTTGGCAAGTTTGCGATTCACGAGCCTGACTGGGGCTCGGGTGCCAGCCATTGATTCCGTCCCTGAGCCTCGGGCGACTGCGGGAACCATCGAACGCCTGCTGGCTGGGGAAGATCCTGCCTTGTGGGACGACTGGCGTGAGGCGCGTGTGGGCTTGCGTGCAATAGCTCGGAGTCAAAGCGCCAGCAGCGTCGATTTATTGCGATGCATCGCGCAAGCCAGCCAATCTCCCGACTTCCGATTGGCAGCCACGATTGAGTTGAACCAGGACCACTCCCGTGACGACGAGCACGTACTCTCCGCGTTGATCGATCTCCTGCCCCAGCTCAACTGCGACCGGTTTCGGATCGATTGCGGTCAACGACTGTTAGCCGACTATGACTGCGAGCAGTTGCGTCAAGCGTTGGCCCTAGCAGCAGATCCGACCAACGAAACGGCCCGGACACAAGGTTCGAGTCGGTACTGGAAGTTCTGCTTGTTGTCATTGACCCGGCCTGGCTTCGATCCGGTAACGAGCGAGTCTGACTATTTCCTGCTCGGCTAGCGCTGCGAACCGGCTAGTGCTGCGAACCGGCTAGTGCTGCGAACCGGCTAGCGCTGCGAACCGGCTAGTGCTGCGAACCGAGCTCAGCCGAGCGATCCCTGGCAGCTTCGATAGCCCGCAAGAATGCCGCTCGAACTTTGTGATCGTCGAGTTCGCGCAGGGCCGCCGCCGTCGTGCCGGCAGGGGACGTGACGTTCTCGCGTAAGACGGTCGGATGTTCCCCTGTCTCCACAAGCATGGTCGCGGATCCGTAGACGGTCTGCACCGCCAACTCCGTGGCAGTGACGCGAGGCAGGCCAAGCAATACGCCAGCCTCAATCATGGCCTCAACTATGTAGAAGATGTAGGCAGGTCCCGAGCCCGAGATCGCCGTCACCGCGTCCTGCTGTGATTCGGGGACCCTCACAACTTTGCCGACAGCAGCCAGGAGTTCCTCGGCGGCATCAAGATGCTGCTCATCGCACTTCTTGCCAGCCGAAATCGCAGCCATCCCTTGGTCGACCAGCGCCGGGGTATTCGGCATGACCCGCACGACCGCCACACCCTCGGGTAGTCGACTTTCAATGAACTCTGTGGTGATCCCAGCCGCTAACGACACGACCAACGACGCCGGATCGACGAATGGCGTGATCTCTTCCAGTAGCGCTGCCATGTCTTGAGGTTTGACAACTAGTACCAGGGTGGAAGCGACTTTGGCGGCATCGATATTCGACAGCACCTGGACCCCGTGCTTGGCCCGCAATTGCGTGGCCCGCTCGGGGCGTTTCTCGGTGATCACGAGGTCTTCGGTGGACCAGCGACCGCGAAGTAGTCCAGTGAGCAGCGCCTCGCCCATCACACCTGCACCAAAGACGGCGGTGGCACTCACGCGAGACTCCCTAAGACTTAGACGACAGCGACTTCACGAACAGCGCCAGGTTGGCCGGCTTCTCAGCCATCCTGCGTACAAGATACGGGTACCACTGCGGGCCGAAGGGCACGTACACCCGAACCTTCTCGCCCATGGCTGCAAGTCGGGCCTGCTCGTCAGGTCGAACTCCGTAGAGCATTTGGAATTCGTAGCCGCCACGGTTCCGACCAGCACGCACAGCTATCGCGGTACCAATCTCAATCAAGCGAGGATCATGGGTCGCGAGCATTGGAACGCCTTGGCCATTCATCAGGGCCTTGGTGCAACGCACGTAGGACAGGTCAACTTCTTGGCGCGACTCGTATGCGACGCTTCCTGGTTCGGCGTAGGCGCCCTTGCATAGGCGCACTCGGGAACCCTCGCCATTGAAGTCACGGCAGTCGGCTTCGGAGCGTTTCAGGTATGCCTGAATGACAGCGCCGACACTCGGATAGTCCTTGCGGACCTCTACAACTGTGGCCAATGTCAGGTCGGTGGTGGTGTGGTCTTCCATGTCGATCGTGATCGTCGTGCCTATTGCGTCTGCTAGACCTGCAATGCGATGGGCATTCTCGGTCGCGACCTTGGCGCCGTCGTGTGCAAGGGCTTGGCCAATAGCGGAGAGCTTGATCGAGACTTCGGCGCGGTCGGCAAGGTCCGCCTCATCGAGGGCTTCGAGCAGTCTGCTGTAGGCCAGCACTGTCGCGGCGGCAGTTTCGGGGTTGTCAGCGTCCTCCTCGCCCAAGTGATCGATGGTGACGTACAGACCGTGGGTGGACAGCGATTTCGCGGCCGCGACAGCAGATGCCGTGTCCTCACCGGCTACGAATCGCGAGACGACGCCACGCGCCAGCGGGTTAGCGGCAGCGGCTGCCTTAATAGGGGTACTACGCGATGCCGCGAGCAACGCTTCACGAACGATCACAACGGGCCTCCAACGACGGGTCACTTGCCCGCAGCTGAAGCGAGCGACTCCCAGGCTAGCCGTGAGCCCGGATAGGCGCGCGGCGAATCCGTTCGGTGGGCTAACGCAGGTCACGTGCTGGCTGGTGCCTTGGGCTGAAGTTCAACCTTGACCTCATCGATGACCGGTGAGGAGTCGATCACCAATGCGCCATTACTCTCGGTCTCCAAGCCATCCTGCTTGCCCTCAAAGACAGCGATTGTGGACTGCTGCAACGCCGAGGCTAGGGCCAGTTACTCAGTTGATCGAAGTCGTTAGGGCGACGTTTGGTTGCTTTACCGTCCTGATCCTTGTCGGCGTAGTTGCGCCCCCCGGGCAATGGCTTCGTCGGAGTGAGCCAATCCTGGATGGTGGGTGACACGAGCCGCACAACATCTTCTTCATCCATGGATGCCAGCGGGTCGAGCTTGAGGATGTAACGGTTGACAGAAACTCCGAGCAGGTAGCTGGTGATGAGATTGGCTCGCAGCCGGGCGTCTGGCACGCCGATGACACCGGCGAGGCGATCGACGATCCCCTGCTCGAGAACAGCCTTAAGTCCGGCAACGGCCTTACCTGTTGAGGTGCCAGCGCGTGCCAACGCAATCAAGTCATCGCGGCTCTCCGGATCACCGAGGGTGTCCAGCGTCACTCGGGTCAATCGCTCACCCATGCCGTCTAGACCGGGTGCCACCAGCGCAGGAATCGCCGCACCCGGATCAAAGGGGAGCTTCATGGCAGCGGCGAACAACTTGTCCTTAGAGGCGTAGTACTTGCCGACAACCTCAGGCGCGACGCCTGCCGCGGCCGCCACAGCCTTGATCGAGGTGCGCGCGTAACCACGTGCATGAAACGCAGCTCGGGCAGCGTCGAGGACTGCATCGCGAGCTTCATCTGTTCCCACGGCACCTACCTTGCCACCTGCGAGCCACAAAGCCCTCCGTAGACGACTGAATCTGGGTGACTACTTGACCGACTTGGCCCAACGCCGAGTCTCGGGGAGATCACTTCTCGTTGGTGACCAGGTGCAACTTCGCGTACGCGAGGGCCTCAGCGAGGTCCGATTCTCGCTCTGCCCGATTGGCTGCCTTGCGGGTGGAGACCTCGATGACAACCGTCCCATCGAACGACCGGCGGGCAAGGTACTCAAGCACTTCACCGCACGCCTGATTACCGCGTCCGGGGATCAGGTGCTCATCCTTGGCACTACCGGATCCATCGGCGAGGTGCAGGTGGGTCAACGAGTCGCCAAGGTCTTGAGCCATCAGCAGCCCGTCTGTACCGCTAACAGCGGTGTGAGAAAGATCGAGTGTTGTGTGCGGATAGTCCTCGTCGCGCACGTCCCAGCCCGGTGAGTAGGCCGCGAGTTCGCGGGACGCTGCCCGCCACGGGTACATGTTCTCGACAGCGAACTTGATGTCGGTGTCCTCGGTCATCCGCTTGAGACCACGAACGAAGTCGCGCGCGTAGTCGCGTTGCCATCGGAACGGCGGGTGCACAACGACAGTCTGAGCATCAAACAATTCGGCGGCTTGGCGCGCTCGCACGAGCTTTCCCCATGGATCTGAACCCCACACACGCTGCGTGATCAACAGGCAAGGGGCGTGCACAGCCAAGATCGGGACGCCGTAGGTGTCGCTTAGCGCTCGTAGCTCATTGGGATCTTGGGTAACCGCATCGGTCATCACCATGACCTCGACACCGTCGTAGCCAAGGCGCGAAGCGATCTCGAAAGCCGCTGCTGGAGACTCCGGGTATACCGAGACCGTCGACAACGCAATCTTGGCCGGAGCAGACTTGACAGTCCGGCCAACTTTTGCCTTATCAGCAGCGGTCACGCCCTCAGCCTAATCTCCCTCGCAAGCAACGCTGCGCGCAAGCGTGACAGATCATTATCTGGGTCACGTTTGGACTGATTCATATCGAGTCTTGCGTCCTCGGCTTGGACTTCTTGAGGGCTTCATGTTCCTCATGCTCGACTGCTTGAGTTTCGATGAACCTTCGTATCACCACCAGCAGCAGTGATCCACCCACCCCGAGTGCGACAGCTGTAGCGCTTTGGGCATTCAGGCCGATCGACAGAGCAAAGAACTTCGACAGCGTGGGCACTACGAGCACCAACAGGAAACCGAGTCCCATAACGACAACGATCGCGACTCGAAGAGCGTTGAGTGGTCGAGCAATGAGGACTAGCACGACCCAAGCGATGATGAACAGCGTGATCGCAGCAGCAGTCTTCGCTTCCTCCGTGGGCCGGTCATGAAGCAACACCAACAGGTACGACGTGTACGCGAAGACAGCACAGATCACGCCAGCGGGAATCGCGAACCGAAGCACCCGTGGGAAGAAGCCAGGAGTGAATCTTTGGGTATTGGGCATCAATGCCAAGAAGAACGCCGGGGTTCCGATGGTGAGGACAGTGATCACGGTGAGGTGTCGGGGCAAGAACGGAAACTCGACTTTGTAGATACCCGTGAGGGTAAGGAACACTGTGAAAAACGACAGCAACGCTGAGTAGAACGACTTGGTCAAGAACAGTTGGCTGACTCGTTCGATATTGCCTAGTACCCGACGGCCCTCGGCAACGACGTGCGGCAGCACAGAGAACTTGCTGTCCAGTAGCACCAACTGCGCGACGGCTCGCGTGGCACCAGCACCGGAGCCCATTGCAATTCCCAGGTCAGCGTCTTTGAGAGCCAACACGTCGTTGACACCATCACCTGTCATCGCGACTGTGTGCCCGCGACTCTGCAGCGCACCGACCATTGCGCGCTTCTGAGCCGGCGTAACACGTCCGAATACCCCATGGGTCTCAAGGATGTCGGCGAGCTCCTCCTGATCGGTCGGGAGGTCGCGAGCATCGAATGGATCATCGGCCAAGGGGATTCCAGCTTCGGCGGCGATCGCGCCGACAGTCACCGGATTATCACCACTGATCACTTTGATCCCGACGCCCTGTTCTAGGAAGTAGGAGACGGTCTCGGCGGCGTCTGACCTGAGTCGCTGATCGATGGCAACCAAGGCAACGGGTTCCAGCGGACCGGTGCCGCCTTCAGCGTCGGGTCCTTCATCTGACGAACCGGCTGTCGACTTGGCTAACAGGATGACCCGCGCCCCGCTGGAGGCCAGTTCATCCGCGCGACTGCGTGCACCATCGGCTGCCGTGGTGTTGTCACCGGCCAACAAGACCTCGGGGGCACCCATCAGCCACGAGCCGTGGCCGGTAAAGGTCGCGGCCGACCACTTGCGCGCAGATGAGAACGGGACGATCTTGGCTGTATCCCAGCTCGGACTAACGAACTCCTTGGCGATAGCGGCCAGGGTGGGATTCGGTGATTCTTCGGACCCACCGAGCGCCCCGAGGGCCGCGCGGGCCTCCTGCGAGCCAACCGACGCGCCTTCGAGGGCGACGAACTCATTGACAGCCATCCCGGGCTCGGTCAGAGTTCCGGTCTTGTCGACACACACGACGTCTACCCGAGCGAGCACCTCAACGGCTGGCATCTCTTGAATCAACGCGTTGCGTCGACCGAGGCGAACTACGGCCACCGCCATCGCTACCGAGGTCAATAGAACCAGGCCCTCGGGCACCATCGTGACCACTCCGGCGACGGTTCCCGACAACGCCGATTGCCAGTTCGGCGACGAGCGCATCTGGGCGATAAATAGCAAGATCCCCAAGGGGATCAAGACCCAAGTGATCGTGCGGACGAATCGCATGATGGAGCCCATGAGCTCAGACTTGGTAGTCGAAAAGCTGCGGGCTTCGGAGGCGAGCTTGGTCGCGTAGGAATCCATGCCGACTTTGGTCGCACGCATGAGGCCGCCACCGGCGACCACGAAGGATCCGCTCATTACTTCATCGCCAGCAGCCTTGTGGACCGGATCAGCTTCGCCGGTGAGCAGGGACTCATCGGCTTCTAGTCCGCGACCTTCAATGACCTCACCGTCGACAACGATCTGGTCGCCGGTGTTGAGCACTACGATGTCATCGACAACAAGCTGATCTGGCGGCACTTCCTGGTCCCGCCCAGCTCGGCGGACGGTCGGCTTTACCTCACCGATGAGCGACAATTTCTCCAAAGTCCGCTTGGCTCGATACTCCTGCACGATTCCGATGAGTGAGTTAAATACGATCACGAAGCCGAAGAGCGAGTCTTGGAACGGGGCGCCGGCAATGAACATCAGGGCCCACATTGAGCCGATCACGACGTTGAAAGACGTCAGCGTGTTCTCGCGAATGATGCTCTTGAGGCTGCGGCTGTTAGCAGTAGGCGCGACATTGACCTTGCCCTCGCGGATGCGTTGACTGACTTCTTCGTCAGTAAGTCCGGGGACCAAGTCGATGACTGCGCGTTCAGATTCGCTCATTCGTCAAGCCCATCGAGTTCGCGCAGGATCACGCCTTCGCGAAGTGCCCACGGACACAACAGCAGTTCCTCTACGTCGAACAGGTCCATGGCGGCCTCCGCAACCAATGCGCCGGCGACGAGTTGGCGGGATCTGCCCTCGGACACTCCGGGTAGTTCGGCTCGCTGTCTTGCAGTCATAGCGGCGATCTTGGGAATCCATGCACGCAGCTCCTCGCGGGCTAGGCGGCGTTGGGTGTAGGCGCCCTCGCTAGACGGTGCCGCTCCGGTGATTCGAGCGAGCTGGCGAAATGTCTTACTGGTCGCGACAGCCAGTCCTGGCTCGCCAAAGCGCACCATGGGGCCGACAACATGGGCGATCTCAGCCCGTACGAACTTGCGCAGTTTGCGAACTTGATCTGGTGTGGGTGGGTCATCGGGCAGCCAACCCCGCGTGAGCCTGCCGGCTCCGAGCGGAACTGACTCGGCAACGTCGGGATCTTCATCTGTGCCGATTGCTAGCTCCAACGATCCTCCTCCGATATCGAGCACCAGCACCCGTCCAGTGCTCCAGCCAAACCACCTCCGGACCGCGAGGAAGGTCAGTTTGGCTTCTTGCTCGCCAGACAGAACCTCGAGCTCAACTCCGGTTCTGGCCATCACCTCGGCGATCACTTCGTCGCCGTTGGTGGCCTCACGGATTGCTGAGGTAGCGAACGCAAGGATCTCCGTCACGCCAAGCTCTTCGGCGATACCAAGGGAGGTCCGAACGAAATCGCACAGCACTGTGACGGCCTCGTTCGAGATCAAACCCTGCGTGTCAAGGTGTTCAGACAAGCGAAGCTCGGTCTTGTGGCTGTGTGCCGGAACCGGCGCACCGCCGTGATGGGCATCAACCACCAGCAAATGGACCGTATTCGATCCGACATCAAGAACTCCAAGGCGCACAGGTAGGACGATAACCACCTAGGCTGTCTGGATGCCCGAAGTAGCCCTCGACTTCCCCCGTTCCTTCGTCGAATTCACTGACCCAGCCGATGGCTCTGCGCAATTCCGTTGCGATATCACATGGCTGACTTCGCGCTGGCTATGTGTATTTGGGCAAGGTTGTCAGGGAATCGTTGCTGGTAGGCCTGATGACGGCTGCTGCAGTCTCGGCGCGCATTTTTCTGACAAGGACGACCGTTTGCGGGTCGAAAAGGCTGCAAAGAATCTGACATCACAGCTCTGGCAGTTTCACGCCGAGGGCAAGCGCGATGGAATCATCGAAAAGGACGAGGAGGGATCGAAGCAGACTCGAGTCGTTGACGATGCCTGCATCTTCCTTAACCGACCGGGGTTTGCTGGCGGTGAAGGCTGCGCGCTGCACAATTTGGCCCTCGAGACCGGTCAGCAACCGCTTGAGCTCAAGCCCGACGTCTGCTGGCAGCTTCCGATTCGGCGCTCGTTTGACGAGTTCGAACTACCCGATGGCACCAAGCAGTCGGTGGTGGTGATCAGCGAATTCGACCGTCGCGGTTGGGGCCCGGGTGGTCACGACCTGAATTGGTACTGCTCGGGCAATACTGAAGCTCATGTGGGGCCTGATCCCGTGTACGTCAGTGAACGAGGGACGCTGATTGCACTGATGGGTGAGCCGGCATACGCAGTACTTGTGGAACATTGTGAGGCTCATTTGGCAGCGGTGGCTGCCGTTGGTCCTGCCGGGCGACGGGGTTTGGCTGTCCATCCGGCCGATCCGCACTAGCTTTTTCTACGGGATCCTGTTGGGGTCCTCCACAGCTGGGCGAGCATTCAATAGGAATGTCACCCGTTGGTCTTAAAATCCACTGAGTACTAGCAACCCAACGCAGAGGCGGAATCACGTGGCAAAGGCGACCACAGCACATGAATGCCGGTCCTGCGGTGCGCGATCAGCGCAGTGGGTCGGCCGGTGCGCCAAGTGCGGCGAGTTCGGGACAGTGGCTGCCCTCGCCCAAGCCCCCTCAGATGCCGGCCTGCGAGCCTCAACTCAAGGCAAGCCGCCACGCACTCCTGCGCAACAGGTCAACAAGATCATGAGCTCGGGTCCGGCACCGCGCATCAGCACTGGAATCGCTGAGTTCGACAGGGTGCTTGGCGGTGGGTTGGTAGCGGGCCAAGTGCTCCTGCTCAGCGGGGAGCCGGGAGCTGGCAAGTCCACTTTGCTACTAACCGTCGCCGATGCCATTGCGGAGAAGACGAAGAAGCGCACTCTCTACATCTCTGGCGAGGAATCGGTTGACCAAATTGCGGTGCGGGCCCGGCGCATCGGTGCGAAGAGCGAACATCTGTTTCTTGCCGACGAGACTGACTTGGCCAGCGTTATCGGACACATTGATGAGCACGGGCCAGATATTGCCCTTGTGATCATCGATTCGGTGCAGACCATTTCCTCGACCGATATCGAGGGTCGCGCAGGCGGGGTATCTCAGGTGATGGAGGTCGCCCAAGCTTTGACCCGGGTCGCGAAGAGTCGTGGCATCCCGATTTGCCTGGTCGGACAAGTCACCAAAGAGTCAGTCGTAGCTGGTCCACGCGCTTTAGAGCACGTCGTTGACGCGACGCTTTCACTTGATGGGGATCGACAAACCTCGCTGCGACTCTTGCGAACTGTTAAGAACCGCTACGGCCAGGCTGACGAGGTTGCTTGTTTCGAGCAGACCGATTCGGGGTTGCGCGAGGTCCCTGATCCTTCCGTGCTTTTCCGTGGTCATCGCGAATCGCCAGTCGCGGGCACCTGCGTGACAGTCACAGTCGAGGGCCGGCGCGCGATGTTGGCCGAGATCCAGGCTTTGGTCGCCGGAACAACCAACCCGAACCCGCGCCGCGGTGTTCACGGACTGGACTCGCCGAGAATCGCGATGTTAGTTGCTGTCACCGAGCGGGTCGCCCGAGTCAAGATGTACGACAAGGATCTGTTCGTGGCAACACTTGGTGGCATGCGCATCAATGATCCCAGCACCGACCTTGCAATCTGCTTAGCTATCGCCTCAGCCGCGCAGGACTTCTCGGTTGCTGTCGATGTTGCCGCCATTGGCGAGGTGACTTTGTCTGGCGACGTTCGCCCCGCGCCGATGATCAATCAGCGTGTCAGCGAGGCCCTTCGTCTTGGCTATAAGCGCATCCTTTGCCCGGTCGGGACCCGAGATGGGCTTACCGCCCGCAACAGCGGCGGTTCGATCCTCGAAGTCGCCACGTTGAATCAGGCCTACTCAGCGCTGAAGCGAATGTCGGCAGACATCGCAACACCTCGACCGCTACGACCAACGTTGAGCGCCGTGAGTGAGCAGACTCCCCTCGTACATTGACCCAGTGGCCTGTCAGCGACAATTGGCGGGTGCTCACTGACCATCCTCAATCCAATGCCGACGATCAACTGTTTGTCTCGACGTTGGCCGCCGTTGCTCCTGGCACAGCGCTGCGCGATGGGTTGGAAAGAATTCTTCGTGGGTCCACCGGCGCATTGATCGTGCTGGGAAATGACCATCTGATCGATGCGATGTCTGGCGGAGGATTCGCCCTCACTGTGGAATTCACGTCTACGAGGATGCGCGAACTCGCCAAGATGGATGGAGCGATCATCCTCAACTCCGACGCTTCAATGATCCTTGGGGCCGGGGTTCAACTTCTGCCTGACGGCGCGTTGCCCACGCAGGAGACAGGCACCCGACACCGCACTGCCGACCGCGTCTCGCAGCAATCGGGCTTTCCGGTGCTCAGCGTGAGCAAGTCGATGAACACAATCGCCCTTTATGTGCGTGGTTACCGGCATGTTCTGGAGGATTCGTCGGCGATCTTGTCCCGAGCAAATCAGGCGCTTGCCACCCTAGAGCGATACAAGCAACGCCTCGATGAGGTCTCAAGCACGCTGGCTGCCCTCGAGGTCGAGGACATGGTCACAGTGCGCGATGTCGCTGTGGTAGCCCAGCGCCTCGAGATGGTTCGTCGTATTGCTACCGAAATTGCTGGCTACGTCGTTGAGCTCGGAACCGACGGACGTCTGGTCTCGTTGCAGCACGCCGAGCTAGTTGCAGGCGTCGAAGAAGGTCGAATCCTGACTGTTCGCGACTATGTCCCGATTGGTCTTGACCCGTCCCAAGACCTTGCCGGAGTCTTGTACGCGTTAGAGAATTTGACCCCAGAGGAGCTGCTCGATCTCAATGCAGTGGCGAGCGCCTTGAGAATCGGTGGCCCGCTAGATGCGCTTGACTATCCGGCCGCAACTCGCGGCTACAGGCTGCTTGCCCGAGTGCCGAGGTTGCCCGAGTTCGTCGTTGACCGGCTCGTGGAACACTTCGGTGGTCTCCAGAGACTACTCGCTGCCACAAGTGAAGAGCTTCAGGCAGTTGATGGTGTCGGTGACTTGCGAGCCCGCAGCATCCGGGAGTCCCTGGCACGTTTGGCCGAAACCAACCTGGTCGACCGCTACTACTAGTCGCGCGCTGCTGTAGCGCAGCTACTGAATGCTGAAGGCAGTGGCCTTGCCTGTGACAGTCATGTTGATGCCGGTGACGTCGTAGCCGCCCGCTGTGGCCTTGCCGAGGTTCGACGGGCAGCCAGCTTGGGTTAGCTGCTGATCCCAGGTGGCCTGCACTGCAAATGAGCCGCCCGCTGGGATCTTCTCAAGTTGGTTGGGGCCAGCATCGTTGCAGTCATCACTGGACCATACGGCGGCCGTACCGGAAGTGACCTTGATCGTGTTGACCTTGGGCCCGACATCACGAGTGCATTCGACTGCCGAGGTATTCTTGATCAGCATCTTGAATACGATAGGAGTGCCGAGCGGATAGGTCTGCTTGTCGACCTGTGTGCTTACCTCAATATCAGTGTCTGCGCATAGGCCCTCAGTCGAGGTTGCGGACGCGCTAGCCGACGCGATCTGACTCGGCGCGATAGAAGGCACCGCAGACTGTGTTGGGGTAGTCACCGGCGTGGCCGAATCTCCACCACCACCGAAGATCAATAGCCACAACACAAACAGCGCCACAACTGCCGCCAGGCCAACCAGCAATCGTCGGCGCCAGTAGACGGCAGGCGTCTCGGGACCGATCGGGTTCATCACGCTGCTCACAACCGCAACGCTAACAAGCGCTTCACGTTTGCGGTGCGCGTGGTCGGGTGTGTCCCGATCAGTTCATCATGTAGTGACTTGAGGATTCGACAGTGAAGGGCAAATTCGACGTCTACGCAACTGTCGAATTTGCACTTGAATGTCGAACTTTCGTCGCGGAGCTGCCGGAGGTCGCTGGGCCTTGGCAAGCTTGCCCATGCCACGATTTGCCCATCATGAGGGCTTCCCCGAGCACGCCGAGTCCAGCGGCTTCTTCGCCGTTGCAGCAGTTGCTGTCGGACTGGTTTGCTGCAAATGCTCGTGATCTCCCATGGCGAGCGAGCGATCGATCAGCCTGGGGAGTGCTGGTGTCCGAGATCATGTTGCAGCAGACTCCAGTCGTTCGAGTTGTTCGGAAGTGGACAGACTGGTTGTCCCGCTGGCCCAGTCCAACTTCCTTCGCCCAATCTCCCGCCAGCGAGGTACTTCGCGCCTGGGATCGGCTCGGCTACCAGTCCACGGGGTCGCTGCGCCGACTTCGGCCAGTGTCAGCCGAGCCGAGCGAGCTCTCGCCGAACAACTGGTACCTGCCGACGATGCTGGGGCCGTAACGTGGTCGGCGTCCACAATGGAACTCGGAGCTTTGATCTGCACCGCCCGAAATCCGACCTGCGACCTGTGCCCGCTACGCGAGCAGTGCGCGTGGCGACGGGCGGGTAACCCGCCAGCCAATCCCGCCGACCGGCGACCAACCCAGAAGTTCGACGGAACCGACCGTCAAGTCCGCGGCCTACTCATGGCGGTCCTTCGCGATAGCCACGGGCCTGTGACGCACTCGCGGCTGGATCGAGTTTGGCCCGACCCCGTCCAGCGCAACCGTGCCCTAGAAACTCTTGTAGCCAACGGCCTAGCCAACCCCCTTCCTCGCGGCCGCTTTGCCTTGCCGGGGGAATAGAAAGAATTTCCCGAGTTTTGGGTTTGGTCTGTTGTGGCTCGGTGTGACATGCGGGATAAGCGGAGGCCTTGGTTGCCTGTCCCGCTGGGTGTTGCGTTGCCCTGGATCAGCGGGTGACTGTGAGGTTGGTGCTAGGTGCGCTCCAGTCCCCGTCACTGTTCATCCACTGAAACGCCCTGCTCCACTATCGCCGTCCAGAGTCAATCAGCACCGGCCCGGCCTGGGAGCTGTTCACCCACATCGCCTAGTCCAGTACCGCGGTGCCCCAAACGCGGATCGTGTTGGCTCGTGCTTCAGTTGTCTTTCGGGTCTTTGGCAGTGTGCCTGCGCTGCGCTACCGCGGGACTGGTTGGGCGTTTCAGTCCGTCCAAGCCTTGCCCAAAAGCGGCGCCGGATTTGAGGGGCGCGGGTGGGGCTCTCGATCGGCAGCCGTGGAAGATCACCTCAGATGCCAGCAGCACCTCGAGAGTCCCCCCCCATCGGTGACCCGCCAGGATGCCCCCAGGCCTACCCCGCCCTCAAGCGGATCCAACAAGAGACCGAGCAGCTACGAAGCCTCTGCCTCCCCAGGCGCAACCTCACCCTGAACAACCTCAACTGGCAAAGAGTCAGGCATCACAGGCTGAGCACTCCCACTGAACGTAAACACAGCATCCTCACCCAGCCCTTCAGCATCAACCACCACGATCTCGCCAGGAGTCACCTCGCCAAACAGAATCCTCTCGGACAAGGCGTCCTCGATATCGCGCTGGATCGCCCTACGCAGCGGCCGTGCGCCCAAGACGGGATCGTAACCTCGCTCGGCGAGAGCTTCCTTAGCCGCTGTGGTCAGCTCAAGACCCATGTCCCGCTCGCGCAAACGCTCGTCGAGCTTGGCAAGCATGAGATCGACGATCTCGATGATCTCCAGCTTGGACAGTTGGTGGAAAACGATCGTGTCGTCGATGCGGTTGAGGAACTCGGGACGGAAGTGTTGCTTGAGCTCAGAGTTGACTTTGCTCTTCATCTGCTCGTAAGCACCGACTTCATCGTTGGCGTTCCCGAAGCCCATTCGACCGCGGGAGACATCACGGCTTCCGAGGTTGGTAGTCATGATGATCACCGTGTTCTTGAAGTCCACGACGCGACCCTGCGCATCAGTCAAGCGACCCTCTTCAAGCACCTGTAGTAACGAGTTGAAGATATCTGGGTGAGCCTTCTCAACCTCGTCGAACAGGACCACTGAGAACGGCTTGCGCCTAACCTTCTCGGTCAGCTGCCCACCCTCTTCGTAACCGACGTAGCCGGGAGGGGAACCGAACAGCCGGGAAGCTGTGTGCTTCTCGGAGTACTCGCTCATGTCCAGGCTGATGAGCGCATCCTCGTCACCGAAGAGGAACTCGGCAAGGGCCTTGGAAAGTTCGGTCTTGCCGACACCAGAGGGGCCAGCGAAGATGAACGAACCACCGGGACGACGGGGATCCTTCATGCCTGCGCGAGTACGACGGATCGCCTTGGACAACGCCTTAATGGCCTGCTCTTGGCCGATGATCCGCTTGTGAAGCTCCTCTTCCATGTGCAGCAGCTTGCGGGTGTCATCTTCGGACAGGTCCATGACAGGAATGCCTGTCATAAGCGCCAAAACTTCAGCGATCAGTTGAGCGTCCACTTCGGCGACGACATCGAGGTCGCCAGCCTTCCATTCGGTCTCACGCTCGGCCTTTTCGCCCATGAGGGTCTTCTCTTGATCGCGCAGATTGGCGGCCTTCTCGAAGTCCTGCGCGTCGATGGCCGATTCCTTCTCGCGGCGAACCGCAGCGATGCGCTCATCGAATTCACGCAGGTCCGGTGGTGCTGTCATCCGACGGATCCGCAGGCGAGCACCAGCCTCATCGACGAGGTCGATCGCCTTGTCCGGTAGGAAGCGGTCATTGACATAGCGATCCGCCAGGCGGGCCGCGTTTGCCAGAGCGTCGTCAGTAATAGTGACGCGGTGGTGGTTCTCGTAGCGATCGCGCAGTCCTTTGAGGATCTCAATCGTGTGCTCGACTGAGGGCTCATTGACCTGGATCGGCTGGAAGCGCCGCTCGAGAGCGGCATCCTTCTCGACGTACTTGCGGTACTCATCCAGCGTGGTGGCGCCGATCGTCTGGAGCTCGCCACGGGCCAACATCGGCTTGAGGATGCTAGCCGCATCGATCGCGCCCTCAGCCGCTCCGGCACCGACCAACGTGTGCATCTCATCGATGAACACGATGATGTCGCCGCGGGTGCGGATCTCTTTCAGAACCTTCTTGAGGCGTTCTTCGAAATCTCCGCGGTAGCGCGAACCGGCAACCAACGCGCCGAGGTCAAGGGTGTAGAGCTGCTTGTCCTTGAGGGTCTCAGGAACTTCGCCACGCACGATCATCTGCGCGAGGCCTTCGACAACGGCGGTCTTGCCGACACCGGGCTCTCCGATAAGCACCGGGTTGTTTTTGGTGCGGCGCGAAAGAATTTGCATGACCCGCTCGATCTCCTTCTCGCGCCCGATGACGGGATCGAGTTTGGATTCTCGCGCTGCCTGAGTCAGGTTGCGGCCGAACTGGTCGAGAACCAATGAAGTCGAAGGGGTGCCTTCTTGCGGGCCACCGGCAATTGCCGGCTCCTTGCCCTGGTAGCCGGACAGAAGTTGGATGACCTGCTGGCGGACCCGGTTCAGGTCAGCGCCGAGCTTGACCAATACCTGGGCAGCGACACCCTCACCTTCGCGGATGAGACCAAGCAAGATGTGCTCGGTGCCGATGTAGTTGTGGCCAAGCTGCAGTGCCTCACGCAGGGAAAGCTCAAGAACCTTCTTGGCGCGCGGGGTGAAGGGAATGTGACCGCTAGGCGCCTGCTGGCCTTGGCCGATGATCTCCTCAACCTGGTGGCGCACAGCCTCAAGCGAGATGTTCAGGCTCTCCAGCGACTTCGCTGCAACACCCTCACCCTCGTGAATGAGACCAAGCAAGATGTGCTCGGTGCCGATGTAGTTGTGGTTCAGCATGCGGGCTTCTTCTTGGGCCAGCACAACGACCCGACGCGCGCGGTCAGTAAATCTCTCGAACATCGCAGCCTTCTCCCTACTCGTCACCTCGACAATCACCGGTAGACCTAATCGTCAACCAGCCATGTCTCGCGTGTGTGCAGCCTAACCCCAAACCACCGAAGCCCGTAAGGCGCTTCGCGCACAGCTAACGCTGCTCGACAATGCTTTCGCGCGCCGAAACGCTCCGATGGTTCTTGGTTCCTCGTAACCATCGCCAGACTCGCCGGATTCCCTGGGATCCCCGCGTTCGCCATTGGTGAACGCTCATCGAGCGCCACCCCACCGAAAACCCTTCGTTGGGGGAGGAAGCGGGGGTCTAGTCGCCGAAGCGAGCCACGTGGAGGGCGAGGTTGTCCAGGAGCTGGCCGATCAATTTGACAGTCACCTCGTTGGTCAACTGACCAGTCTCGTCGAAGTTGTTCTGAGCAGAGCCGAGCATGATCTCGGGCTTATTGATCGGGTGCGCATCGAGGAACACCATCACCTGGCGCAGGTGGTACTGCATTCGTGCGGTACCAACCGGACCCATTGATGCGCCCATGATCGCCACCGGCTTCAGCGAGAATGGTGTGGGGCCAGGATTGCCGATCCGGGATAGCCAATCGATAGCGTTCTTCAGCCCACCCGGGATCGAGTAGTTGTACTCGGGAGAGACAAACACTAGAGCGTCGGCAGCAGTCATTACCTTGCCGGCTGCCAACACGGCATCGGGGAATCCCTTTGCCATTGTGTCGGCGTTAAAGATCGGCCAGTCTTCCCAACCTGTCAACTCCGTGATGTGTATGTGCTCGGGCGCGATGGCCAGCGCCGCCTCGTAAAGCTTGCGATTGAACGAGTCAGCGCGCAGGCTGCCCACGAAGGCGACCACGTTGATATCGGTCATTGAATTCCTCGTCCTAGTGAAAGTCGTGCAATTCGTTCACCACTTTGCCGCAACCAGGTGGCCGCCGCCACTTGCGCGCGCAAGTATGGGTGGATGGCCAATCATGAGCGCGCAGGAACCCAAGCCCAACCCTCTGATCTCACGGATATCGCGCGGTTGGTCACGTCTTATTACGCATTGCACCCAGACGTAAGCATTCCCGAGCAGCAGGTCACCTTTGGAACTTCCGGGCACCGAGGTAGCTCGTTTAACCATGCGTTCAACGAAGACCACATCGCTGCGACTACCCAGGCGATCGTCGAGTACCGACGCGACCACAAGATTGACGGTCCTCTATTCATGGGCATGGACACTCACGCGCTGAGCGAGCCTGCTTATGCCACTGCTCTTGAGGTCCTCGCCGCTAACGCTATCGAAGTTCGACTCGACCCCAGTGACGAATTCACACCAACGCCCGCAGTCAGTCACGCGATCTTGACCCACAACAATTCGGGTCAACCTGGCGTCGCTGACGGAATCGTCGTGACCCCGTCGCACAACCCGCCTATGGACGGCGGATTCAAATACAACCCGCCAGACGGAGGCCCTGCTGGCACCGACATCACGAGTTGGATCCAGAACCGCGCTAACGAGATCATCGCCAATGGGATGAAGGGCGTTAAGCGCATCCCGTACGAGCGAGCACGCTCTGCCGAGACCACGAGTAATTACGACTTCCTCGAAACCTATGTAGACGACCTTCCGAACGTGGTTAACCTCGACTTGATCCGTGAAGCCGGCATCCGCATCGGTGCGGACCCCCTTGGTGGCGCAAGCGTCTTTTACTGGGGAGCCATCGCTGAGCGACATAACATCGACCTGACAGTGCTGAACCCACTCGTGGACCGTCAATTCGGATTCATGACGTTGGACTGGGACGGCAAGATACGCATGGACTGCTCGAGCCCCAACTCGATGGCTTCACTGATCGAGCGCAAGGACGACTACCAGATCTCGACCGGCAACGACGCCGACTCCGACCGCCACGGAATCGTCACTCCCGACGGTGGGTTGATGAACCCCAACCACTTCCTGGCGGTGGCGATTCAATACTTGTTCTCCAACCGCGACGGCTGGGGATCAGATGCAGCAATTGGCAAGACCCTCGTCAGCTCATCGATGATCGATCGGGTCGCCAAGAAGATTGACCGTCGACTGATCGAAGTGCCGGTTGGCTTCAAATGGTTCGTCCCCGGCCTGGTGAACGGGTCAGTTGGCTTCGGTGGCGAAGAATCCGCTGGTGCGAGTTTCCTGCGATTCAACGGGGAAGTGTGGACCACCGACAAGGACGGGCTGATTATGGGCCTGCTTGCGTCTGAGATTTTGGCCGCCACCGGCAAGTCCCCGAGCCAGCACTACACAGCATTGACCGACGAATTCGGTTCACCGGCCTACGCCCGAGTCGACGCCCCTGCCACCCGGGAGCAGAAGGCCGTACTCGCGAACCTGTCCCCGGATCAGGTTGCTGCCACCGAGCTAGCTGGCGAGCCGATCACAGCCAAGCTCACGCGAGCACCAGGAAACGACCAGCCAATTGGCGGTCTCAAGGTGACCACCGAGTCAGGTTGGTTTGCGGCCCGACCATCGGGAACCGAGGATGTCTACAAGATCTACGCCGAGTCTTTCCAGGGCCCAGAGCATTTGGCGCTGATCCAAAGTGAGGCCCGTGAAGTAGTGTCTGAGGCCTTGGATTCCTAATGCGAAATAGCTGATTTAGCCTTGGGCGGAGAAGGCCTTCTGGGGAATAACTCCTTGGCCGCTCATACTCGGGCCGCTTCATACGCCGCGTACACGCTAGCTGGAACCCGGCCGCGCTCGTTGACCTTGACGCCGCTGGACTTCGCCCACTCGCGCACGACAGCGACATCGGCACTTGTCACCGGTCGGCGACGGGCTACAGAACGCCCCTTGGCCTTGCGAGCAGAACCGACGTACATTGCCAGGGCATCACGCAGGGCCGCCGCGTTGGCCGCATTGAGATCAATTTCGTAATCGACACCGTCGAAACTGAATGGGACTGTCTCGCTAGCTTCCCCGCCATCGATGTCGTCAATCAAAAGCACTTGAATTCTCTGCGCCACGCCAACCCCTAAGAAGTCCCGATATCACGGGCAATAGTAGCCGCGAAAGCTACAACAGCAACAACATTCTGGTATTGCCCAGAGTGTTTGGCTTCACTCGCTCAAGGTCCAGAAATTCAGCGACGCCCTCATCGTAAGAACGAAGTAGTTGTTCAAATACTTCGTGGCTTACCGGGGTTCCTTCAATTTCGGCGAATCCGAAACGTTCGAAGAATCCGACTTCGAATGTCAGCACAAAGACTCGTTTGACCCCAAACGCTCGCGCTTTTTCCAGCAATTCGCGCAGAATCGCAGCCCCGGCCCCAGTGCCGAGGGCCTTAGGTGCCACGGCGAGCGTGCGGACTTCGGCCAAGTCCTCCCACATCACATGGATCGCGCCGCAACCGATGACAGTTCCGTCCTTCTCGGCAACCAAGAATTCCGGCACGTCCTCAAACAACGCCACTGTTGCCTTACTCAGAAGCCGGCGATCCGGCGAGAAGGTGTCAACCAGTGAACGAATCATCTGAACATCAGAGGTGCGAGCGGGTCGAATCAGAACGTCGCTACCCATTCTTCTCGAACACCAAACGCAGTCCAATGAGAGTAAGGGCTGGCTCGTAGTTGGTGATCGTAGCCGCCTCATCGAGCACTACCTTGGAAAGCCCACCCGTTGCAATGACAGCCTTGACTGGTCCTATTTCGTCGATGATTCGACTGACCACACCGTCGACTTGGCCCGCAAAACCGAACACGGTCCCCGACTGCAGCGCCTCGACTGTGTTCTTTCCGATGACCGATCGGGGCCTGATCAGCTCAACCATACGCAGTTGAGCAGCACGCTGGGCCAACGCATCCACTGAGATTTCGATCCCGGCTGCAAGCGCTCCGCCCAGGAATTCGCCCTTGGCCGACACCACGTCGAAGTTGGTGGAGGTTCCGAAATCGACAACGATCGACGGGCCGCCGTACAGCTCAAAGGCCGCGAGGGTGTTCATGATGCGGTCGGTGCCGACCTCTTTGGGATTGTCAGTCTGCACTCCTACGCCAGTCTTGATCCCTGGCTCGACGACCACAGTAGGCACATCACCGAAATAGCGCTCGAGCATTCGACGCATCTCGCGCAGGACTGCCGGCACCGTCGAGCACACAGAAACCCCGGTGACCGGCGGATCTTGCGCCAGCAGTCCGCGGAAGGTCAGCGCGATCTCATCAGCAGTAGAGCGCGGATCGGTCTTGGTCCGATATTGGCGAACAAGTTCCTCGCCGTCGAACAAGCCGATATCGGTGTTGGTATTGCCTACATCGATTGTCAGGAGCACCGGCCTATCGTAGCTAGACAGCAGTCGACGAGCCGTGCTCGGAGCCAGGTTTGTTAGGCCGACGCCCAGCGCTAGCCCAACGAGTACAGGTCAGCACCAATGTCCAAGACAGGTGCCGAGTGGGTAAGCGCGCCCACCGCTACGTAGTCAACGCCAGTGGTAGCTAATTGCGCAGCGTCGTCAATAGTCAGGCCACCGGAGGCCTCTAGCTCACAAGCCCCGTCGACCCGCGCCACCGCCTCCCGAATTTGATCAATAGTGAAGTTGTCAAGCAACACCAATTGCGCGCCCGCCGCTACGACCTCATCGAGCTGATCCAGTGAGTCCACCTCGACCTCAACCGCCAATCCAGGGAAGGTACTTCGAACTGCATCAAACGCTGCTGCCACTCCACCCGCTGCGACCACGTGGTTGTCCTTAACCAGGGCAGCATCAGATAGGGACATGCGGTGATTGACTCCACCGCCGCAGCGCACGGCGTACTTTTCCAACGAACGCAATAGCGGAGTTGTCTTACGGGTATCGCGAACTCGCGTCTTGCCGCCGGCAAGCGCATCCACCCACACACTCGTTGCCGTTGCGACTCCCGATAGATGGCCAAGCAAATTCAATGCACTGCGTTCTGCAGTAAGCAGGTCACGGGTATTTCCAGTGATCGACAAAACCACGTCGCCTGATGCCACGCGTGTGCGGTCAACGATTGCCTCACCGAATGCCACCTCGCTATCGGCGGCATCCGCGACAGCCTGGAAGACCATGCCAGCGACCGGGACTCCAGCGATGATGCCCGAGGCCCTAGCGACCAAGTCCAACCGCGAGCGGTCGGTCGCGGCTACCGTGGAGACAGTGGTGACATCCACCCCGCCGTCAAGATCTTCGGCGATGGTGGCGGCGATCAACTCTTTCACCTTGGTCGAGTCAACGCCGGCGTCATCGAGTTGTTGGTCGAACCTGCTACTCACTTCTCCACCTTTCGATGCGTGATCGCCAGTTCCCCACCTGGCTCGCGTTTGCTGACGATCCGGACTCGCCAGTGCTCGTTGTCGACTTCGCGGAAGTCGTCGCGCCAGTGCGATCCGCGGGTCTCCTCGCGCATGTTCGCAGCTTCGGTCAGCACTTGCGCGACCATCGCGACGTTTGTCGTTTCCCATGCCTCGGTCTTTGGTTCACCGGGGTCCCCTGCCAATGTCGAAGCTATGACATCGGCCGCTTGCCTCATGGACTCGGCGGTGCGAAGCACACCCACCCCGTCGGTCATTGCCTCTTGTACGGCAGTTCGCTGATCTCCAGAAACGAGCGCAGCCTCACCTGATGGCGCCACCGGTTCACGTCGCCGTGGTACGCCGGAGGCCAAAAGCGACCCGATGCGATCGGCGAATACCAGGCCCTCAAGCAAACTGTTACTAGCGAGACGATTGGCACCGTGCACGCCGGTGCATGCGCACTCACCAACAGCGAATAGGCCAGGAATACTGGTGCGTCCGTTGAGGTCGGTGACCAGTCCACCGGATAGGTAGTGCTGAGCCGGAGCGACTGGAATCAACTCGTTGCGAGGGTCGATTCCATGCTTGAGACAGGACTCCAAAATGGTCGGGAAGCGCGCCTCCCACATCCCGCGATCAAAATGTGTCGCGTCCAGCCACATGTTTTCAGTACCGGTATCGCGCATGCGGTACATGATCGCTTTGGCGACGACATCCCGCGGAGCGAGCTCAGCCATGGGATGCCTACCGACCATGAAGCGATTGCCAGAGTGATCAACCAACAGCGCGCCTTCCCCGCGTAGCGCCTCGGAGACGAGGGGCTGCTGGCCGCGCTGACCTTGACCCAGCCACAGCACTGTCGGATGAAATTGAACAAATTCGATGTCGGCCACTTCGGCCCCGGCTCGAAGTCCGAGTGCGATCCCGTCTCCGGTTGCAACAGCCGGGTTGGTGGAGGCTGCGAAAACCTGACCGATACCGCCGGTCGCGAGCACGATCGCCGACGCCAAAGCAGCACCTACCCCGTCACGCTGGCCTTGATTCATCACGTGCAAGGTGAGGCCCTGGGCAGCGCCCCGGTCATCGACGAGTAGGTCAAGGACGAGGGCATTCTCGACGAGTTCGATCTGGTCGTCCTGAGCGACTGCCGCGACCAAAGCTCGAGAAATCTCCACGCCCGTCGCATCACCGCCAGCATGAGCGATGCGGTCACGATGATGACCACCCTCACGCGTTAAGGCGATGTCACCGGCGGCAGTCTTGTCGAACTCGGCACCCCAGCGGACAAGTCGGCGAATCGCAGCCGGCGCCTCGTAGGCGAGTACCTGCACAGCCGAGGGGTCACACAACCCAGCACCTGCGATCAAGGTGTCAGCCAAGTGCTCTGCCGGAGAGTCGTCCTCGGCAAGAGCCGCGGCAATTCCACCCTGTGCCCAGCGTGTGGAGCCCTCGTTGACCTCAGCTTTGGTAACGAGCAATACCTTGTGCCCAGCCCGACGCGCATGCATCGCTGTCGATAGTCCAGCAATCCCCGAACCGACAACAATGACGTCCGCGACCGATGTCCAACCAGGTTCGCCTGCGACCAACCGTGATGCCACGTTGATAGTCATTGGTCCCCATCAGCAGTGCGCGGGGCGAAGTCGATCCTCGAATTGTCAAGCAGTCGGGTCTTGCCGACCGTCGCAGTGATGATCAACCTTGCCTCACCTTGCTCTGGGGGTGGCCCCATGAGCGGGTCCGTGACTGCAACGTACTCGACTTGCAGGCCGTCGACCTGCTGTAGCCGTGCCAGCGCCACGTCGCGGACTTCCTGCGCTTCCGCCCCGCTACGGGCCGCATTCACGCCATCCCGTATTGCAGCGGGAATCATCAGCGCAATAGCGCGCTGTTCGGTGCTGAGGTAGGCGTTTCGACTTGAAAGAGCCAAACCATCGTCGGCCCGAACAGTCGGAACCCCGACGATCTGCGCGCTCAGCTCCAAGTCCCTCACCATCCGACGAATGAGAGTCAGTTGTTGGTAGTCCTTCTCACCGAAATATGCAGTATCAGCGGCCGTGAGATTGAGCAACTTGTTGACCACTGTGAGCATCCCACTAAAGTGTCCGGGTCGAGCGGCACCCTCAAATTGCTCACCAAGGATCCCCGGGGCGAGCGTGACTTGCGGATCACCGTTGGGGTACATCACGGCGGGGGTCGGCGCGAATATCACATCGACACCAGCCGCTGCACACAGTGCGACATCTGCTTCAAAAGTGCGCGGGTAGGCATCGAGGTCCTCGCCGACCCCGAACTGAAGTGGGTTCACGAAGATGGTCGCAGTGAGATGTCCAGCACCTTGAGAGTCGAGGTTCTTTCGAGCCACATTCATTAGCTGCGCATGGCCCTTGTGAAGCGCACCCATGGTCATGACAACAGCACTCGGATGGTGCAGGTGTGCGGCCCGGACGTCACGAAGCTCTTCGCGGCTGCAAATAACCATTGGCGCAGGACTCTGGGTGAGTCGGTCAGTCATCTGAATCTCCCGACGCAGTCTCATCGTCATCGCGACCCGCGAGGACGTCGAGCAAAGCTTCAGCGGCATCTGGCTTCAGCATCCCAAACGCGAGGGCCCGATCGGCTGTCAGGCGAGCCATCGCGATGTAGGCACGCTGCGCCTCGACTGACACTTCGCCGATGACCTCTACATGTGCGCCCACAGTTCCTGCGTCCCCGCGGGCAACCGGACCTGTCAGCGCGTTATCACCGTCGCGCAAGGAGTTGTCCAGGGCCGCATAGAGCAGCGGTCCGATTAGCCGTTGCGGGGACTCCACACCCGCCGCCTTAAGTAGATCAATCGACTGATTCACCAAAGTGACCAAGTGATTTGCACCGTTGGCAAGGGCCGCGTGGTACAGCGCACGAGATCCTTCAGGTACCCAAACTGGCTCACCACCCATCTCTACGACCAGCGCCTCTGCGATGGGACGCAAGACCTCATGGGAGGTCACGCCAAATGGCGCGCCAGAGATGCGCTCCAGGTCCATGCTCGTACCCGTAAGCGTCATGGCTGGGTGCAATGCCAGCGGTAGCCCACCTTGATCAGTCGCTGCTTGCAGAGCGTTAATGCCATACCTACCGCTGGCGTGAACGATCAATTGACCAGGCTTGATGGCGCCAGCTGTGGCCAGGCCTGCGATCAAGTCGATCAAGACGTCGTCGGGGACAGTGACCAGCACCAGGTCCGTGTCGTCGAACACCTCATGAGGGCTAACTAGTGGGACGTCCGGCAGGAGCGCCTCTGCTCTGAGCCGACTCAGGTCACTGACCCCGTAAGCGGCCACAATGTGATGGCCGGCGCGGCGCAAGGCCGCCCCAAGGACGCTGCCAGCCCGACCGGTTCCCAGCACTCCGACGCGCAAGCGCGGCGGTTGTTGACCCTGCTGATCCACGCGCGGCAGCCTAGTCCCCACCGAGAAGTAAGCATCGAGTGGGAGGATTGCGCTGTGGTCCAATCGATTGACAAGACATGGACGCTGACGCTGGCGCCGGGAACAGATCACCCTGGGACTCACGGGCCGATCTCGTTGGCGCTGCGAGTCAGCGGCACGGGGGAAGATGAAATCGTTGAGTGGGCCGAACCAATAATCTACCCACTGCACCGCGGCGCTGAGAAGTTGTTTGAATCTCGGGACTATCGCCAAGCAATGATGCTTGCGAGCCGCCATGACTGGCTTTGCGCTTTCGGATCCGAGTTGGGGTTGGCGCTGACCTTAGAAGAGATGCTCGGGATCGCTGTGCCGCAGCGGGCGACCTGGATCCGGACGCTGATGGCCGAACTTAACCGAGTGATCCATCATCTGCGCTGGCTTGGAACGACAGTTGCCGAGTTGGCCAACCCCGAATACCCCGAAGCTAGCGGCATCGCGATCGCGGCGCGCGATGCTCGCGAGCAATTGGTAGACCTCCACGAGGGGTACTCCGGTGGCCGGATGCACCCGATGTTATTGCAGGCCGGTGGCCTGCGCGCTGACGTGGAGCAGGATTGGCTCGGGTCACTGAAGTCGACACTGGATGCCATCGTTGAGTCAGGAATTGCCTCCCAGCTCAGGGCACAGCTCGATCAACTGCTCGACGCTGGCATCGGCACCCTCAGCACAGAACAGGCAATCGGATTGGCAACGAGCGGACCCGTTGCCCGAGCTAGCGGCCTGTCTCTTGACCTTCGGTTTGACGAGCCCTACTGCGCTTACTCAGAAGTCATCGCCGCTGGAGCGCTTCGTCGTTGTACCGAAAGTGGCGGCGATGCCTTGGCCCGGTTTCAGGTACTGGCCGGCGAACTCGCCGAGTCGTTGACATGCATCGACTATTGCGCTGATCGAGTTAGACAAACAGGTGGCCCCGTCACCGTGCGGATCCCCCGGTCGCTACGAGTCCCCGAGGGCAGTGGCTACGGCTGGACGGAGAACCCCACGGGCATCAATGGTTGGTATCTAATATCCGATGGAGGGACCTCTCCATACCGCCTGAAGCTACGAACCGCGTCATTCGCCAACTCCGCTGCACTGGCAAGAGTGGCGCTCGGGATGCGGGTCGCAGACCTGCCCACGGTGATGATGTCGTTCTTCCTGGTCGGTGGCGACCTTGGCAAGTAGCTGACTTTCGATTAACTGGTCTCTTTGGTGTCGCTAGGTTGCCGCAAACAGACCAGTTAATTCGAACTCGGGCTCGCGGACCCGGAAAGACCGTTCTTGGACAACCAATCTTTGGCAACGTTGTAGGGGTCTTCGCGCTGCAAATCTACGGCAGCATTGAGTTGCTGCAAATCCGCAGTCGTAAGTTTGGCGCTCACAGCGTTGAGGGTCTTCTGGATCTCTGGGGTGAGCGCAGCCGTATTGACCACCGGAATGACATTGTCTGCTGTCATGAGGCTCTTGTCATCGGCGAGTACCTTGAGGTTGTACGCAGCAATCGACCCAGAGGACGTGAACACGAGTCCTAGCTGAATCTTGTTCTGCAGCAACGCCTGCACAGTGAGTGGGCCACCCGCATCTAGCGGAACGAAGCCGGCGAACTTGATGCCGTAGGTGTCCTGAAGGCCTAGCTGACAGAACTTCCGCTTCGGGCACTCCGGTCCCGCACCGAGGGTCACCGGATTGGTTTGCGAGAAGGTCCCCATCTGCGACAGGGTCGACAAGTTGTTCTTCGCCGCGTATTCGGGTGTGACAGCAAAGGCGTTCTGGTCTTGGGCGGGAGCGGGACTGAGGACCGTCAACCCACGCGGCGCGGCAAGCTTTTGAGCAGCTGCATAGGTGGACTCGACGTCGTTACTGGCCACCGGAGTCGCATCGGGACCGTTCTCCTTGACGTTGAGGAACTCAGTGAAGGTCCCTAGATAGTCAGGGATGATTTTCACCTGGCCCTTCTCAAGCGCTGGCTCAAGGATTTCACGACCACTGAGTTCTTTGACCTGTGCCGCATGGCCAGCATCGGACAGCGCGACAGCGTAGATGTTGGCCAGGATCCGGCTCTCGGTGAAGTTCGTAGAACCAACGATCAGACCACCGCTGAGCCCGCAACCCGCTAGCGCAATTACGCTACTGACCACCAGCACGAGTCCAAGTCCGATGCCGCGAATCGCCGAACGGTTACTGGCAGTCTCGACTTTGTCCATCATGACGCCGCCTCAAAAGCCTGCTCACGAAGGCGTAGTCCCTTAGGGGTGGCGAGCCGTTGCGCAAACGCAAGAAGTAGTTCGGTCCCGACGGCTAACACCGCTGTCAGAATCGCTCCGGCAACAAGCAACACGTTGTCTTGCGTGGCGAAGCCCTCCACCACGTAAGCGCCTAGTCCGCCGCCGCCAACGATGGCGGCCAACGATGCAGTCGCCACGACCTGGACAGTCGCCGTACGGACACCCGCGGAAATCAGCGGGACGGCATTTGGCAGTTCAACTTTACGAAGCATCAGCATTCCGGCGAACCCCATCCCCCGCGCGGCACCGGAGACTTCCTCATCGACCTGTCGAATGCCGATGTAGGCGTTGGTCAGCAGCGGCGGGATCGCGAAAACAATCAGCGCCAGAATCGCAGCCAGGTTACCGACACCCACCGGCGCCCAAGCCGCGAAGATCATGAGAACGCCGAATGTCGGGACCGCACGGCCGATGTTGCCGACACTCAAAGCGAGAAAGCCACCCTTGTTCTTGTGGCCGAGGATCACGCCGATCGGAATGGCGATCACTAGAGCTACGACCATCGCGATCAGGGAGATTTGGATCTGCTCCAGGAATCTTGTGGGAATCCCATTTGGCCCGGTCCAGTTCGCAGGATCTGTGAACCAGTCAACTAACGCGCCCACGCTTCACCTCACCTAAGCCCGTGTCCATGGAGTGAGCACTCGCTCCAGAATCTGGAGGAGGCCCTCCAACAGAATCGCGAGTACTACGCACGCGATGGTGGCAGTCATGATTTGTGCGTGCCAGAAGTTCTGGAGAAATCCGCTGTAGATCAGCGAGCCGAACCCGCCGTATCCAACCAACGCACCGATCGTGACCAGTCCTACGGTGGAGACGGTGGCGATGCGAACCCCAGCAAGAATCGTTGGCATGGCCAGTGGGAATTCAACCTTGGTCAAGATTGCGACTTTGGAATACCCCATACCGCGAGCGGCATCGACTGCATCTTGAGGCACACCCTTGAGTCCAACGACCGTGTTGCGTAAGACCACGAGCAATGCATAAAGCGCCAACGCGATGATGACGGTCCACGGCGAAAGACCAAATATCGGCCAGAGCACTGAGATAAGAGCAAGTGAAGGAATCGTGTAGAGCACGCCGCCTAGGGCCAGCACCGGCGCCTCAAGAAGACGGACTCGCCGAACAAGCAAGGCAAGGGGAATCGCGATTATCATTGCCAGCGCCACCGAAGCGATCGTCAACAACAGGTGCTCTCGACCTGCAATAAATAGCTGAGTGGTGTGCGATGTCACGTACGACCAGCTAAACCAAGGGTTGGGCGCGGGTGTGATCACTCCGTCGGCTGCCGAAAGTGCAGCGCCAAAGAGAGGCATGACATGAACGGTAGCGCCGAAAACAGCGTGATGATTTCTTTTGATGGTGCCTCGAAGACCTATCCGGATGGCACCGTCGCTGTTCACCCACTCAACCTCGACATCCTCGAAGGCGAAGTGTGCGTCCTGGTTGGACCCTCTGGCTGCGGCAAGACCACTACGATGCGCATGATCAATCGCCTAGTGGAGCCGACCAGCGGGGTAGTCCGCCTCGCTGGTCGCGATGTTATGACCATCCCCTTGAAAGAACTCCGCCTGCAAATGGGCTACGTCATCCAGCAGATCGGACTCTTCCCGCATCAGACGGTGCGCAAGAACATTGCTACGGTTCCTAACCTGCTCGGCTGGGACAAGAAGAAGACCAACGAACGCGTAGACGAAATGCTCGACCTCGTGGGTTTACCCGCCGATGAGTACGCCGACCGGTTTCCCCACCAACTCTCCGGCGGTCAGCGCCAGCGCGTGGGAGTGGCGCGCGGACTAGCTGCGGACCCACCGGTGCTGTTGATGGATGAGCCCTTCGGCGCCGTCGACCCGATCGCGCGAGCCAACCTGCAGCAGGAGTTTCTCAACCTGCAGGCCCGAGTCGGAAAGACAGTCGTCATCGTCACGCATGACATCGACGAAGCTGTCCGGCTCGGCGATCGGATCGCCGTGATGCGCAAGGGCGGCTACTTGGATCAGTACGCCACACCGACCGAAGTCCTCGGCTCACCCGCGACCGACTTCGTCGCCGAATTCGGCGGCAGCGATCGCAGCCTCAAACGACTTGCTGTGACTCCGGTCGAGTCCGGTGAACTCGAGCCTTGTGGCCCCGAGGCACGTGGATTGCCCAACGTCCCGGCGGACATTTCGTTACGCGATGCGTTAGCTGTGCTGCTCGACTCCCCCGAAGGCGTCATTTCTGTCGGAGATCCAATGCAACCCGACGGGACTTTGACCATGGAAGGAGTCTTTCGCGCACTGCGTGCCGTCGATCCGGCCGAGGTCTCGGCGGCGCAATAGGCGCGGGTTTGACTTAGGGGAACTCAAGGTCGCAAAGCTGGCTCAACCGTCGGCTCAACACTTGGCTCAACCGTCGGCTCAACACTTGGCTCAACGCTGGGCTCAACCGTCGGCTCAACACTTGGCTCAACCGTCGGCTCAACGCTGGGCTCAACACTTGGCTCAACCGTCGGCTCAACACTTGGCTCAACGCTGGGCTCAACCGTCGGCTCAACCGT
>Ga0105047_10001442_pt1 | contig 42546 bp, 29 predicted proteins | sample MAT04_FD_78384 | JGI IMG/M metagenome (GOLD analysis project Ga0105047, IMG submission 78384) | Freshwater microbial communities from Lake Fryxell liftoff mats and glacier meltwater in Antarctica - MAT-04 (megahit assembly) | ecosystem: Environmental > Aquatic > Freshwater > Ice > Liftoff... | reverse complement strand
GCCGACATGACCCGACGCTTCCTGCTCGAAGGCCGCCTGCAAGCGGACGTTGAACCGCAACCGATTGTCGCGGAATCGAAACATCCAAAGGAATGACGGCGCGTCTAAGTGATGCGGCATTAGATCCGATGTAAATTTTTATGCCGAGGTAAAATTCAATGACAGAGCTTGGTTCGTTCGACGAAATGGACGCCCTGTCTCTTGTTCGGCACCTCAACGACGTTGATGAACACACCCGATGCGAGGCTAAAACATCCCGCCAACTTGGTCGATCAGTTCTGGAAACTATCTGCTCGTTCTCGAATGAGCCCAATATGGGCGGGGGATTTATACTGCTTGGCGTTGCGCAGGCATCATCCAATTTATTTCCTGCATACGAGATTGTCGGCGTTCCCGATCCGAATAGGCTTCAAGAGGACATTGCCTCCGCATGTCGCACAAGCTTCATCCGGCCAGTGCGGCCGAAGATGAAGGTTGAAATTATCGGCGGAAAGGCTGTCATCGTCTTGTTTGTCCCGGAGTTAGGAGCAGGAGAAAAGCCCCTTTTCTTCACTGCTGAGGGAATGCCGAAAGGAGCGTATCGCCGATGTGGCTCGACAGATCAACGCTGCTCAGAAGATGACATGGTCGTCTTTTACGGTCAGCAGTCGTTCGAGGCTTATGAGCGTCAGATCGTCACAGACGCAGAACTGTCAGACATTGATCCCGAGTGTATTTCAACGTATCGCAAACTCCGAAAAAGAATCAAATCGGATGCTGAAGAGTTGAATTGGAACGACGAGGATTTACTCCAATCGATCTCCGCGATCCGAGCGGTTAACGGCAAGCTGGCTCCAACTGTGGCGGGTATCTTGCTCTTCGGCCATTCGCGGACGCTCCGACGTTGCTTCCCGCTCATGCGAATTGATTACATCCGAGTACAGGGGACGAAATGGGTTGAGAAACCAGACGAACGATTTGAAGCAATTACAGTACGTGAACCACTGATGACAGCGATTCGCAGGATGAGTGGGATTATTCTTGCTGATTTACCGAGAGCGTACTCACTTTCCTCAGGAGATATTCAGCGTGAGGAAGCGCCCATACTTCCGGAACTTGTGATTCGAGAAGTCTTGGTCAACGCCGTAATGCATCGGTGCTATAAGATGCATGGGACCATTCAAATCATCCGGTACAACAACCGAATTGAAATACGAAACCCCGGTCACTCTCTGATCTCGGAAGAACAATTCGGCCAGCCCACTTCTCAAACGCGAAACCCCGCCATCGCGGCGATTTTGTACGATGTCGGTTTTGCTGAGAACAAAGGCAGTGGACTGCGGGCAGTTCAGAATCTCATGAAGGGCGCCATGCTCCCGCCCCCTGTATTTGAGTCAAATCGGGAAGCGAACCGGTTTGTTGCATATCTCTTGATGCATCATTTGTTGACCCCTGAAGATGTTCAATGGCTTTCCCATTTCACCAAGTTCGGACTCGTTGAAGATGAGAATGTAGCACTGATCATTGCTCGCGAAATGGGAGCGATTGATAACGCGACATACAGGACCATCAGCGGTTGCGATACGTTAACTGCCAGTGGCCATCTCCGGCGACTCAGAGACCTGGAGTTGCTGGTTCAGAAGGGCAAAGGGAACAAAACTCATTACATTTTGCCTGAGAACTTGCCTTCGATTGGCTTGAGCTTAAGTGCGGGGCTGACAAGCGAAAGTGGGGGGGTAGTTCCGCTAAGTGGGGGGGTAGGACTTAAAGTGCTGGGTTCCGAAAAGGGGAACGCAGATGATTCTGACGAAAGAGAAAGCCCTGCTGGCCTACCTTTTGAAGTCTCCGAACGATTGCCGCCGCTTGGAAAGCGAGCTACTCGAGATTCCATGAGAAGGGCGATTTTGGAACTCTGCTCTTGGCGTCCATTGATGCCGGCGGAGATAGCAAACTATCTCAATCGAAAGTCCGCCAAGCGTCTGGTGGAAGACTATATCTCGCCATTGTTCATCGACGGGCTTCTGGAAAGAACAATCCCGGACAATCCAGCACACCCCGCTCAAAAGTATAAAACGACCCCGAAAGGATTATATCCGTTGATATGAATAAACCTTGTTCGATGTGAAGGGGCGTTGCGGAGATTTGCTTCCAATCATTTCCCGATCATTTCACAATTTGATTGACCACAAACCGACCGGACGGTATAGTAAATCCATCTCCAGGGATTTCTCATGAAGCCGCCGTCGACGCTGGACAGAATCTGCCAGGCCGCGATCCGCACCGTCACACGCGACGGATTGCTGGCGATGACCCTCGAGAATGTCGCCAAGGAAGCCGGCATCAGTAAAGGGGGCGTGATGTATCACTTCCCCACCAAGGAACAACTCATCACGGCGACGCTCACCTATTACGGCGAGCAGGTCGAGCGCATGCTGATGACCCGCGTGGCGAACGACCCGGAACCACGGCAGCGCTGGGCTAGAGCCATGATCAACTGCCTGTTCCCGCTCGCAGGCGCCGACGCTGCCAGTTCCACAATGGATCTCGAAGAGAACCTCTCCCCCGAGTTACTACAAAAATTCATGTTCGCTGTGATCGCGGCGGCAGTGAACAACCCCGGCGTGGTCGATCCGCTGCGGCAGATCGGCAAACGCTTGCGAGATCGGTTGCTGAGCGATCCGAAAGACGGCGTCGATCAGTTGCTGGTCTGGCTGGCTGTGGACGGGCTGTTTCTGTGGCATTTTGTGGGCTTGATCGAAGCGGGTGATCCGTTGATTCAACAACTCGGCGAGGCGTTGCGTACTCGCGTGACGCCGGCGGCTGATGTCGCAGCCATTACCAAAACTCCGCGCCGCCGTCGCACTCCGGCGCTCGCGACTGATCCGAAAGGACGTCGTCATGAGCGTTAATATGGTGTCGAATCCGAGAAGCGCGGTGTTGTACTCTCGTTGGCCCATCACCGTCATCGTGTTGATCTGCCTGCTGGCGGGCGTGGTCGCCGCGGCTGTTGCGGCGGCGCGGCTGGCCGATGGCCGCGATCAAGTGGCCGCCACTCCTACGACACCGGTCGTCAAGAAAATTCACGCGTTGGGACGTCTGGAGCCGCGCGGCACCGTGCTGCGGATTTCGGCTCCCTCAGGAAATGAGGGAGCGCGGATCGAGCAGATGCTCGTCGAGGAAGGCCAGTCGGTGCAACCGGACGATTTACTGGCCGTGCTCGATGTCGCCGATCGTCGCGAGGCGGCGGTGGTGGAAGCGGAAGCCCGCTGGCATGCGGCTCAGGCGAAGTTAGATCAAGTTCGGGCCGGCGCGAAACCGGGCGAGATCGATGCTCAATCGGCCATGGTCGAACGGATGGATGCGGAACTCGAATTGGCGCGGAAAGAACTCGAGCGTGCCCGGCAGTTGATCGCCAAGCAGGTACTGGCACCCGAAAGTCTGGATCAGAAGCAATTCACCTATGACCGCGCGGTGCTGGAAACACGCCGGGCGAAGGCGATGCTCGATAGCTTACGCGAAGTTCGCGATGTGGATGTGCGTTTGCAGGAACGCGAGGTGGCGGCTGCAGCAGCCGGGCTGCGCCGCGCCCGCGCGGATCTCGATGCGGCTCAAGTTCGCAGTAACGCCGTGGGGAAGGTGTTGAAAATTCATACGCATGCCGGGGAACGCATCGGCGATCAAGGTGTGCTGCAACTCGGCGATGTCGCCCGGATGCAGGCCGTCGCGGAAGTGTTTGAAGGCGATGTGCAGCAGATCCGGATCGGCCAACCGGCGGAGGTCGCCGTCAGCAGTTCCGGGATCAAGCTGACAGGCCGCGTCGAACAGATTGGCTTGATGGTCGCGCGGAAAGATGTGTTGTCGAACGACCCGGTCAGCGATACCGACGCCCGCGTGCTGGAAGTCCGGATTGAACTGGATGCCGCGATGATTCCGCAGGTGGAACGCCTCTCGAATGCGCGCGTGGAAGTGACGATTCTGCTGGAGGATGGATCGACGGCGTCCCCGTAACGGAATTTCCCACAAAGCCCGGCGATGGCATCGCCGGGTCCCGCCGTCGCCGACGGCAGGCTTTGAATCAGAGAAGACAACCACGTGATGAAATCATGATCTCCAGTTTTCTGCTCGCATGGCGGCAGTTGACGCATCATAAAATGAAGCTCGCGGTCGCTTCGGCGGGTGTCGTCGTTGCCGTGATGCTGATGCTCGTGCAGCTCGGCATTCGTCAGGGAGCGCTCGACAACAGCGTGGCGTTCACCCGGCGGGTGACGGGGCAACTTGTGGTTGTCAGCCCGCGAACGAAGACGATTTTTCAAGCGGCATCATTTCCACGGCGATTGCTGTATCGTTTGCCATCCCACCCGCAGGTTTCTCGCGTGCAGGAGATTTATCTGTCGCAGGCGCGCTGGAGAAATCCGTGGACGTATCGCGAGCATCCCATCTCGGTTTATGGCATCGAACCGGACCGGCCGCTGCTCAATTTGCCGGGCTACAGCGAACGGGCCGCGGAACTCCGTTTGCGTGACCATGTGATTTTCGACCGGATGAGCCGGACCTCGTTTGGGCCGGTTGTCGAGACCGTGGAACGCGATGGCAGCATGGAGACGGAAGTCAATCACCGGCGGATGACGGTCGTGGGACTCATCGAAGTCGGCATTTCGATTACGACCGACGGCAACTTGTACATGACGCCGGAAAACTTCCTCCGCCTGTTCCCCGGCCGCACGCTCGGTGCAGTCGATCTCGGAGTCGTCGAACTGAAACCGGGAGCTGATCCTCAAGCGATGCGCGCTGAGCTACAGCAACTGCTGGGAGCGGAGGCGGTCGTGATCACGCAACCGGAACTGGTGCTGGCCGAGCAAACCTTCATGCGGGAGAACGCGCCGATCGACTTCATTTTCGGCATGGGGGCCGCGGTCGGGTTCTTCATCGGTTTCGTCGTTGTCTATCAGATTCTGTACACCGAAGTCACGAATCATCTGCCGCAATTCGCGACGATGAAAGCCGTCGGCTTCACCGATGGTTTTCTGCTGCGCGTGGTGCTGAGTCAGGCGCTCATCTTGTCGATTTTAGGATATGTCCCGGGATTTTTTCTCGCATTGTGGCTGTACGGCGTGGCGACGAAGGCAATTCAAATGCCGTTCAGCATGACGCTCGGCCGGGCCGTGATGGTCGGCAGTTTCACGCTGCTGATGTGCGGCCTGTCGGCCGCCATCGCGGTGCGGAAAGCCCAGTCCGCCAACCCGGCCGATGTGTTCTAGTTGGAGTTCAGGCTTGAGCCTGTCTGGGAGATGTCATGGAACTGGAAACACTGAAGTATCCCGATGTCTCTTGCGCTGCCAGCGGCGAACCGCCGTCCGTGATTCGCGCGCGGCGGATCAACTTCAGTTTCGGTTCCGGCGAACTGCAAAAGCAGATTCTGTTCGACATTTCGTTCGATGTCTTGAAGGGCGAAATCGTACTTCTGACCGGTCCCAGCGGCAGCGGCAAAACGACGCTGCTGACATTGATCGGGGCACTGCGGCAAGTCAACGAGGGGGAGTTGACCGTCTTATCACGGCCATTGCATCGCGCGACGAAGCACGATTTGATCGCCACCCGCCGTGATTTGGGATTCATTTTCCAGCAGCACAACTTGCTCGAATTTCTGACAGCCCGGCAGAATGTCGAACTGATGTTTGAGCTGCATCCCGATGTCACAGCGGCCGAGGCGCGCGAGCGCAGCGTGCGGATGTTGCGCGATGTCGGCCTGGGTGATCGACTCGATTATCTCCCCGCCCGATTGTCCGGCGGGCAGAAACAGCGCGTCGCAGTTGCCCGCGCGCTGGTCACGGCTCCTCATTTGATTCTCGCCGATGAACCAACCTCGGCACTCGACAGCCAATCGGGGCGGGATGTCGTCAACTTGTTGCAGCAACTGGCCCGCACGCGCGGCTGCCCGGTGCTGATGGTGACGCACGATACCCGCGTGCTGGACATCGCCGACCGCATCATCCACATGGAAGATGGCCGCATTGCCAGCGCGGTGGCGACGTGAATTTCGCCTGCGAACAAGTCCCGGCGATGCCATCGCCGGGCTTTGCTGTTAATTGACGAACAGGCCTTTTTTCTCCGCGGGCTGCGGGGCGAAGTCGGCGAGAAATTTTCGCAACTTCGCCGAGTCGATGTGGGCTACCGTCGTGAAGCGCATCCGAATGGCATCTTCACCCGTGCGATGCCGGACGATGGAGGGTTCCACGCCCAGATCGGCGATGCGGCCCAAGGCGACGGAACCGGTTGCCGCGTAAAGTTCCAGATCGAGACCTTCGGGGCGCTTGGTCGTCAACGTGGCGATCCGCTGAGAACCTTGCTGATAACTGACCAGCATCTTCTGCGTCCAATCAACCTTGGCGTGCGGCCAGAGTTCATCGAGTGTGGCCAGCAACCGCTCGGCGACTTCCGGTTCCCACGCCACGCGGCCTTTGAGGAAGCCTTTCCGCAAAACATGCCATTTGCGGCCGAGTTTCTTCCACGGCATCAATTCATCGAGATCGAGTTTCTCCGGCCGCGTCCGTTCCAGATACGACGCTTTCGCTTCCTGCAGGAACGCTTCAAAGGCGCGAGTTTCGATTTCTTCCGGTTTGCACAGCGAGATCATCACATCCTGCCAGGGCGGTTTCGAGTTTTTCACGCGAACTCTCGCCACGCGGCCGTACACGGGAATGTCGTCCAGATCGTCGAGATCGGTCAGTGCCAGTTGGCCGGCGAGTTCGTCCTCGTCGAAACAGTTGCGGGCGACGCGGAAATGCAGCGTCAGCAGCCATTCGTCGGCGGTGCGCGCGTGCAGGAACCAGCCGGCGGATTTGTTCGGGCCGATCACTTCCACAATGCTGCGATCGTTCCAATTCACCGGGCCGAATTCGCCGTCGTCCGTCAATTGCGAAATGATGGTCGCCAGCATTTTGCCATCCCAGCGGCATGGCTTGCCATTTCCGGCGACACGATCCTTCGTGTGCCAGCGCTGCCCGTTCTTCTCCCACGGCATCTGCGCATGCTTGCCGACCTGGGCGAGATCGAGGTCCCCCGTCTGCTTCTTCGCGACCGTCTTCGGATCAAACGATTCCCGTTCCCCGCGAACACCGGTGTCGAGCACGTCGACCAGAGCGAGAGCGGTGAGGGAGGGTTGTGGGTGGGTGGTGGTGGGTTGGGGATGGGACGAAATGACATCCGAGCGGGGAGTGTCAGCCCCCTGATTGCGGCCACGCTTCTTTTTACCGGTCGATTCAATCGCCTGTCGGCCTCCGCTTGCAAGCACGGTGGCCACCAGATCCTCCGGCGTTCCTTCCGCGACGATGCGGCCTCCTTCGCTGCCGGCGTGGGGGCCGAGGTCAACGATCCAGTCGGCCGTTTTGATCACGTCGAGGTTATGTTCGATCACGACCACGGTATTGCCGGCGTCGACCAGGCTGTTGAGAATCTTCAGCAGCTTGCGAATGTCGTCGAAGTGCAGGCCCGTGGTTGGTTCATCGAGCAGGTACAGTGTGCGGCCCGATTGCGGTTTGGCGAGTTCGGCGGCGAGTTTCACCCGCTGCGCTTCGCCGCCGGACAGTGTCGGGGCCGATTGCCCCAACGACAGATAATCCAGGCCGATCGCACAGAGGATCGCCAGCGGCGCGCGAATTTTCGGGATGTTCTCGAACAACGCGAGCGCGTCGCCGATCGACATTTCCAGGACATCGGCGATGGATTGGTCTTTGTAAGTGACGGCCAGCGTTTCGGCGTTGTAGCGTTTCCCCCGGCAGACTTCGCACTCCACCCAGACGTCGGGCAGGAAGTGCATCTCGATTTTCTTCTGGCCGTTTCCTTCACACGCTTCACAACGCCCCCCCGCCCGATTGAAGCTGAACCGGGCCGAGCGGTAACCGCGGACTTTAGACTCCGGCAGCCGAGCATACAGTTCGCGGATTTCCTCGAAGACGCCGGTGTAAGTGGCCGGGTTGGAGGCCGGCGTGTTGCCGAGGGGCTGCTGGTCGACGACGATCAACTTGCTCAAGTGTTCGAAGCCGATGAGATCATCGTAAGGCCCGGGTTGATCGCCGCTGCGGTTGAGCTTCCGGGCGACCGCCTTGGCGAGCGTATCTTGAATCAGCGAGCTTTTGCCGGAGCCTGACACGCCCGTCACGGCGGTCAGTGTTTTCAGGGGAATGCGCAGATTGACATTGTGCAGATTGTTGAGCCGGGCACCGTGCAGTTCGAGCCAGAGTTGAGAGTTGAGAGTTGATTGCTGAGGGCCGGACGCCGACTTCCCCGAGCGGGGGGCGTGAGCACCCTGTTTGCGTTCGCCATTTCCACCGGACGCCATCTCAGGTGCCTGACTCCCTCCGCTCGAAATGGCCGAGGGAACCCGGCGCTGCGCGGGGATCACAATGTGTTCGCGGCCGGACAAATACTTGCCGGTGAGAGAGTCGTCGCGATCCAGAATTTCGCGCGGCGGTCCTTGAGCAGTGATCTCGCCGCCAAAGCGTCCCGCGCCGGGACCGAAATCGTAGAGCCGATCCGCGGCGGAAATGACTTCGCGATCGTGTTCCACCATGACGATGGTGTTGCCCAGGTCTCGTAGTTTTTTGAGCGCCTCGATGAGCCGGCCGTTGTCGCTGGGATGCAGGCCGATGGTCGGTTCATCGAGAACATACAGGACACCGGTGAGCGCCCGACCGATCTGGCCGGCCAGCCGAATGCGTTGCGATTCCCCGCCGGACAGCGTCGGCAGCGGGCGATCCAGCGTGAGGTAATGCAGGCCGACATCAACGAGGAACGATAAGCGGCTGGTGGCATCGGCGAGCAAATCGCCGGCGATTTTCTTCTGCCGCGCATCTGGTGTGAACTTGTTCAAAAACTGGAGCGCGGCCGACAACGGCAGATCGCAGAGCTGCTTCAGCGTCTTGCCGGCGAGCCGCACCGCCGCGGCGTCTTCGCGCAACCGGCTGCCATTGCATGTCTGGCACGGGACTTCGCCGACCAGATCGACCAGCTTCTGGCGATAAACATACGACACCCGCGAGGCTTCTTCGATGGCGGGGTACAGGCCTTTGTATTGGAAACGAAACAGCAGATTTTCCGAGCGGGGGGCGTCAGCCCCCTGTTTCCGGCGTGCTTTCTTCTTCGGAGTCGAATCAGGGGCCTCACGGCCCCCGCTCGGGCCAAACACCGCGAACCAACGGTCATCGGTGCCGTAGAGCACGGTGCGCTGCTGGTGCGGTTCCAACTGCGAAAATGAGACATCCAGCGGTAGATCGCATTCCATCGAGATCGCTTCGAGCATCAACCGGAAGATCGGCCGCGTTTGCGGATCGGGCCAGGCGGCGACGGCTCCATCACCCAGTGTGCGGGTGGGATCGGAAATCAAGGCGGCCAGATTCGTCCCTTGCTGCACCCCGAGTCCATCGCACGATTCACACCAGCCGAGCGGACTGTTGAATGAGAAGTTCTGCGGGGTCAGTTCCTCGAAACTCCGTCCACATTTCTCGCAGGCGCGGAACAGGCTGTAGGGGTGGGTCTTCCATTTCGGTTCAGGACGGTCTTCGTCGATGATGGCCGTGCGAATGGTCCCCTGGCCGTAATCGAACGCCAACTCGACGGAGTCCGCGAGGCGGCTGCGGCCGTTGGGTTGAATCGTGACGCGATCGACCACGATCTCGACATTATGTTTCCGCCGTCGGTCGATCTCCGGGACATCTTCCAGCTTGAATGTGGTTCCATCGATGCGCACCCGCCGAAAGCCCTGCTCGCGCAGCTTCTCCCACAGTTTTTCGTACTGCTGGCCGACCGTGACTTCCTGCGGCGCGAGAATGAGCAACCGCGTTTCCGCCGGCAGTGCTTGCAACTTATCAAGCACATCGTCCGTGGTTTGGGCCTGCACGAGAATCTGGCAGTCGGGGCAGAACTGCGTTCCCAACCGCGCATAGAGAATTCGCAGGTAATCATAAATCTCGGTCACGGTGCCGACGGTGGACCGGGGCGTGTGGCCGACGGTCTTCTGTTCGATGGCAATGGCCGGTTGCAAGCCGTGGATGTGCTCGACGCGCGGTTTGGGCATCTGGCCAAGGAACTGCCGGGCGTAACTCGACAGCGATTCGACATACCGGCGTTGGCCCTCCGCATAGAGCGTATCCATCGCCAGTGAACTTTTGCCGGACCCGCTGGGGCCGCAGAAGACGGTCATTTCATCGCGGGGAATCTGTAAATTGAGATGGCGGAGATTATGCTGAGCCGCGCCGCGGATCACGATGTTCTGATCGGCTCCGTGATGGTCGGTCAACTTCTTACCAGACTGCCAGCGGGAGGAGCCTTGCGAGCGGGGGGTGTCAACCCCCTGTTTGTGGCCTGATTTTTTCTTGACAGTCGATCCAGGGGCCTTACGGCCCCCGCTCGGAAGAAGCAATCGCAGCGCGATGCCGGTATGCGATGCCTCACACGCGGCGATCACTTCCGGCGTGCCGGCGGAGACAATGAGGCCGCCGCCGGAACCCCCTTCGGGACCGAGATCGATCACCCAGTCGGCCGTTTTGATCACATCGAGATGATGCTCGACCACGATCACCGTGTTGCCGGCATCGACGAAGCCATGCAGCACGCGCAGCAAATGTTCGACATCGACGAAATGGAGTCCGGTCGTCGGTTCATCCAGAATGTAAACCGTCTTGCCGGTGGATCGTTTGCCGAGTTCCTTCGCCAGTTTCACCCGTTGGGCCTCGCCACCGGAGAGCGTTGGCGAAGGCTGGCCGAGCTTCATGTAATCGAGCCCGACATCGTGCAGCGTCTGGATCAGTTGCTTGATCTTCGGAAAGTTCTCGAAGTGCGTCAGCGCCTGCTGCACATCCATGTCGAGCACATCGGCAATGCTTTTGCCTTTGAAATGAACTTCCAGCGTTTCCTTATTGAACCGCCGGCCCTGGCAGACGGGGCAGGTGACCCAGATGTCGGCGAGAAAGTCCATTTCGAGTTTGGTTGCGCCGTGGCCTTCGCACGCTTCGCAACGTCCGCCGGGAACATTGAAGCTGAACCGGCCCGGCTTGAAGCCGCGGAGTTTTGAATCCGGCAACTTGGTGTAGAGGTCACGAATCAGATCGAAGAGTTTGACGTACGTGGCGGGGTTAGAACGGGGCGTGCGGCCGATGGGCGATTGATCGATATCAATTGCCTTGTCGAGATGCTCGAGTCCGACAACTTTCTGATGCGCTCCCGGCGTGCCCACACCGCCGTTGATGTCGCGATTGAGGACATCCCACAGAATGTCGTTGATGAGCGAACTTTTGCCGGAACCGCTGACTCCCGTGATACAGATGAACGTGCCCAGGGGAAAATCGACCGTCACGTTTTTCAAGTTGTGATGCGTGGCATTCACGACCGTCAACTGATGGCCGTTCCCGGCGCGGCGTTGCCTGGGAATCTCAATCTTCTTGCGGCCGGAAAGATACGCGCCGGTCTCGCTATCGGCGGATTGCTCCACATCTGCGACTGTCCCGGAGGCAACCACTCTGCCGCCCCGCACACCGGGGCCGGGACCAAAATCGACGATATAATCGGCAGCCCGCATCGTGTCTTCATCGTGTTCGACGACGATCACCGTGTTGCCTTGATCCCGCAAATCCTGCAGGCTGGAGAGGAGCATCACGTTGTCGCGCGGATGCAGGCCGATGGAGGGTTCATCGAGGATGTAGACGACGCCCACGAGCCCGCAGCCGATCTGCCCGGCGAGCCGGATGCGTTGCGATTCCCCGCCGGACAGGGTGGGAGCCGTCCGGTCCAATGTGAGATAATCGAGACCGCAGCGGAGCAGAAATCCCAATCGGCCGCGAACTTCTTTCAGGACTTCCTCGGCAATGAACCGCTGCGTGTCGTCGAGTTCGAGATGATCGAAGAACTCAGCCGCTTCCTCCGTGCTGAGGGCGCACGCTTCGGGGAGGGACAGGGGACGCCCAGGGGTTGCAACCCCTGGGCTTCGGGACGTGAGCCGATAGCTGCACGCCTGCCGATTGAGGCGCGAGCCGTGGCACGTCTGGCAGCCGACGACTTCGAGATACTTCTCCAGTTGTCTGCGGCGCATCGGATTCTTCGTCTTCCGATATTCGTCGAGCAGCTCGGCCATCAAGCCGGGGTAAGTGCCGCCATGCTTCCAAAGTCCGCCATGATGTCGAAACGCGAACGTAATGTTGCGCGTTCCCAGGCCGTGCAAAAACAAGCGTCGCGCTTCGTCCGGCAGTTTCTCCCACGGCGTCTTGAGGAGCGATCCCTCGGCGAGCTTCAAATCGGTTTCGATGGCCCGCGCGACCCCGTCATAGATATGCCGTCGCCAACGGCCGAGCTTGCTCAACTTGCCGATGAGGACAATCGCCCCTTTGGCGATGGACAGCGACGGGTCGGGCAGCAACTTCTCCAGCACGAAATCGTGCCGTTGGCCAAGGCCGTTGCAATCCGGGCACATGCCGAGCGGACTGTTGAAGCTGAACAACTGCGGCGACGGCGGTTCGTAACTGATCCCGCAGTGCGTGCAGGCGTAATCGCTGGAGTAGAGCGAATCGAGCGACGCGGTTTGAGATTCGTGTTGGGCAACCGACTCGCCATCATCATCGATGGGCATGTTCGCTTGCGATTTCGCAGCCCCTTCACGCGAGATAATCAGCCGCCCTTCCGCTAGATTCAGCGCCTGCTCGACCGCTTCCGCGATCCGTGCCCGCGGTGTTTTCCCCGCGACAAGCCGATCAACCACCACGTCAATCGTGTGTTTCATCTGCTTGTCGAGTTGCAGATCGTCATCGAGCTGGACGGTGCGACCGTCGACGCGCGCCCGCAGAAAACCTTGTTTCAGCAGGCTCTCAAACAGATCCTTGAATTCCCCTTTTTGCCGCTGCACGAGCGGGGCGAGCACAAGAAACCGCGTATTTTCGGGGATGGCCAGAATGCTGTCGACGATCTGATCGCGCGTCTGGGCGGAGATCGGCCGACCGCATTGATAGCAGACCGGTTTCGCGACGCGGGCAAATAACACGCGCAGATAATCGTAAATCTCGGTGATTGTGCCGACGGTGCTGCGCGGGTTCTTGCCGGCGGTCTTTTGTTGAATCGAGATCGACGGTGCCAGGCCGGTAATGGAATCGACATCGGGCTTGGGCATCTGGCCAAGGAATTGCCGGGCGTAACTCGACAGCGATTCGACGTACCGGCGTTGCCCCTCGGCGTACAGCGTGTCGAACGCGAGCGAACTTTTTCCCGAACCGCTAACGCCCGACATCACAATCAGTTGATTGCGCGGCAGCGTCACATCGACGTTCTGGAGATTGTGTTCGCGCGCCCCTTTAATGACGATTTCAGCGGCCGGCATAGTGCTGATTGTCTTCCGTGAAGCCTAGGCACCGCCGTGCCCGAGGGAATATGGCAGGGTTGAAACTTGTTCAGTCGATTGTAGGCGGAACACCGTCCGAGACAACTGAACGGCGGGTCTGCCGTCGCGCGATTCAAGACTCAATCCCCACCAGCGGCCAGACGATCTCGCGGAGAAATGTCGGCGGAAACAGCCAGGGTAAAGGACCAATCACACAGAGCGCAACCCACAAGCGATATGGCCATCCATACCGCGAGGGGAGATCGAATCGGCGTTCTAGCAGCACCAGCATACCGTGCAGTACGAAATAACCCATGGGCCAGCCATATCCCGCTTGCGTCGGGACCGTGATCGCCAATTCGTGCAAAATGCCGGAGAAGGCGAACCCGGCGAAGACCGCGGCGGATGTTCCGAGCCATGGCTGGCACGGACGATAGACAGCAATGGCCGTCATTTCGGAGAACGCCAGATTCCAGCGCCGGCTCCAGAATTCGGACAGGCTGCTCGAAGCGAGCGGCGCGCGAAACACGGGCTGGCAATTCAGGCCGAATGCCTGCCAACCGGCGGCGAGCAAATTGAACAGCCCGAAATGCACCATCAGACTGACGCCGGCGAGCAGGAGAAATTTCGCCAGACCGGAGCGGAAATCGCCATCAGGCGGCATGTCGGCCCATGTGATCCAACGTCGTGCGATCAGCATCAGGCCGAAACCGGCTGCCGCGCGGATCAACCCGCGAATCAGAAACTTGCGAGCATTCGGCCAGTTCGGTTTGGCCGGTTTGGCGAACACCGCCGGCTGCATGCCGGGCCAGCCGAAGAGGAATGCGAACCATCGCTCCGGCGGCAACGTCGGTCCGCCATCCAACCGAGACGCAACCACCACGACGAGCTTCATGCTCCACAAAAGCGTGCCGACGACAACCAACATCCGCACGCCGGGCGGTTCGTCCGCCGTTTTGAATACAATTGTTCCCACGGCGGCGATGGCAATACACCACGCGCAAGGCAACTGCCATCGCCGCGGCGGTCCCCGGTGCATCCTCAGCCCGATCAGATAGACCGCCGCGCTGAAGCCAAGGAGAGCAGCGATCACTATCGGATTCTGCGGTATGTAGGCCGTCATCGCGTCCCGCCTTGCAGGTTAAACCAGCAGGCCGCGGCATAAGTCGCAGTTAACGCGACGAACAGCACATTCAGCCCGAACTCGGCGAGACGAACATGCCAGCCCTGCGGCGCATCGCGGCGATCGAAGAAAAACCATTGAATTAGACAGCGCGCGCCCCAGTACAAGGCGATAAAACCGGTTACGCAGGCCGCCAGTTTCGAGCCGTCGATCAGCGTCGCCGACAGTAGAGCCGAAATCAGTCCGAATGCGACATTCGTTGACCAAATGTAACCCGCATACGTCCAGAACACCTGCCGCGTGAGAGGCCGCACCTTCCGCAATTCGGTTTTCCAACCCAACACGGCCGGAATTGCCAGGCTCGCCGCGGAGAGGCTCAGTTGCCCAATGCCTGACAACATGATTGCCTGTCGCAGAATTTCCAGTGACATCATCAGCCTTTTCGTGATCAGGAAGCCCGCGTCGTTAGCGTGCGAGAGCGGACTGACATCCCCTCGCTATCGAATCAGGTTCATTGCATCAGAAGTATAAACCGGTAGCGGCGGATGGGTTTAACGCCTTGACATCAGAAACTATTGATTTCGATTATCCGATTGCGATGCTCTGCTCCATCGGACTACACTGTCATCTTGCGATTTCTTCCTAACTTCCGCTGAACCTTTCGTGCCCGTCGATTATCCTTCCGCCGCCGGTTTTTCACTACCTCGTCGCATCGGCCTGTGGCTCGCGCTGCTGATCGCAATTTGTCTTGTACCCACGTGCCTCGTCTTCGTCGATGAAACCGAATTCGTGATCGTGCAGCGGCTGGGGAAGATCGTGGCGATTTATGATCGGCCGGAGGACAAAGGCCCGCATGTCAAATGGCCGTGGCCCGTCGAACAGTCGTTCCGGTTCGACCGCCGGCTGCGCATCTCGACGCCGCCGGGCCGGGAGTTATTCACACGTGACCGCAAGAACCTCATCGTCGAGGCGTACATCGGCTGGAGAATTCCCGAACCCACGCCGGAGGAAATGGCTGACCCGGCACAACGCCCGGTGGTCCGGTTCTATCGCAGTCTCGGGCAAGCCGATCTCGCGGAGAGCCGACTGTCCAGCCGGTTGCAGGCAATTCTCACCGCGCAGCTCGGCCAGACGGAATTGTCCCATCTGCTTTCGGTCAGCGATTCTGAAACGGGACCGCAACCGATTGACAGCCCGCTTGATCAACTCTCGGCGGCACTTCAAAAAGAACTTACCCAACGCCCCGGGGAGTCGACCTCGTTGCGAGAACAATTGGGAATTGAAATCGTCGATGTGCGGATCAAGCGGCTCAATCTGCCGAGCGGGAATTTGCAGGCGGTTTACGAACGAATGCGCAGTGAACGGCAGCGAATCGCGGAGCAATACCGCAGTGCGGGTCTCGCCGAAAGCCGCATCATCCGCAGTCGAGCCGAGCGGCAGGCGACCGAATTGCTGGCCCAGGCGAATGCCGAGGCGGAACGGATCAAGGCCGGTGGCGAAGCCGAGGCGCTGCGCATCCTGAACGAAGCACATGCGGAAGACCCGGAATTTTATGAAGTCCTGCAGGCGCTGGATGCATACAAGCAATTGCTCAACGAGCAGACGACGCTGGTCCTCTCGGCCTCAAATTCTCTTTGGAAACTTTTGACAGATGGCCCGCCGCGCGCAACAGACACCGCCGCACCGCCCGCGACTTCCGCGGAGAAGTCGCCATGAGCCGGTTGCTTCCGCGATTGGGTCTCGTCCTGCTGGCGGCGTATTTTCTCACCGGCTTCTATGTGATTCGCGGCAATGAGAAAGCCGCCGTCCGCCGATTTGGTCGACTCGATCTCCCGTTGCGATCCAGCGGTCTGCACTACGATTGGCCGTATCCGTTCTCCCAGGTGAATCGCATCCATTTCGGTGCGCTGAGCACGGTCACTTTGGGGGGGTCGACAAGTCAGGGTGTGAATTCAGCGCTGAACACATCGACTTCAGCATCACGCCCACTGCTCACTGGTGATCAGAATTTGCTACAAGTCCGTGCGCAGATTCAGTACCGCCCCTGTGAAGCCGAGATTGGTGATTATCTGTTTGCCCAACAGGCTGTGGATCAACGGTTGCGGGCACTGGGCGAGGCCACACTCGCGGATCTGATTTCCCGCAGCGGCGTCGACTTCGCCCATGTGCGCGGCATCGCGGAGTTGAACGAACGGCTCACAGCGAGATTACAGTCCGCAGCGAGCCGATTAAAACTGGGCATCGAAATTGAGCAGGCCGTGATCGAACAGGTGGAGCCCCCGGTGCGGGTGAAGGCGGAATTTCTGGATGTTTCCAACGCGCAAGCGGAAGAGGCCCGTAGCATTCAGGACGCGCGCACCTGGGCCGAGCAGCAGGAGTCGCTCGCAGAATCGGAACGTCGCCGCTTGATAGAAAACGCGGCCGCCGAGCGGCAGTCTCAAGTCATCGCCGCCCGCGGCTCTGCTGATCGGTTTCAGAAACTTGTCGCCCAGATGCATGCCGAAGCCGACCGCCTCGGCGGCAGTTACGCCGACGTTCGCCAGCTTACCGTGCAGCGCATGTCCTGGCAGACGCTGAACGAAATCTGGCCGAAAGTCCGCAAGAAGACGATTGTGGACGGCAGCGGCCCAGTGGATGTCAGCGTGTTCCCGAAGCGGTGAGAATCTGTTGGGAGCGATTCCCGTTTGACTCCCCTCAGTTCTGCAGCAGCCCGTGCCACGACTTGTCCTCAAGTCGTGCCTGACTCAGCACACGACTTGAGGACAAGTCGTGGCACGAGAAAGCCCTCATCAATCTTTGACCGCCAACACCAACGACGATTCGTCGCGGGCCGCCATCGGCATGCGGCGGCCGGAGCCGAAGGCGCGGGATGAGAGTTTAATGCCCGGCGGGATCTGTCGGCGTTTGTATTCGTTCCGATCCAACCGCGACGCCACCCACCGCACAACCGCGGGATCGAACTTCCGGCTGAGGGACGCCACCGACGCTTCTTCTTCAATCAGCCCTTCCAGAATGCCATCGAGAATGGGATACGGGGGCAGCGAATCCTGATCGAACTGGTTCGGGGCGAGTTCCGCGCTCGGGGCTTTATCGATGACATTCTGCGGAATCACTTCGCGGCGTTCGCGAACTTCATTGATGTAACGGCTCACAGCGTACACGTCCCGTTTCAACACATCAGCCAGCACCGCGAAACCGCCGGCCATATCGCCGTAAAGCGTACAATACCCCATCGCCAGTTCACTTTTATTGCCGGTCGCCAGCGGCAGCCATCCGAGATGGTTGCTGCGGATCATCACGGTCGCCCCGCGAATGCGGGCCTGCAAGTTCTGATCGGAAATGCCGGCCGGTGAGCCGCGCAACTCATCGCCCACAACATCCAGCGTCTCATACGCCCGATGAACGGCGTCGATCGGAATGATATTGGCATCCATGCCAAGGTTCTCCGCGAGCCGCCGGGCATCGTCGATGCTGTGCTGCGAACTGTACCGGCTCGGCATCAGCAGTCCGTGGACGTGCTGCGGACCAACGGCCACCGCGGCGATGCAGGCGGCCAGCGCACTGTCGATTCCGCCGGAGAGTCCCAGTACGCAATCGGTGAAGCCCGACTTCCGCATGTAATCTCCCAAACCGAGGACCAGGGCATCCAGCAATTCGCCGGTTCGATTGTCGACTGGCGGTCGTGCCGGCTGAGGCAGATGATCCAGATCGACCAGTGTGATCTGGGATTGAAAGCCGACCATCTGTTGAATCAGGCGCGCTCGGGCATCCAACACGAGGCTGTGCCCATCGAAGACGAGATCATCGTTGCCGCCAACTTGGTTGACGAAGATGAACGGAACCTTGTACCGCTCGACATGTCGCTGCAACAACGCACGTCGGCGAGCCGGCTTGCCACTTTCAAACGGGCTGGCCGACAGATTGATCAACACATCGATTCCCTGTTCCGCGAGCCGCGATACAGGATCGGAAAACTGTTCGGGATCGGTGCGGTAAAACGTCTCCGGCTCGCCCCACCAGGCATCTTCACAGATGTGGATGCCGAGCCGCCGGCCGCGAAACTCGACCGGAGCGACATCGTCGGCCGGACGGAAATAGCGGCGTTCGTCGAAGACATCGTAATTCGGCAGCAGTTTTTTGTGGATGGTGGCTTGAACACAGCCTTGATCCAGCAGGCTGCACGCATTGGCGACACGGCCGTCCGGCACGCCGCGATGGGTGGGATGCCCGATGATGACGCCCAGCCCGGCGGGAATTTTTTTCGCGATTTCAGTAACCGCCCGGTCGCAAGCCTCCACAAAGCCTTCGCGCAGCAGCAAATCTTTGGGAGGATAGCCGCTGAGGAACAGTTCGCTGAACACGGCCAGGTCGGCACCCTGGGCGTGTGCCTCGGTGGCCGCTTGAATCGCCAGCGCGGAGTTGGCGAGGATGGCCCCGACCGTGGGATTCTGTTGGATCAACGCCACCTTCATACGAATCAACTCCGAGGAATGCGGTCCCGGCGATGTTTTCGCCGGGCGATGTTTACCACTCGCAATGTCTACCACTCGCCAGGATGAGCAGCATGTGGAAATTAGCCGGTTCTTGGCTGTCGGTCTATCTTACCGTGAATCTGCTGCTCGCGGCGGACCCCGCGCCGAACGATTTGCCGCCGGAAACGGTGCTCGCCACCGTCGATGATGACAAGATCACAGAAGCCGATTTCCAGTTGTTCTGTGTCATTCGCAACCTGCCGCGCGCGGAACAGGCGCCGCTGCGCGACAAACTGCTGGAGCAACTGATCGAGCGCCAACTCATTCGGCATGCCTTGTCGAAACGAAAAATCGCGGCGGACAAAGAGGACGTTGCCGGCCATGTGCGGCGGATCGAAGACCTCATTCGCCAGCGTAAGGAAGATCCGGAAGTCGTGCTGAAGAAGCTCGGCTTGTCACAAGAGACGCTGGCCAGCGAACTCGCCTTGCCACTCGCGTGGGATGCCTTCGTCCGGCAGTCGGTGAACGACAAACAGATCAGCGAGCATTTTTCCCAGCACAAGGCGGAACTGGATGGCACCAAACTGCGTGCCGCGCAGATCATTCTCCTTTTGCCGAAAGGCGCGGCGAAGAAGGATGTCGAAGATCGCACGGCCCGTTTGACCGCCATTCGCCAGGACATCGTTTCCAAGAAAATCCCATTCGCCGAGGTCGCGAAGAAATTCTCGGAAGCCCCCAGCAAAGCCAACGGCGGCGATGTCGGCTGGTTCCCCTACCGCGGCAAAATGCCGGCTCCGTTCTGCGACGCCGCCTTCGCGTTGAAACCCGGCGAAATCAGTGAGCCGATTGTCAGCCCGTTCGGCGTCCATCTGATTCAAGTCACCGACCGGCAACCGGGCGAATTAACTTTGGACGATGTCCGCGTGGAAATTCTCGGCCGCTTATCGAATGAACTCTGGGATAAAACAGCAGCGGCGGAACGGATGAAATCCAAAATCGACTTAGCCCCCCGTCAATGACGGGGGGGGCGGCGAATCACAAATGTCCGCGTACAATGATCGTCCGTGAGCAAAGCCCCCGGTCATTGACCGGGGGCTAAGACAAATCAAATCATTGCAGAGGTTCGCGTGTTTTCAAGTACGCGACCAGATCACGCATTTCCACCTCCGACAAACGGTCCAGCAAACCTTCTGGCATCATCGAGACATTGGAACTCGTCCGGGCTTCGATCTGATCTTTGGGCACGGCGATTCGCTCGTTTGCCGTCTGGATCGTCAGACTTAAGGCCGTTTCCTCGACAACGAACCCCTGAATCACGCGGCCCGATTCCAGTTCCAACACCGTCACCGCATATTCGCGGGCGACGATGGCGCTCGGGTCGAGGACGTTATCGAGCAAATAATCGAGATTCGTGCGCTGCGAGCCGGTGAGTTCCGGGCCGATCGCGCCGCCGGTGCCGTACAGCTTGTGGCAGTTACCGCACGTTTTGGCGAACAGCGCCTGCCCGGTTTTCAGATCGGCCTTGGCGATCACATCTTCGGTGAGTTGATGTCGATACTTCTGGGCGAGTTCGACTTTTTGCTGCGACGCCGGTTTGATCTCGCCCCAGATGCCGGTGACTTTTTCCTTGATGTCGTCCTTCTTGAGCGTGAGGAGTTGCCGGACGACCAGCGAGGAGACATCCTGCCGGGGGACTTTGTTCGCCTTCACGGCGTCCAGCAGCGTGACGGCCCATTCCGGCCGGGCGGAGAGGGTCTGGATCACGTCTTCTTTTTCCGCCGGGGTCAGTTTCGCATACCGCTTCAACAACGCCTCGGCTGTCCCTTTTTGATCAAATGCCGCCAGCCCGCGAATCGCCGCAGTCCGGATCGGCTCGTCATCAAGGAGCTTAATCAGCAGTGGCGGCAACGCCTCCGCCCGGTCCGTCACGAGCAGTTCAATCGCATCCACCCGGCTCGCCGCAACCGCTTGAAGGTTCGCAGCCTGCTTGAGCAGATCGGCCCGTGCCGTGGCATCGCCAAAAACGAGCGCCACCGTCTGCACATTTCGCCGCGCCGCAGGGTCTTTCAACGCCCCGAGTTTTTTCGCCGCGGCAGGCCAATTCATCGGCATCTCCATCCGTGCCGCACCACCGAGTGCCAGCACGATTCCACGGACGGTATCGGCCTGCCATTCGGCAGGTTCGCCGTCGGCGATAATTCGCAGCACGAGATCGAGGCCACCATCGGTTGAGATCAAGCGTCGGGCGAGTGATTCGCGTACGAAAGGCGAGGCGCTGTCGGGCAACATCGCGGCCATTACATCGCGATGTGTTTCGACCAGCGATTCGACGGCCAACCAGACCATTGATGGCAGATAATGATCGTGCGGCAGTTCGCGCTTTACGAGGTTATGGACGATTGGCAAGGCTGCTTTGTCGCGTCCCGTTACGGCCAGCTTCTGGGCACCTGCAGCGAGCGAGAGCAGCAAACGCGGATCGTCGGTTCGCCCGGCGGCGTCCGCCAGCTTTTCAAAAAAGAGGCGACTCGCCTTGGTATCTTCCGGGGCGAGATCTACGCCGAGTTGCACGATCCAACTGCCGGCTTCAAAGTCCTCGACTCCCATGTCTTCGGGGATGAACCCATAGTCGAACTTCCCGATGGCATTCAACGCCCACAGTGCTCGCAAACTTTTTGCCGGCTGGCCCGGCAGCGCGGTGGCGAGGACAAGCATTTTTTGCGCTTCAGGATCAATCTCACGCGTGACGGCTCGTTCCTGCAACTGAGTTCGCGCCCTGCGGACAAACCACTCGTTGTCATGAAATTGCAAACTCGCGAGTTCCACATCGGTCTGCTTCGCGAGGTCAAACGGTTCCACCGTCTTCGGCTCGCCATACACGACTTTGTAAATCCGCCCGTTCGTTGTGTCCGCGACTTCGTAGTTGTGGCATTCGCCGGTGTCGGTCCAGTCGCTGACATATACGCCGCCGTCGGGGCCGTATTTGATCGTCAATCCGCGAAACCACGGGTCGTTGGCGAACAGGAAATCGGGGGCGTGTTTGGCGACATACGACGAGCCTTCCAATTCCAGCGTGTCGCGGTTCAGGCGGTTGCCGTGGATGTTGCAGGTGAAGACGTTGTTGCGGTACTCCTGCGGCCAGTTGTCGCCGAGATAGACCATGCAGCCCGCATGGGCATGCCCGCCACCGGCGTCGCTGTGCAGGCCCTGCCCGCCGCGCGAAATCGTCCAGTGTCCGCCGGCCCAATGCAAATGGTCGGCGATGCTCGGCATCAGTTGATAGGCATGCGGATTCACATCTTGTCCGAACATCCGGTCGTAGTGGCCGCCGGGTGCGAAGTGAAAGAGATGCTTGATCACGCAGTTGGTGACCATCATTTGGCCATATTCGTCCCAGTCGAGTCCCCACGGATTCGTTGTGCCGTGGGCGAACGCTTCGACGATTTTCCGCGTGGGGTGATAGCGCCAGACGCCGCAGTTCATGCGGACCCGCTCCGCGTCCGGCGAACCGGGGATGCCGATGCTGGCGTTCGAGAGAATGCCGTTGCAGCCATAGAGCCAGCCGTCCGGTCCCCAGGCAAGACTATTGACGACGTTGTGCCGGGCCTTAAGGTCCCAGCCGTCGAGAATGACTTCCGGCGGGCCATCGGGGATGTCGTCGTGATTGTGGTCCGGGATGAAGAGCAGATTCGGAATCGAGGTGATCCAGATGCCGCCGAAGCCATATTCGACGCTGGAGACGTTGGCCCCCTTGTCGTAGAAGATGATCTTCTTATCGTGCTTCCCATCGTTATCCGTGTCTTCGAGGATCGTAATGCGGTCGTTGCCGGTGCCGTCGGTCGTCCATTTGGGATACGACAGACATTCGACGACCCACATGCGGCCGCGATCGTCGAACGTGAACGACATCGGTTGCACAATGTCGGGTTCGCCGGCGAACAACGTCGCCGAGAACCCTTCCGGCATCGTGAACTTGCTGGTTGCTTCCGCAGCCGGGATGGGAGCGGGGGTGAAATTGTCTTCGGCGAGCGCGGAAGACGCGAGCAGTGTTAGGACGAGTGCGGTACGAATCATGGAGAGACCTCAAGGGCTATAGGTTTTTCTCCCCTCTCCCCTGGAGGGAGGGGGGGCATGTCTCACAGACTGAAATTTGAAAACGCCTTCCGAGCGGGGGGTGTCAACCCCCTGAATACGCTCCCCCGGCGGTGCGAGGCCGCAATCAGGGGACTGACATCCCCCGCTCGGAGATCCAGAAAGAGTGAAAGCCGTTTCAACCGCTCGCCCCCTCTCCCTAACCCTCTCCCCCGAAACGAGGGCGAGGGGAGAATACGAAGTCAATCACGCCATCAACTCGGCGACTGAGCCGCCGTCGCCGGTTGGGCGGTGTGGGGTTCACCAGCCGGAGTCGCCGCTGGTTTGTGCGGCGCGGCATGGGGTGTCTGGCTGGCGACGACAACGATGCAGATCGCCATGCCGACGATGCCGAGCCATAATTTCGGGTTGAACCCCGCGCCGGTTTGAATCGTCGCTGTTAACGCGGAGACGGTGACCGCCGTGCCGAAGACGATGGGCATCACAATATCGGCGCGCGGCTTCATGCCGGTGGGAAATGTGAACATCGCCAATGTCAGAGTCAGTGCGCCGATTGCGCCGAGTGTCCCCGCGAAGAACCCCCAGCCGGCTCCCTGAGCTGAATACTTGAAGGAGGCCTGCGTGTAGACATTTCCCGCGACACCGCCGACGACGGCCCAGACGAGATACGCCAGGCCAATCATCAGGTACGGTTTGAAGGGATACTTCGGACCCTCAAAGTTTCTGGCCATTCCCAAGGCGGGACCGTAGGTCCCCCAGAACAAGCCGGTGAGCAAGGCGAAAATAATCGGCCACTTCATCGTGAATCCTTTATCTATCGATGGAATCGTGTACTCGTCGTACTCACCAGTTTAACGGCGAAGTGCGAAACGCGAAACAATCGGCTAATTTCCGTCGCGGACGCTTCCGGCTCTGACCAGCCGATAGTACTTCCAGCCGGGCAGGAAAAAGCAGATGCCTAGGGCGAACCCGAACAGCGTGATGCCGAAATTCCAGTGCAGATACTGGTGCAACACGGCCATCAACAGGCCGGTGCCATACATGGCCAGCGCCTGAATATAGAACTTGCCCGAGAGAATTCCCGCCTTCGCCAGAAAGACATTTCCGGCAATCAACGCCAGCACGGGGGACAGTTCCAGCACCGGCAAACCGAGCAGCCATTCCACGGCGAACAGCAGCGTACTCGCGATGGTCGAACCGGCCCAGATGTGCGCGATCTGCCTCTCGACAAATGTGATCGGCCCGGACCGCCGGCGGAGTTCCCAGAAAATCCCCGCCCAGGCACCGACCCCCACCGACCACAGCGCCACATACGGCCAGCGTACGGCAATCCCCTGCACCTGCATGATGTTCGTAATCACGCACAGCGAAAGGACGACCAGACTGTGCCAGATCCACAACAGGCCCCAGTTTTCCAACACCGCGGCGTGATGCGTTTCGCGAAACGCCCGCGTGATGATCTGCGTGAAATGCGACGATCGGGCCGAGATCGGTTCATTCTGCAAATAGGACACGAGATCATCGGCCAACGCATCCGCATCGACATACCGCAAATCCGCCGGCTTTTGCAGGCACTTCAGCGCGATCATTTCCAGATCGGCATCCGCTTTCGGGTTCAGCATCCTCGGCGGCAACGGGTCTTGTTCCAGCACCATCAGCACTGTGTCGACAGCGCTCGGCCCCTGAAACGGCGGGCGGCCCGTCAGCATCGCATACAGCACGGCCCCCAGACTGTAAACATCCGTCGCGGCGGAAACTTCACCGCGCTTTCCAGCGGCCTGTTCCGGAGCCATGTAGCTCGGCGTGCCGAGGATCGCCCCACTGGCGGTGAGAGTTTCCAGCACGGGGTTAAGTTGAGAGTTGAGGGTAGAGGGTTGAGGGTTAAGCAGTCGGATTGATTCATTGCCTTCTCTCAACTCTAAACCCTCAACTCTCGAACCTCCCGGTGTGATCCGCTTCGCCAAACCAAAATCCGTCACATACGTTCGGCCGTCGTGATCAATCAGAATGTTCGATGGCTTCAAATCGCGATGCAGTACCCCGTGACGATGCGCGGCGGCCACCGCCCGGCAGATCGGCACCAAAAGTTCCGCCGCTTGCCGCGAAGGAAGCGGGCCGTCGGCCAAACGCATGGCCAGCGTCGTCCCTTCAATCAACTGCATACTGAAATAGGGCCGGCCATCGCGCTCGCCGACTTCATAGACTGGGACAATGTGCGGATGATTGAGTTGCGCCGCGGCTTCCGCTTCACTGCGAAACCGGCTGATATCCGCCGAGGACGCGAGATCGCCCCGCAGGATCATCTTGAGCGCGACGATACGATCCAGACTCTTCTGCCGCGCCCGATAGACGACTCCCATCCCGCCGCGGCCGATTTCCTCCAGCAACTCATAGTCGCCGAACTCACGGCCGATCAGTTCGCCCGTTTGCGGTCGTCGTCCGGGCACCAGCGTCGGTTCGCTCTCATCACTGCGTGACAGTTCCGCGAGATTCTCCGCCAGCTGCATCGTGGCCCAGAGTTCGCGGAGTTCGCCTGCCAACAACGGATGCGCCCGCAGTTCGGCTTCCAGATCAGGCGACACCCCGGTCTGGGCCTCGGCGAGCAGCCGGTCCAGAATCTCCGCAAGTTGCGTGTCGTGATCAGTGGCGAGGGGCATGGATACTCAATGGTCAATAGCCGCCGCGTGTCGCGGCGGAACGCTTCTGCGAAGCGTCGCTAAAGTTTTTTATTCACTTCCATTCAACGACGGCCGTTCGCCGAGGATCGACCGTAATTTTCGCAGTGCCCGCAGATGTCGCATGCCGGCGGCGGCGGCGGACAGGCCCAAAGCCTCCGCAGTTTCATTGTTGCCCAATTGCTCGAAATGCCGCATCAGCAGAATTTCGCGGTCCTCATCTTCCATTTTATCCAGCGCGGCGAGAAACCGGGCTTCCAGTTCCTTCCGGATGCTGGCCGCCGCCGGGGTGAGTTCGTCGTCCTTCAACTGGCCAGCCAGATCGAAGGAAGACTGACCCGCGAAGGAAGGGGATGCGAGAGCCTGTTCCCGGTCCATGCTCCGCCGCTGCGCGCCGCGGTGCTGGCGGTGCATGTCGATCATGCGATCTTTGGCGAGATGCCGGAGCCACAAATGGAACGGCATCTTGGGATCGCGGAGATAATCCTGCAAACGGTCGTTGGCTTCGAGCAGCACATCCTGCACGATGTCGCTGGCATCGACCCGCTGGGCGATTTTCCGATCCAGCCGCATCTGCACCAGCCGCCGCAGCGCAGCGCGATGCCGTTCCAGCAAACGATTCACCGCGTCGGCATTTCCCTGCCGCGCGGAGGCGAGAATCTCTTGAGTCTGCGATGCGTCGGGCCACATGGAATGCCATTATGCGGCAACCGCGTCCGGGGGAAAAGCCTGCCACACAGCGTCTTTGATCCTCGCTGAGTTTGCGTAGGGTTTGCCGAGTCATCGAGGCGAACCATTCGGTGTTTAGGGTTGATGGTTGAGGGTCTGAAGCGATAGAGCGCCAGCTTCTCTGGTCTTCAACTCTCAACCCTCAATCTGGTTCGCCTCGTCAAAGCCCTCGGCAAACCCTACGGGGCGAGTCTCCTCAACCCACCGCCGCGGCCAGCAAGGTGGCTTCTGAGAATTCACCGCGGGCGAACTCGCCTCGCAGGCGTCCCTCGGCCAAAACAAGAATGCGATCACAGACCGTGATCAGTTCGGGAAGTTCGCTGGAGGTGAGGATGATGGTCATCCCGGCGGCGCACAGTTCGTCGATTAGCGTGTAGATTTCCGCCTTCGCGCCGACATCGATGCCGCGCGTGGGATCGTCGAGGAGTAACAGGCGCGGTTTCGTCAGCAGGGCGCGACCGATGACGCATTTCTGCTGGTTCCCGCCGCTGAGGCTCTGAATCGCGGCGCGCGGGCTGCTGGTTTTGATGCTCAACCGACTTATGGTCGCCGTGGCTTGTCGCCGTTCGGCACGAGTACGAATCAGGCCGGCTCGGGTGAGATCACGCAGGGCGGATAATGTCACATGGTCACCCACCGACAACTGAGGAAAGATGCCGAAGCGTTTGCGATCTTCTGTCACCAGTGCGATCCCGGCTTGCAACGCCTCGGCGGGATGTGGAAACGCCACAGCGCGGCCTTCCCAAAGGATCGTGCCACCCGGTGTTTCCGGCCACGCGCCCGACAGGCATTCGAGTAACTCTGTGCGACCCGCCCCCATCAACCCGGCGATGCCGAGGACTTCGCCCCGCCGCAGGGTGAACGAGATGTCGTTGAGCTTCCATTGCCGTGGATGGCCGCGCCACGGCAGCGATAAATGATCGACCTGCAACACGATGTCGCCGGACGGGCGTGTCGGCCGTTCGCCGCGGGCCGCAATTTCGCGGCCGACCATGAATCGCGTGATTTCCGCCGGTGTCGTTTCCTCGCGGGCGATGGTGCGGATTACGGAGCCATCCCGCAGCACGGTGATCGCATCGGCATGCCGGAAGATTTCGTCCATTTTATGCGAGATATACAGAATCGTGACCCCTTGGCTGCGCAGCCGTGCGATCATACGGAACAGCCGCTCGACTTCGGATTCCGTCAAGGCGCTCGTCGGTTCGTCCATGATGAGAATGCGGCTGCGCAGCGATAGTGCCTTGGCGATCTCGACCAATTGTTGATCACCGATCCGCAGGTTGCGCACAAGTTCTGACGGCGGAATCGCACACTCCAGTTCGCGAAACAGATCTGCTGTTTCATGATCCATCCGCCGTTGGTCGAGCAGGCCGAGCGAAGACCGCAATTTACGCCCGAGGAACAGATTCGCGGCGGCCGACAGATTGGCCACCAGATTCAATTCCTGATGAATGATGCTGATACCCTGGCATTCCGCATCTTGAGGGCCGGTCAATAGAAGCGGTTCGCCGTCGAGATGAATCGTGCCGTCGTAGTCGCCGATCACGCCGGACAGGATTTTCATCAACGTACTTTTGCCCGCGCCGTTCTCGCCGCAAATCGCATGGAACGCACCGGCAGCGACGGCGAAAGACACCTCATTCAGCGCGGTGACAGCATGAAATCGCTTCGTGACGTTGTGAAACTCGATGATGGGAGCGGTGTTCATGGTGAGATCGTCTTAGTGCCGACATTCGCGTCGGGCATTTCAACTAAACGTGATTGATTGTCCCCTCTCCCCTGTGGGGGAGAGGGGACCGGAATGTCTACAGCGTTTTAATTGATTCTGAGCGATGGTCGAATTCGGTGCTGTTCTCAAGGCTCATCACCCTGGGGCGACCAGCCGGGTTGTGGTTGAGAATGGAATATCTGCTCGAACGATCCCTGGCATTCGGCCGCGGCGCGCTGCAACTGTGCCACTTCGCTCTTCGATTCCGCAATCACCAGTTCCAACTCGCAGCGGTACGATTTTCCCGGTTCAATCTGCGGCAGCCGGCCGTGGTCCCGTTCGTACGACCGGAAGTTCGGCAGGTTCACCCCCGGCTCGATCCCGGTCACATAGCCCTCTTCAATTGCCATCGTGTTTTTCCAGACGGTGAACCACGGCAGTGTCTCCGGCTTGAAACGGACCGCGAACGCCTGCTCGCCGGCGGCATTCGTCAGCACGGCGGTCGACCACCCGTCGGCATTGGCGAGCGGTTGGAAGAAATACCCTTCCTCGGGAAAGCCCGGCTCCGGCGCGGCATATCGGCACCAGTCGGCCCCCAATGCCCCCGAACGGGCATCGCGCGGGACAATCTCGCGGCTGGGCACAGTCACCTTCGCCCCGGCTTCCAACAACGGCGTCCCAATGTTGATGTGATACAGCAGCGCCAGCGGCACGGGTCGCGCACCGAGGTTCGTGATCACATCTGTGATTTCCAGCCGATCGCTGCCGAGTTGCGTGCGATACGTCGTTTCGAGGCGATAACTCGGCCCAAAGAACGTGGTCTCTTCGACGGTGCCACGAATTTCCAAACAGCCTGGTCCGGCGGGATCGAACACGACTTCGACTTTGCTGGCCGGCAGATTGGCGATGCGGCCATGCAGAGTGATGTGTTCGCCGTTATCGTTTCCGGGGGGGCCTTGATACGCTAAGCCGCAGCGGCACAGCAGCTCATTGAAGCCATTCAACCAGCCAAGGTTGTTGCGCTCGGTGAGATTGACAAACGCCGGGTGGACCGGGCGTTTCACCGGCGACTGCCAACCGATGGGTAATTGGCCGCGTTGACCTTTCCAGATTCCCATGCCGCGTGTCGGCAGAATCCACCAGGTGACCGACCCGTTGCACAGTTCCAGGCATTGCACGCCTTGTGACACGCCGCCGATTAATGTCGATGATCGCACACTCCACGGGTGCGCAGAGGGCAGCTGGGGAACTCGTTCGGCATTCCACGTGGAGTCTATCCAGGGAATGCCGGCCTCGGCGTCGAGCAAAATCTGTGTTTGTGAAGTCATTGGGGGAGTGTTCCTGAACTGGCTGCGAACCGCTGCTTCATGAAACTTTCAACACGGTGCGGGCTTTTCTTTAGCTCAATGAACGGTCATCTTAGAAGCCCCGGCGGAAAAGCACAATTTCCGGGAATTCACGCTCGCCCCATCCCTCATATGACTCCATTCGATCCGCCCCGCGCGGACCAGAAGGTTTTCGACATGTTGACGCAGACGGCTGATGAGCTTGGACGCCCGTATTCCCGCAGTTGGTACGACGCACTCCGTTCGCGGTTGGGCGACAGCCTGTGCAAACAGGTCGGCGTCTATGCCATTCCCGACGACTGGCGCATCTCTGTCGTGATGCCGATCTACAACGAACGCGACACCATTCGGACTGTCATCGACCGCGTCAAAGCCGTGCCCATTCGCAAAGAACTGATCCTCGTCGAGGATTGCAGCAAGGATGGTACGCAGGAAATTCTGCGGCAGATCGAAGCGGAGGCGAAAGCCAATCCCGATCCCGACAATACGATTGTCGTGGTGTTTCACGAGATCAATAAAGGGAAGGGTGCCGCTGTTCGGACCGGGTTTTCCCAAACCACGGGGAATGTCGTCCTGATTCAGGACGCCGACCTGGAGTACGACCCGTCTGAATATCCGCGCCTGCTCAAGCCGATTGTCGACGGCAAAGCCGATGTGGTTTATGGCAGCCGGTTCCTCGGAGATCAGGAACACCGCGTCCTATATTATTGGCATTACCTGGGCAACACGGTGCTGACGACATTGTCGAACATGTTCACCAACTTGAACCTGACCGACATGGAGACGTGCTACAAAGTCTTCTCGCGGTCCGCCATCGACAGCATCTGGCCGACGCTGAAGCAAAACCGCTTCGGCATTGAACCCGAACTGACCGCGAAGATCGCCCGGCGGAAACTGCGGATCTACGAAATGTCGATCAGCTATTCCGGCCGGACCTATGAAGAAGGTAAGAAAATCGGCCTGAAAGACGCGTTTCAGGCCCTGTGGTGCATCGTGCGGTACTGGTGGGTGGATTAGTACCGATTACAACAATTGACAACGCTTGCCGGATTGGTCCCAGCGTTGCCAACGCTGGGCTTTGGTACTTCTCGACGCGCTGCTAATCGTTGAGAATGGTATAACGATGCGAAAACGCCGCAAGGGAAGACTCCTGTGGGAATCTTCCCTCGCGGGTGACACAGATTTCATTTCGACCTCAGGCCTTATTCGCCGTCGATCGGTTCCGGCACAAAGGCGTCTTTCACGTTCTTGCCTTCGTAGTTCGGCAGATCGCGTTCAGCCCGGCGGCCGGTTCGTTCTTCGAGGATGTTCAACGCGGCACTCCGAAGTTCGTCATCGCTCATGCGTTGCAGGTTGCCGAGTTCCAGCAGCGGCTTGACCAACCGCACGGCTCGGGCCACGGTCGATTCCAAGAGGCCGATTTCCATCAGGCTCTTCCGCATTTCGGCGAGAATCTGAATCTGGTCGATGAACTCTTCCTGGAACGCGGAGAGAACTTCCAGCGACTCGATGGCCTTGGCGATGGTCGGCGCGGTGAGGACTTTGCCGTTCAAATCCAACAGGGCTTCCAGATTCTGGCGTGAGGCTTCGATCTGGAGATCATCGCGGCTCAGCGTCTGGTTCAGTTCCAGCAACTTCTGCGTGCGATACATCGCGATTTCGGAATCGGCACTCTGCTCGACCATCCGCGTCTGCATCGCCAAAAGTTGGTCGGCGACGATCTGGGCCAGTTCCACGTGCCGCGCACCTTCGAGCAGGCTGTCTTTCAAGAGCGACATGCCATGCAGGCTGTACCAGGCATCGTCGAGACCAGTCTGCTGCCGGCGGATCTCTTCCTGCAACGCGATCATGCGCTGAGATGTCAGTTCGACCTCATCCATCCGCCCAGCCTGGGCCGACAGGTCGTCCTGCAAATCGCGCATCCGGTCGAACCCGGCGGATGCTACCTGAGTCGCTTCCTGGCCGTTAGCCAATCGCTGATTCAACAGGGTGACATCATCCAGCACGCGCCCGGCGATTTCCACGCTCGGCTGTTCCGCGATGATGCGGTCTTGCAGGCTGGTCATCGCTGTGAGTTGATCCCGGCTCAACCGGGCCTTGTTGGCGGCGGCGGCCACGTCGTCGCCCAGTTCTCGTACCGATTGCAGAGCGGTACGGGCGTCTTCCAATTGCGATTGCTGCATCTTCAAGCTGGCGAGCAGGCTGTTCGTTTCCCAGACCTGGGAGCCTTGTGCCGTGAGCACTTCCATCTGCGTCTGAATCTTGGTGACTTCGCTTTTCATCGTGCGGAGTTCATGGGCCATCGGCCGGGCGACGCAGAAATACATGCCGACGAACCCGACTCCCAAGCCCACGATCAGCATGGACCAAGAGACCTTTTGCTGCTCGGAGATCTGATTTTCAATGGACCGCAGTCGATTGCCGTCAGATGTGTACATTGTTGTTCCTTTGCTGTCGCTGCCAAGATTGTCGAGGTTTCAGCAGACTGGTGTGACGTAAATATCTATTGATCAATTGGTTGCGGCATTCAGCCGTACATCGGCAAAAACTGCCGCCCCCTAAATTATCGCCAAAACCCCCGTTTTAACTTTTCGCTATTTCTTTCCTATTCGGACAATTCACAATTCACACGTCGATTCCCCGGCATGCGACGACGGGTGGCCAGGGCTGGAGTGCTTTGCGTGACGCCTTGGAAGCTGAGAGTGCAATCACCGGGGCTTCGCGAAGCGCTCCAGCCCCGGCCACCCACCCAGCATTTGATCCATTTTGGAACCTCTCTCCCCACGTCTGTCCGAGTCCGTTAGAATTGATGTTGTGGAGCGGGAAATTTATCGCTCCAAGGTCGTCACCGAACTCAACCCCTGCATCGAGAGGACTTTCCGTGCCTTCTGGCTCTCTCTCGCTGCCCACATTGCCCGATGGATTGCTGCAAACGCTGTCGTCGCTGTCCACGCCCGTCATCGTGGGGGCGTTCGCATTTCATCTGCTCTATTTCTTCTGGCTGATCGCGTGGGCACGCCGAGATGAACGGCGGATGGTGGCCGACTTTGAATCGTTCACGCGCGATTTGCGGCACCGCAGCGTGCTGGAACGTGGGTTGCCGCTCTCCGACCAGATCGAAGCGTTTCTCGCCGACATTAAAGATGTGCTTGATGATCCGGCAAAACTGCCGGCACGCGAGGCGTTGTGGCAGCGAATAAAAATTCTCGACGAAGAACGACGCTACTTGCAGTCGCAGGCGTTTGAAACGTCTTACAACATTTGCCGCACCATGATCGAAGCCTACCCAATGGCGGGCATCCTCGGCACCATTCTGGCCATCGGCTCCGCGTTGCAGGATGGCAAAAAGACCGGCGACGCGGCGAAAACCGTCAGTTCGATCGTGCAGTATTTCGGCGACTCCATCTGGGCGACATTCGCCGGCCTCATTGCGGCCATCACCCTCATGTTTCTCAACAGCATGGTGGAAACGCGATTCCTGCGCTTAGCGGAAAACCGGGCCCATGTGCGGGAAACGATCACGCGTGTGAAACGGGAAATGTCCCTCGCGCGGGGGGCGGGTCCGTCATGATTCACCGTCGGAAATTAACCTTTCAGTTGCTGCCGCTGCTCGATCTGATGCTGATCGTGTTTTTCGCGCAATACCTCGAAGTGCGGACGGTCGCACGCGATGGTGCCGTCCGCATGCAGGCACAGCGGGATGAATTGCAGAGCGAACTCGACGTGGTCGTTCAACAGTTGCAATCGCTGCAAGACAAGATGGTCGGTCTCGACGAGTTGAAAACGGAACGCCGTTCGCTGTCGCAGGAAGTGACGCGGATGAAAGCGCAGCGCGACTTGGTGGGTGAAATGGTGATGGAACTCTTCCGACTCCCGGAATCGGCCGTCGATGGCATCGTGCAGGATCGGACAGCGTTGGGACCAGGCCCCAGCGCCGCGGAAATCCAGCAGATGAAAAAGCAGATGCAGCGCTTGTCTCAAGATCGAGGCGAAGAGGTTATCGATCATCTGCTGACGTTCAACGAACTCCGCAAACGGTTCGATTTGTGGGAGATCTACATTCAGGACGACGGCCAGATCGTCTTCACGGTCGGAGATCAACGCCAGATTTTGCGCGCGGAGGAAACGACCGCGTTTTCGACCCGCTTGTTTGATGCGTATAAATCGTTGCCTCAGCCGAAAAGCCTGGTGCTGGTCCTCGTCAGTTATGGCGACGCGCGGCTGGGTGTCCGGCAGGCGGTGCTGGATGGGCTGCCGGCGGTGCTGGAACGAATTCGCCTGGACGACGAAGGCCGCAGCCGTTTTGATTTCGCCGTTTTGGGCTACCGCCCGGAACCTTCACCGGGAAAATCGCCATGAAAGTCGCCCGCTGGAATCCGTTCCAGTTGAAGAACCTCGTGATCCTCGCGTTGATCCTCGGCATCGTCGCGGGAATCTGGCTGGGGGACTTGTTCAAAGGTCTCGGTTTCGGTCTGGGACCGGGACTCGGCGGTGGCAGCGGAGCCGGAACGGGTACAGATTCGCCAGGAAACACGTCGGCGAAACCCGCCAAGCTGGTCACCGATGACAGCGCCGATTTGGTCGGCTATGACTCAACCGACACGATCTCCGATTCGACGGCATCCCAGTCAATATCCCTGGTTAAAGTCCTGATCGACGACCGCGAGTATTTCATTCGGCGGGGCGAGAAGACGCTGCCCATCGGGTTGGATGCACTGGTGACGATGATCGAAGGGACTAAGCCCAATGAAGATGGCTTAAAAGCCGTGGTCGACCGGACAGCGACCAGCCGCGTGTCGGCCGAAGTCAAATTGTTCGATGCCCTGAAAGCCGCTGGCGTGCAGGAGAATTCTGTGTACCTGGCCCCACAATCGGTAGACTGAATCACGGAATCAGCCAGACACGGAACGCACAACGGTCAGTCTTCGTTCTTCGTTCGGATCTCATCCTCTCGGGTTTTCATTCGCTGCTCCCAGCGGCCGAGCTGATCGAAGATGAGGAAGGCCAGCCCGGTGCCAATGGTGGCCAGCCCCAACCGGCCTAAACCGACGGCGATGCCCACCGTCGCGGTCAACCAGATTCCCGCCGCCGTGGTCAGCCCCTGAACTTCCTGCTGTTCTTCCCGCTTCAGAATCGCTCCCGCGCCGAGAAAACCCACCCCGGTCAGTAACCCCTGGACCACGCGGCTCGTGTCTGCCGTGGAAAACTGGGCAGTGATTGCCACACTGGTCATCAACGCCGATGCGACGCAGACCATCATGAACGTCCGCAGCCCGGCATGCTTACCAATCGATTCCCGCTGCCAGCCCAACACGCCGCCTAAAACCATTGCGAACAGCAGGCGAATCAGAAATTGCACATCGCCTTCGAGATCAAAGAAATCGGCGAAGTCCGCGCCGATCCCGGCAATCAGAAAAGCATTTTCAGAATTCATGCGGCTCCACCCTCATTCCAATCCAGTCCACCCATCGCGTTAGAAGACGTGGCCTGACATCCTCGCTGCTCGACACAAAAAAGTTCTTGATCTCACACTACTGGTCGCCCCCATCATCGTCCAGCACGCAGGCATTCCCAGGCCAATTGCCGCATGACGTAGGGTTTGCCGAGGCCGCGGGAGGCGAACCAATCTTGGGTCGATGGTTGAGGGTTGAGGGTAAAACGCGAAACGCTTGCGCTTCGCCGATCCCAACACTCTCGCATTCCAAAAACCTTCTCTTCCTGACATGTTAGTCAAATCCGCACGACCCAAAGCACGGAGTCTGGTCTCCAGACGCACGAATCCCTCAACACAACCCACCAGCCTTGTTGATAGCGCAGCTGTTGGCGTTTTGGCGGGTTGCAAGCATCCCTGACGTGGGGTGCGACGGTTGCATGGACAACAGTACCATCAACGGCCTGCCGCCAAATTTAACGCCAGCAGATTGGCCAGCAGCTCGTCATCAGAAATGGACGGTTCCCACCCATACGCGCTGAACACCGCGGCGTCGAGTTTTCGGTGGGCGTGATCCAGCCACGTTGGCCGCTGGTTATAAAGATTGGTCAGCGTCCGCCGTTTGAGTTCCGCCGCGCACTCGTCGTTCTGCGCCACGACCCGCGGGTACTTCACCGTCCCGATTTCCGTCTTCGCCCCCGCCGAGCCGCCGGGGGTGATTTCCTTGACGGTCGCGCGGTCGATGTACCGATCCCACGGCCCGCCGACGGTGCCGGGGAATTCCAGGACTTCCGTGCGGACAAGTTCGGGGGGATTGAGCCAGTTGTTGCGGAGGGCATCGAGTTCTTTGGCGGGGGCGGCGATAGCGGCGCGCTGGTGGTCGGTGGGCTGCGGGAAGGGGAAGGTTTCAAAGCAGGTGGTCGGAGTATAACGGAAACCGGATTCACGCTCGCGGACTTGCGTACCTTGCGATAGTGACCATGCGGAATGAAGTCGCGACTGGATCAACCCCATAAAGTAGTCGTCCTCAACTGCAAAAATCCCCAGGGCACTATCTGGAAGGATTGACGACTCCAACCAAACGAAAATCCGATGCTTTGAGTGCCGCACAGTCGCAATGTAACGAGAAAGTCGCGCAGCTGCGGCAATAAGTCCAGGCCGCGGACGTTCGTGCTGCCACCATTTCAACCTCGATTGCCCATATCGTGGTAGCACTCGCTCTTCGATAAGTTTGAACAGCGCTTCGTATAGCGCCGCTTGCTCAAGGTCAAATTCGACTCCAAAATAAATGATTCCGCGGCTCTTGTCGGCCCCATAAAGCTCCATTCCATTGATGTACGGCCGCAAAACATCGCTATTGGGGCGACCATGTGGATTCGGTAACAGCAGAAGCCGTTCAAGTTCGCCGTACGTCAATTCAAATTTTGCACCCTTCTTGGTTCCCTCGTGGTAAAATTCGTTTGAATGCCTCAGAGACATCGCTTGCGTAACATCAACACCTGTCGTCAAGTTGGTTGCGATCGTTTCAACGACTTGGCCATCGAGCACTCGCGTCGTTTCCGTTCCATTGTCGAAGCCGATCATTGAAACATGAACCGCCGCACCATTCAGCACCCATTCCTGATCGCTAACTGCAAAGAAAATGTCTCCAGTACATTTTATCGACTCGAGTCCCGTACGATTGAGTCGTCCCCGTATTCCTTGCGTTGCTAATAAACCTGCACGAATTCTGTGTGTGTGGGTGTGTGTAATACATGCTCGCGCCTTCTCAAACCAATAACAACATAAGTCACTTGCGTTAGGAATTCGCGACCCATACATGACGTATAAGGCGTCTGTGTAATCATCGCCAAGTTCACTTCTCTTTTCGCCCCCCAAAAACGGCGGGTTCCCCACGATGAACTCCGCCTCCGGCCATTCGGGTTCCCGCGGTACTGCTGGGTTCGTCAAGTCGAGGATCGCGTCTTTGCATTGGATCGACTCGATTGGTTCCAGCACGGGGTTGCTGGGCGGTGAGAAGCCGTTGTCGCGCATCCATTGCAGCTAGCCGATCCAGATCGCCACCTGCGCCAGTTCCGCCGCGTAGGGGTTGATCTCCAGTCCGGCGAGTTGCGTCGGCAAGACGTGCGGCAGGAAGGACAGGCCGCGTTTCGCCGCGTAGGCGATCACTTCTTTTTCCAGACCGAGCAGCATCTGTAACGCGACAAATAGAAAGTTCCCTGAACCGCATGCCGGATCGAGAACGGTGACATGCGCCAGCCGTTCGTCGAAGTCGAGCAACGCGCGATCGAACAGCGCCCGGGGCGACTTTTTGCGGGTTGTCTTCTTCACCGCTTTGCCGCGCGACGCCGCCACGATTTCGTCGTACAGCGCATCGCATTTTGCCCGCACTCCGTCCCACTCCTGCTTGAGCGGGGCCAACATGACGGGATTGAGCAGCGTCTCGATGTCCTCGCGGCTGGTGTAATGCGCGCCGATCTGGGAGCGCTTGTTCGGATCGAGAATCCGCTCGAACAGCGTGCCGAAGATCGACGGGTCGATGCTGCTCCAGTCGAACGTTGCGACGCCGACGAGCACCGCGATATCCTTCGGTTCGAGGTCGAGCACATGCTCGTCGGCGAACAGCCCGCCGTTGAAGTAGAGGATTTCATCGGCTCCGAACAATCCGCCGGTTGTCATGGCGGCGAACAGCGTTTTCAGCGTCGGTTTGAGCCTGGCCGGGTCTTTCTTTCCGGCGGCGAGAATTCGGCTGAAGAGTCCGGCGGGTAACAAGTCGATATCTTCCGCGAACAGGCAAAAGATGAGCTTCATGAGAAAATGGCCGGCCGCCTGCGGTTCGACGCCGCGCCGGCGCAGTCCGTCGGCGAGTTGCCCGAAGTGTTCGGCGGCCTGCTCGGTGATCGCTTTGGCAGACTGTCCGGGCTTGAGGGCGTCCGGGTTGGTAAAAACCTTGCGCAGGATATCGAGATTCGCCGGCTGCGATAATCCGTCGAGATCGAACGCGAAAACTTTCTTCGCCGTGCCGGTGAAATTGGTGTGAATCTCGAACCGGTCGAGATCGCAGACGACGAGGAGCGGCGGATTGTCGAGGGCTTCGCGATAGCGGAGCAATTGCTGATAGGCCGCTTTCAGGTCTTTGCGTTTCCCTTTGTACTCCCAGCCGAACCGGTCTTTCATCCAAACATCGGCGAAGCCGTTGCCGTCGGTGGTGGTGCGGACGCCTTTTTCAAACGTGTACCACGCGCCGTCGGGGTCGGCTTCGGCCGGTTTGGGCTGTCCCAGCAAATCGCAGAGATCGAGGAAATGTTGCTGGCAGGCGGCACACTCGCCGAGTTGAGCGGCCTGCCATTTCGCGATGAATTGCTGTGGAGTCCTCGCCGGACGGTATCTGAACAGATGCGACTGGTCAATGAAGCGGTTTGAAGAGGATCCGCAGGCTTTCACATCATGTTCGTTTCCGATGACGTGTCCCGGCGTTGCCAACGCCGGGCTTTGGGGGGCACATCTGCTGAATCATTCCGCGTCAATGTTATCCAATCGTCGTGCCTACTCCCCACTGTAATCGCGGGCTAAGATGCTTGGTATGCTATCTCGATCGCAACTCATCATCCTTGGCGTCTTGCTGCTCGGCCCCTTGCTCATCTTCGCGGGGATTGGGGGGTGGGCGTTGTGGGAGACCAATCGGTTCATCTGGGTCAGTTGGTCCGTTCCCGCCTGCTGGGGCTTGGCTTGGCTGCTGCGGCGCTGGTGGGGGAAATCGCTTTCGCCGAGTTTGCCTGATCTCGACGTCACGCATTGGACACCTCGCGATGAAGCCGCGGCGCTATTGGTGCGGCAAGAGCAGGAACTGGCGAACGTCATTTCCGCCGAGCGGCTCGCGGAGACGCAGTTCTATATTGATGCGACGCAACAACTCGCTTACAAAATCGCCCGGCATTATCATCCTCGGGCCGATGATCCGCTCGGCAGCCTGACGGTGATCGAAATCCTGGCGGCCACTCGGTTGGTCGCAGAGGATCTGGAATCGTGGTTTGCGAGCAGCGTTCCCGGCGGGCATCTGGTCACCATCACGCAGTGGCAGATGCTGTCTCACGCCCCCCGCTGGTGGCAGTACGCGAGCAACGCCGGGTGGGTCGCTTCCATTCTGCTGAACCCGGTCAACCTGGGACGCTACTTCGTCTCGAAACTGGCTGTCGATCCGTTGTCCAAAGAACTGCAGGGGAGTTTTCTGACGGCGTTCTACCTGATCTATCTCCGGCAGGTCGGGTATTATCTGATCGAAATGAATAGCGGCCGGCTGCGGGGGGGCACCAAAAGATATCGTGCCGTGATGGACCGCCTGGTGCCCGGCGCGGCGACAACTGCGACGCATGGGATGCATGAAACTCTGCATCCCGGTCCGGTGGATGTCACGATTGCCGTCATTGGACAGGTGAAAGCCGGCAAATCGAGCCTCGTTAACTGCCTGCTGGGTGATCAACGGGCCACGGTGGATGTCTTGCCGAGCACGCAACAGGTGAACCGCTATCGGGTCGACCGGCTGGGCGAGGCGGGAACCAAGGAGATGCTGACGCTGCTGGATACGCCGGGGTATGCCGATGCCGGGGCGTCGGAAGGGCAGTTCGAGGAAACGCTGAAGGCGGTGCGGCAGGCTGATCTGGTGCTGCTGGTGATGGATGCGAAATCGCCGGCGAAACGAGCCGATCAGGATGTGCTGAATCGTCTTTCGGCCTGGTACACGGAACATCCCCATTTGAAAACATCACCCATGGTGGGCGTGATCACGAAAATCGACGCGCTGAGTCCACTGATGGAATGGCAGCCCCCCTACGACTGGACCCGGCCCACGCGGCCCAAGGAGGAAAGCATCGCGGGAGCGGTGAACTACGTCCGCGAGTTGTTCGGCCATCGGCTCGATGCGGTCGTTTCAGTCTGTAGTGATTCGGAACGTCAGCGCAGCTACGGCATCACTGAGTTCCTGATTCCCGCGATGACCGCCTTGCTGCCGGAAGCGCGTGCCGTGTCGCTGGTGAAAACATTGCACGCCGATCAGGATCAGGGGAAATTCACGCAATTACTCATGCAGGCGCTGAGTGCGGGGCGGCAGGCCATTGATTATTGGCAAAGCGTCAATGCGCCGCCGTTTCGCGGGAAGTCGATGCGGTGAGGGATTGGTTGGTCCCGGCGTTGCCAACGCCGGGCTTTGGTCATTTGCGACGCGCTGCTGATTTGAACCTGTGTGTGCTCCGCAGTCATGAGCGGAAGCTGGCACAGATCCGGAACGTTGGAAACGTGCCGCCACGGGCTATCGGATTCGGCTCCAGCTCCACCATTGCGGGTAGAACGGCGCGGAGTAGAGCGGATAGTTCTTGACGCGCGGCCGCTCGACCATGCGATGCATGACAACGGGATACCCCTTTCCATCGTTCAGGAATGGGATGCCGTGGGGCCAGTAGATGAAAAACGCTTTGCCGATCAGTGACCGACGGGTCACGGCATGGGCATGATTCGATTGCGGCGTCATGCTCCACGCACGGCCGTCGTAACTGTGGGTGCTGTTGTCCCCCATCGCGAAAAACTCATCGTCGTTGAGCGGATCAAATTCGATGCTCCGCGGCTTGCGGGCATAGATTTCGTTATACGCTTGCGGGTCGGCGAGAACTTTCGCCAATTCGAGTCCGACGCTCAAACCCCGGCTGCCTTCCCCTTCGCCAGCGCGTTTGGAGGCCCGGTAGTAGATGTCGCGATGAATGACCAGATCGGAAACCACGGCCTGCACGTTCCGCAGTGCGAGGCCCACGGGATGCAGATCGGCCTGTTGCGGTTGGGAGACGACTGGCGGGGTGTATTCCACTTCGGGGCCGAACTTGACCAGCCGATTGTCGATCCACAGACACACGCGGTCATCCACATTCGCGAAGCAGACATCATGGCGACCGATTCCACGAATGCCGTTCGGACTGGATGTCAGCGCTATCAAGGAATCGTCGCCTTTCAACTCATCATTTCGCAGTAATTGGACTTGGCCGGATTTCAAATCGAACTCGCACCAATAGCGGCGGACTCCTTCCACCAATTCGAGCTGAATTGCCGGCGCGTCGCCTTCGAGTTTCTGAATGTCGATTCGGGCATCCAGCGAAAGATCGCCGACCCAAATCTGATCGGGCTGTTCGTCGGCGTCGTGAAAGTCCCGAATCTCGCTGCGATGGGCGTTATAGCCACAGAAATCGGAAATCAATTCCGGTCGCGGCTCGTGGTCGGGGGGCGAACTGTTGAGTGCGCGGTCCCAGTCCTTCGGCTTCGGTGTTAAGTGACGATAGCGGAGCCAGGACCAGTCGGCGGCTGCGTTCGTGGCGAACGTTCGTCGCTCGGGATCGTGCTGCCAGCCTGATTCGGCCAACTGCCATTCAGAACCGGAATCAGCGGGATTGCGAGACATCGCAGCCCAGCGTTCAGGCCAGCCATGCTGCAACAAGAGTTTCGGCGGCTGGGTGTCGTCATACACGGTCTGTTGCAGCAACCGCTGTTTGTTGGGATCGCTTTTGCGGAGAATTTGAAACTCGCCCTGCCAGCCCTTGCGCGCGTAGAGGTCGCCCCGGTCGATCTTCAGGCTTTCCCCCGGCAGGCCGACGAGGCGTTTGATGTAGTTCGTCTGCGGGTCTTCGGGATAGCGGAAGACGAAGACATCGAAGCGATCCGGTTCGCTCAGTTCATACGGAAACTTGTTGACGAGGATGCGGTCGCCGTTGAAGACAGGGCGATCGTAGATGTCGTTGACGAAGGCACAGTTGGGACAAGTCGATGTTTTCAGGCGGTTGTAGAGCTGGCCCGTATCTTTGTCGACTTCATCGCTGGCCCCAACGGTGTAATGATGGCTGCATTGGGTGCAGGTGAAGTCCTTGTGGCGGCCCATCAGGGTGGGAGCCATCGACCCGGTGGGGATGACGAAGGCCTCTGCCAGAAACGTACGAAAAAGAAATGCCAAGACGAAGGCAATGACGACCGATTCCACAGTTTCCCGGATCGGCTCCGCCTTTTTCATGATCTTCCTGGAGCCGTCCACTGTGCCGCTGGCGTTTGCCGCGCGGGCAGTCTCCGCGGGCTTTAGCTTTTGTTCGGCGGGCCGTTTATCACTGCCCGCGAACGTCCAGGGCCAAAACGCTTTGCCGGAAAGGCGTTGAGTCGACATAAGGTGAATCGTCCTTTGTTCACAGTCGTGATCCGATCCACGGGAAACGCAAATGGTCCGGCGGCGGATCAATCAGACCGTGAGAACTACTTTAACGGACCTGTGAGAACACGGGAATGCTGAGGCCGCTACGATTGAGAGGCGGCAGATTTCTGGAATGTAGATGATTGGTATCCAGATGTCTGGAATGTAGAGCACTTGCTCCGCAAGTGCAAAAAAAAGCACTTGCGGAGCAAGTGCTCTACATTGATGAATTGAACAGCATTGCTGAACGGACCAGCGCGCATTTTACCACCTGTTTGATTGCTGATTCGCAAACCTCAGCCTATGATCGGCGGGCAATGGCGATGCGGTGGGTGTTTCTCAGGAGATGTCCGATGGCGCGCGATGACGACGAGGATTACGTAGACGAAGACCGCCCCCGCAAAAAAGGGCGCGGGAAAAAATC
>Ga0105047_10001441_pt1 | contig 42592 bp, 44 predicted proteins | sample MAT04_FD_78384 | JGI IMG/M metagenome (GOLD analysis project Ga0105047, IMG submission 78384) | Freshwater microbial communities from Lake Fryxell liftoff mats and glacier meltwater in Antarctica - MAT-04 (megahit assembly) | ecosystem: Environmental > Aquatic > Freshwater > Ice > Liftoff... | reverse complement strand
GTCCAGTGTTCTCAGGCGACTTGCTGATGTTCTTCCGGCAGTCGAGATCCGTGTACAAAGTAACCTCGGTTCCAAGGTCGAAACTGCTGAGCCTGCGATGAAGCCAGGCATTGAGCCCTACCAAACCACTCATCTCCGTTATAGCTTCGGAGTAACCTGGCGGCCATGAGTGATGCGTCGAGCGTCTCGCCAGCGTCGATTGTCGACATCATCGACGACGGCATGACCGATGAAGAGATCGCCGCGCACACACAGGCGTGGCTGGCCGAACTCCGTGAGCAGCCGATCATCGACATCGGGACAACTGCTGCCGAGGTACTCGACGAGTTGTACGCCGACGGCGAGTTGTGACCGCGCTTGTCTCGATGCCTCAGCACTAGTTGAACTCATCTCCCGCACTGCAATCGGCGCCAGCGTCAGTCGCCACATCACCGACGCCAAGGTGCTCTGGGTTCCGGACGGCATCTTCGACGTCGAAGTGAACGCAGCCCTTCGTCGGCTCGAACTTCGCAAGAAAATGTCGACAGCGCAATGCGCGACTGCGCGCCTCCGGCTTCGGCACCTCCGCCTTCGACGACGTCGCGTGAGAGGCTTGGCCGACCTGGCGTGGTCGCTGCGAGCGGACATCACCTTCCCCGATGCGTGCTACGTCGCTCTCGCCCAAGCACTCGACTGCCCACTGCTCACCACCGACATGAAACTCGTCAACGCCCCAACCCTCCCGGTGCCGACCCTCCACGCCTGATCAGCACCGACTCGGACCGGCGCCCGGCGGTCACTCCATCGTCGGGCGAGCCGCCAGAACAGTCACCCATGATGCAACCGCATCGGTCGGGTCGAAACGGATGGCGTAGCACCCGATCGACTGGGCGACGCGACAGTTGATGGCGTCGTCATCGATCACCAAGCATCCCTGTGGGTCGCAACCAACAGCGAGCATCACTCGTTGGAACGCTCGGCGGTCGGGCTTGAAAATCCGGTTGTCGCTTCCGACGAACACGTGGTCGAAGTCCGAGAAGCCGGCGATGTCGGACATCCATTGTCGGTCGAACTCGTCGCTCAGCAGTGCGATCCGAGAGCCCCGTGCTCGAAGTTCCGCGATGACCGACGCAAGCGTCGGACGAAGCGTGGCAAGCGCACGACTGCTCGCGATGAACTCGCCGGACGTCGGCGTACAGACGCCGTCGAAGACGACGACCTCGAACGCTTCGATACCGGACCGAGGGGATCGGCTGGGGTCGTTCACGGTTCGGATTCTCGCGCCCTGGCACATCGCCGCAATCCGTCAGGGGTGCATGACGACAGCTTTGGGTTCGGTGAAGAACTCGCGGCTGAAGTTGCCGCCTTCTCGTCCGACACCGGACCAGCCGACTCCCCCGAACGGGGCGCGCAGGTCACGTACGAAGAAGCAGTTGACCCACACCGTGCCTGCGCGCAGGTTGGCCGCCACTCGGTGGGCGCGTCGGAGGTTCTCGTTGAAAAGCATCGCGTTGAGGCCGTACTTCGTTCCGTTGGCCATCGCGACTGCTTCTTCTTCGGTGTCGAACGGCTGGATGGTGACCACCGGACCGAAGACTTCCTCTCGACAGATCCGTGCATCGGCATCCGCGCCGGTGATGACCGTGGGCTTGACGACCCAGCTGCCGTCGCTCGCCACACCGCCGCAGTGGACGGTCGCTCCGTCGGGGAGGTCCGAGAAGAATCCGGCCACTTTGGTGAAGTGCTCCTTGCTGGCCAGCGGGCCGACATCGGTGCGCTGGTCGTCGGGCGCGCCGACGGTCAAGGCTTCGGCCGAAGCGACGAACCGTTCGACGAAGTCGTCGTAGATGTAGCGCTGCACGAACAGGCGGCTACTTTGCCCAACAAGAACGCCCGATGCTCCAACTGCTTCACTCTTGGCGGCTCCAGCGTTGCTCGACGCCGGGCCGGTCGAGGAGGTCCGACCTGAGTTCAGCACCGATCCCTGGTCGCGTGGGTGGCAGGATTCTGCCGTTGACGAGTTCGATCCGGTCATCCACGTACTCGGGATAGACGACTCGCAGGTATCCACGCACGACTTCTTGATAGCTCGCATTCGTCGAACTCAAGGCGAGATGGATCCCAGCGAGCAGCGTGAACGGTCCGGTGCAGTCGTGCATGGTGACCGGGAGCCGCGCTGCGTCGGCAAGCTCGATGATTCGCCGAGCCTCCGTGATCCCACCGCACCATGTCGGGTCGATCATGACGTGATCCACAGCCCCGCTGCGGATCATCGGCAAGTACTCGAACCTGGTCATCAGGTACTCGCTCGCGAGCACGGGGATGGAGGTGGACCGCTTGAGTTCAGCGAGTGCTTCGGGACTGTCGGCAAGAATGAGATCCTCGATCCAAGCCGGCTCGTACGGCTCGAGGCCGTTCGCGATGATCTTGGCTGCGCCGATGGACCAGAAACCGTGGCCCTCGGCCATGATTTCGATGTCTCGGCCCACTGCTTCGCGAATGAGCCTGAAGGGCTCCAGACCCCTCGCCAGGTCGGCCTGGGCGATGACCGTACCGCCGCTCTCCTTCGCGATCTGGTCGAAGGGCCAGATCTTCATGCCAGCGAAGCCCTCGTCAATCAGCTCCCGGGCGAGCTCGGCGGGCCGATCGAGGAAGCCCGCCAAGTCGTCGAACTGGCCGACCTCAGCGGCATCGCCGTACCCAGGGCGCCATCCTCTTCCATACGTGGGCCCAGCACACGTGTTGTAGGTCAGAACTGATGGGGTCACGGGGCCACCCAGAACCTTGTACAGCGGCATCCCGGCGGCCTGCGCGACGAGATCCCACAGAGCGACGTCAACCGCCGATAACGCTCGGAGTTCGAGGCCCTTGCCACCGAATTTCGCTGCAGCACGGTAGGCCGTGTCCCAGAGCGCTTCTGGAGCCGTTGCGTCCATCCCCATGACCAGCGGGGCGAGGAACTCGTGGATGTAAGCACTGACCGCTCGGGGCGTGTAGTACGTCTCCCCGCATCCGACCAGGCCGCTGTCGGTGTGGACGCGCACGAAAACCAGCGACGATAGGTGCGACAGCTCACCGGGAACGATCGTCTCGATTGCGACGATCCTCATTGCTCCGACCCCCGGGGATCAACCTTCCGCGGAGCGCTCATTGACGACGTACTGTTCGTTCCCCAGCGTTCCGACTGCGTCGGCGAGGATCTCGTCGATGCCAGCAAGGTCATCGGTGCCGAGCCGTTTCGTGACGGCCGCCACGTTCTCTTCGACCTCGCCAGGAGTACGCATCCCTGCGAGTGCGGTCGCCACATGACTGTTCTGTACCACCCAGGCAATCGCCAGTTGTGGAAGCGTCAGTCCGCGCGACTCGGCGAAGGCTGCCAGCCGCGTGGCGACACGGATGTTGTGACGCAGGTTGTCGCCGGCGAAGAGGGGGAGGCCGAACACGTCGCCCTTGGAACGCCAGTCCTCGCTCGGGAGCACCATGTCCTCGTCCCAGGCGCCCGAGAACAGGCCATGGCACAACGCGCCGTATGTCATCAGGCCGACACTGAGTTCGACGCAACGTGAGATCATCGCCGACTCGGCGCGTCGGTCGAGCATGTTGTATCCGACCTGCTGCACTTGGATCAGCCCGTGCTGGCCGTATTCATCCAGTTGCTCGATGGTGAAGTTCGACACGCCCACGGCGCGCACCTTCCCGGAAGCCAACAGCTCGCCGAAGGCCGCCATCGAACCTGCCGGCGAACCGTTCGGGTCCGGGACATGGATCAAGAGGACGTCGAGCCGGTCGGTGCCGATTCGGCGAAGACTGTTCTCGGCAGAGCGGACGATGTCGTCGTGGTGTGACGTGGTCACCCACGTCTCCGCGCGGTAATCCCAGTGGACTGCACACTTCGTCACCACGACTGCCTCGTCGCGCCGTGAGCCGAGTGCCTCTCCGAGGATGACTTCAGCGTGCCCGTTTCCGTAGGCGGGTGCTGCGTCGAATAAGGTCACGCCGAGGTCGAGCGCACGGCGAATCGCACGGACTGCCTCGTCGGTACTCACGGTGCCGTAGTCGCCGGCGTGCTGTGTGCCGCCGATCGGCCACATCCCGAACCCGAGCACCGATGCGCTGATACCTGTGTCCCCCAATTGCCGGTACTGCATGGCTGAGCGGCCCTTTCTGGTGAAACTCCAGCGCCAAATGACGGTGCTACAGGCTGGTGACCCGAGCTGCCGCAAGCAGTGCTGCGGTGTATGCGGACTCGGGACGTGTGAGCACAACATCGGTCCGGCCCGATTCGACGATTCGGCCGTGTCGCATGACGATGATCTCTTCGCACATCCGACTCACCACACCGAGGTCATGTGACACCATGACGAGGGTGAGACCGAGTTTGTCGCGCAGATCCATCAGGAGATTGAGCACCTGTGCCTTCACCGAGACGTCCAAAGCGCTGACAGGCTCGTCGGCGTAGAGGACCGTCGGGTCGACAGACAGTGAGCGTGCGATGCCGACCCGTTGCAGCTGGCCTCCAGAGAGCTGATGAGGAAACCGTGGCAGTACCTCTCGGCCGAGCCCCACCTTCTCGAGCGAGTCGATCAACTCGTCGTCATCCGGTTTGCGGCCCTGCAATGCCCGCATCGGTTCGCTCAACGAACGCCGGATCGTCATTCTCGGGTCGAGCGAACGACGCGGATTCTGGAAGACGATCTGGTTCTTCCGACGCAGCTCGTTCGAACCCTCCGCTCGGAACTCGCCGATGTCTCGACCATCGAAGCGGACCGTCCCGCGTTGGTGACGAAGCAATCCGCACAAGACCCGGACCAAGGTCGACTTACCGGAGCCCGACTCCCCGACGATGCCGAGCGTTGAGCCTGCGTTGACGGCGAGGGAGATGCCGCACAGCGTCCATCCCTCGTCGTCTGCGCCGAGGGTGGCTCGAGGGTAGTGGAAGTACATGTCGTCGACGTCGACGATTGCCATGGCGATCAGCCCTCCCCATCCGGGTGCCAGCAGGAGTACCGGTGGCCATCCCCCACCGTGACGGGCGTGGGAACCTCGGCACACGATGCTGACGCGTGTTCGCACCGGTTCCGGAATCGACAGCCGCTCGGGAACCTCCCGATAGCGGGGACGGAGCCCGGGATGGTATGCAGCCGCTGGCCGATGAAGGACGTGAAGTCATCGTCCTTCGGCATCCCCGGATTCGCAGCCAGGAGTGCTGTCGTGTACCTGTGATAGGGGCGACCGATGACGTCCTCGACGGAGCCGGTCTCAACGACGTGTCCGCCGTAGATCACGGCGACCCGATCGCATACGAAGCGAATGACGCCGAGGTCGTGGCTGACGAACAGCACGCTCATGTTTCGCTGCTCACTCAGCGAGATGAGCAGTCGAAGGATCTCGTCCTGGACCGTGACGTCAAGGGCCGTAGTCGGTTCGTCGGCGATGAGCAGCTCGGGATCAGCGGCGATCGCGGCAGCGATCATCACTCGTTGCTGCTGCCCGCCCGAGAGCTGATGCGGGTATCGACGCACGAGCGCAGCCGGATCCGGCAGCTGCACCAGCTCGAGCAATTCGACGACCTTGTCGGTGACGGCTTGCCCCTTGAGGTCGGTGTGCAGGCGGATCGCCTCCGACACTTGACGTCCGATTCTCATCATGGGGTTCAACGAACGCGCTGGGTCTTGGAAGACGAATCCGATCCTCTTCCCACGAATCTTGGAGAACTCGGCATCGTTCAGTTCGAGCAGGTCTTGGCCGTCGAAACGCACCGTGCCAGACACCTTCGCTTCATCCGGCAACAGTCCGGCGATGGCCTTCGCCGTCATCGTCTTCCCGGATCCGGATTCGCCGACCAAACCCAACCGAGTACCCGGCGGCAGATCGAGTTCGTCGATATGGATGATCTCGTGTCCGTCGATGTGGACACGGAGATCGCAGATCTCGAGCATCAGGACAAACCGGTCCGAGCCTGCTGGGGATCGAAAACCGTACGCAGCCCGTCGCCGAGGAGGTTGAACCCGAGTGCGGTGAAGACAATCGCCAATCCCGGGAAGAACATGAGGTAGGGCGCTGCCTCCAGCAGTGACTGCGTCTCGTTGAGGAACCGCCCCCACGACGACGTCGGCGGTTGGACGCCGACGCCCAAGAATGCCAACGCGGCCTCGATCAGGATCGCTGCTGCGAACATGACGGAACCGAGAACGATCAGCAGCGGGCTGATGTTCTGCAGTACGTGGCGCACCATGATGTACGGCTTACGTCGGCCATACCCGTACGCCGCCTCGACGAAGTCCAGGGCCAGGACCTGCCGAGCCGGGCCGATCGTGACTCGAGCCGCCACCGGGATCTGCCAAACAATGATGGCGAGAGTGGCCGTGGTATTCCCCGGGCCCAGCTTGGCGGCGAGGACGAGAGCGGTCAGGATGCCGGGCAACGCTAATCCTGCATCGACGAGTCGCGTCAGCGGCCCTTGGAGGAAGCGGTTGGAGCCAGCGACTGCGAGCCCGATCGTCGTACCGACGACCATCGCCACGATCGTCGACACCACGCTCACGTACAACGAGTTCCTGGCGCCGAGCATGAGTTCGGTGGTGACGTCCCTACCGGCGCGGTCGGTGCCCAACAGGAACCCGGGGGTACCAGGTGGCGCAAGCCGATTCGACATAGCGAGCTGGTTCGGCGGGTACGGAGTCCAGACGAACGACAACAACGCGACGAAGACGAATATCGAGACAAGAGCACCGCCGAGGTAGAGCGTGATCGGCAGACGACGAAGGCGCCGCCACAACGATCTCGGCCCAGCCGGGATCGCCAAGTCGTCGTTGGCGCTGGTGATGCGCAAGGCGTCGGCGTTAGTCATTGGGACTCGGCCTTGTCGCGGATTCGGGGGTCGAGGAAGCCATAGGTGATGTCGACGAAGAAGTTCAGGACCAAGATGAAGAGCATGATCACGAGCGCAAGGGACTGCACGACTATGACTTCGCGGCCGAGTGTCGCAGTGACGATGAGTCGACCGATGCCGGGCAACACGAACACGTTCTCGACCACCACCGCACCAGCGATCAACTGGCCGAACTGGAGCGCAGCGACGGTGACCAAGGGAATCGAAGCGTTGCGGACACCGTGAAAGAGTGCGGCTCCGCGACGGGTTCGACCGCGCGCCATGGCAGACCGCATGAAGTCTTCGTTCATGACGTCGATCATCGCCGTGCGGACATACCTCGTGAAGACGGCCGCAACGCCCAAGCTCAGCGCAAGTACGGGCAGAATGATCGAGCGGAGGGATTCGATGGGATCCTCGGCTACGGGTACGTATCCGCCCGTGGGCAGCCAGCCGAGGCGAACGGCGAAAACCAGAACGAGGAGTAGTCCTGCCCAGAAGGCCGGGACCGCCATGCCGATCTGAGCGAAGACATCGACGACTCCACCTCGAACCTTTTTGGCGTTGGTGGCCGAGTAGGTACCGAGCAACAGCGCGAGCGGTACCGAGACGAGGAGTCCGCCCAGCGTGATCAAGACTGTGGGTTCGAGTCGACGCACGATCTCATCGAAGATGTCGTACCCCGTGCCGTACGAGGTTCCCAGGTCGCCAGTCACCACGCCGCCGAGCCAGTCGAGGTACTGCACCACGAGAGGTTGATCAAGGCCGAGCTCACCACGCATGAACTCCACATCTCCGGGACCAGCTCCTTGGCCGAGGAGGACCGTGACGATGTCGCCCCCCAGCATGTTCACGAGCGCGAAGATAACGATGGATCCCACGAGAGCCGTGAACAACAAGGTGACGAGCGCCCGAAGTGTGTGTCTGATCATCGATTCATCAAGATCCTGAGCGAGAATTGTCTCAACGGCCGTCCGGCGGCGAATAGCCGTACCGGACGGCCGTTGACGGTAGTTGTTGGGCGCCGGAATAACCGGCGTTCAGGTAACTAGTCGGACCAGCGAGCCGATCCGAGGTCGATTGCGTTGTTGACGCGAACCTCCTCGAGGCCCTCGAGGTCGGCCCTGGAAATCATCGGCACTTTCGGCGCCGAGATCACAGTCACCCATGCCAGATCGGCGAAAGTCTTGACCAGGTCCGACATAGCGGCGACGTATTCGTCAGGATCGATGTACGAGTCGGCGACGGCCAGCTGTTCCTCGAATTCGGGGATGCAGAGGGACGTGCTCTTGCCCAGCGGTTCACGCCCGCCCTCACAGCCATACTGCAGCACGTTCGCTGAATCACGAATCTCACTCATGCCGTAGTTGCCCAGAGTGAAGGTCTTGTCAAGCCATGTGGTGAGATCTTCGCCACGGCTCTTCACCGTGATCCCGACGGCACCCAGCTGCTGCGTGAGGACTTCCATCGTGAACGGGTGCGATGCAACCGTCACGAAGGGATAGTCGATCTCGAGATCTTCATAGCCGGCTTCCGCCAGCAGTGACTTGGCCTTCTCGGGGTCGTACGGGTACGGGCAGTCGTCGCTGTTGTACGCCTCAGAATGCGGGACGACCATCAGACAACTCGTGTCTGCGTAGCCGTCGTACACCTCGATCGCTTCGTCACGGTTGACAGCATGAGCGATCGCCTGGCGGACGCGGATGTCCTGGAATGGCTCCTCGTTGACGTTGAGCCAGAGATAAGAGACCTCGCCGGCGCTCTCGAAGAGGACTTGGAACTCTGGGTCCTCGGTGAAAGTCGCAACACGCTCAATACCCTCGGCGAGCACCGCAGTGACGAAGTCGTACTCGCCTGCGAGCAAACCGTTGAGCGCCGCCGTCTCGTCGTCGACGAATCGCCAATCGATGACCTCGAAGAACGGCTTCTCGCCCCAGTAGTCCTCGAACCTGGTAAAGGTAAGGCTCGTGTCAGGCTTGTAGTCACTGAAGACGAACGGCCCAGTTCCAATCATGACACTGTTGGCGTCGTTCTCCTCGAGGAAGTTCTCGGGAACGACGTAACCAGCCGAGTTACCGAGCTCCTTGAGAAAGGTGGCGCTCGGCTGCGTCAGCACGATCTCGACAGTCCGCTCGTCCATGGCCTCGACGCTCGCTACATTGACGTGCGGAGCGCTCAGCTTGCTGAGTGGCGATTCGGCGTTCTTCTTCATGGAGTACACCACATCAGCCGAGTCGAGATCGGATCCGTCGTGGAACTTCGCTTCACGGATCGTGAACGAGTACGTCAGGCCGTCGTCGCTGATCGACCAGTCTTCGGCGAGCATCGGAACGATTGTGTTGTCCGGCTTTAGCTCTACCATGGTCTCCTGAACGTTGTAGAACGTCGGGAATCGCAATGCGTTCGCAGCAACCTCCCAATAGTTCCAGCTCGCCGGCTCCTGCGGAAGCGTGGCAACGAGCGTTGTGGATTTGTCGGAGCCAGAGCTGGCGACGGAGTCACCCGGCGCAGCGGTGTCGGCTGAGCCGGAGTCACCCGGCGCAGCCGTGTCGGCTGAGCCGGAGTCACCGGAGTCACCGGAGTCACCGTCGCTTCCGCAGGCAGCGACGAAGAGCGCAAGGCTCACCAACACTGCCGCCGACTTCGATCGTCGTGATGTGGATAGGAATCTGGATGGCTTGATCACAATTTTTCTCCCCTTGGCGATCATTGTGCGATGCACAAATTTCCTGTAAGCTGAGCCGATAGTAACATATGCGGAGTTAGTAGATCAAGACTTGGATGTGTTACTGCTCGTTTCGTGGCACTCAGCCCGGAGCTTCAGACGCCCAGACTTGGAGTTCAGACTTGGAACCTCACCGCGATCATCTTGAGACAGGTTCGAACATGTTCGACCTCACCGGCATGACTGCGCTGGTCACCGGAGCCGGTTACGGCCTCGGACGAGGCCTGGTTCACGGCCTCGTCGCACATGGCGCGACCGTGATCGGTCTCGCTCGCAGCGCCGACGCATTGGCTGACACGTTCTCGTCCCTCGACCCCCCGAACCGGTACATCGTGGGTGATCTCACAGACGATTCGCTTTATGCGGCACTCGATGAGCTTCCCGAGCGCATCGACGTCCTGGTCAACAATGCAGGCGGCGACCCTCACACGAAACCATGGGGGCAGCAAACCACCGAGGAATGGCGCGACACCTACGAAATCAACGTCATCGCCGCCGAGCGGTTGTGTCGTCTCCTGACGCCGAAGATGGTCAAGCGAGGATTCGGACGCGTGATCAACGTCTCGTCGATCTATGGGTCAATCGGACAGGACCCGCGGAACACCGGGCCGCGTGGCGGCGCCGGCGCCTACACAGCAGCCAAGCACGGCCTGATCGGGCTCACTCACTATCTCGCATGTCAGCTCGGCTCGACCGGCGTCACCGTCAACACGCTCAGCCCGGGCATGATCACCTGGCAGGAGTCCCCGGACGAGGAGACGCTCGCTATCTGGGACCACCTCGCTGATCAGACGCCGGTCAAGCGGACGAGTCTTCCCGAGGACTACATCACCGCAACAGTGTTCCTTTCAGCCCGCGGTTCGGGGTTCGTGCATGGTCACAACCTCGTCGTCGACGGTGGCTGGAGCGCCTGGTGAGCAACAACGTCACAACGACGAACTACGCCGGTCGGATCTGATGGGACGTCTAGAAGGTCACGTTGCCGTTGTCACCGGCGCATCGTGGGGCATCGGAGCGGCGGTCGCCGAGGCCTACGCTCGCGAGGGCGCCTCGGTGGTGGTCAACAACCTTCCTGAGGACCGCATGGACTCGCTGGCGGAGAGCGTGGTCGAACGCATCAACCAGACCGGCGGGAAGGCGATTAAAGTCCCCGCTGACGTCAGCGTGCCGGAGGAAGTCGAGCGGATGGTCGCAATCGCCGCAAAGACCTTCGGTGACGTCAGCATCCTTGTCGCCAACGCCGCCTACTCTGAACGCGTCGCATGGAACGAGATCTCAATCGAACAGTGGGATCGCACGATGGGGGTCAACTTGCGTGGGACTTTTCTCTGCGCTAGGGCCGTGTACCCGGGAATGCTCCGCATTGGCCACGGGAGCATCATCACGTTGACCAGCGTGACCGTCGATCTCGGCATGGCCGGGTTCCTCGACTACGTATCATCGAAGTCCGGGATCATCGGCCTCACTCGAGCGCTGGCCCGAGAGGTCGGCGGCGACGCAATCCGGGTCAACAGCGTCATGCCTGGCGCAATCCGAACGGAGCAGGAAGTCGAGCTCAACTTCGACGAACGGGAACTTGCTTCGTTGTCGGCCGAGCGTCAGTCGATTCCTCGACGCGGCTACGCTGACGACCTCGCTGGCACGTTCATCTACCTCGCGTCGGATGACAGCGCCTTCGTCACCGGCCAAGTGATCACCGTGGACGGTGGATGGATTCACCACTAGTCTTGTGAACTGCTCCGACGCTCCACGTAGACGCGTGTCCCGAGCGACATCGGAGCTCATCGAGCAACAAGCGGAAGCAGCGTCATGAGCACCCGATCAACTCCGAGCGGCACGCTCCTCACACTCGACCGAGGGATCCGGGTGCTCGAGGAGATCTCCAGAGGCAGCGGACTCTGCACGGCGCGCTCGATCGGATCAACGCTCGAGATCAATCAGGGAACGATCTATCAGATCCTGCGCACACTGCAGAACAGCGGGTACGTCCATCGGTTGCCCGGTGGCCGATACCGACTGGGAGCACGTATTGCCTATCTGGTCGATGGGTACCAGATCCAAGCGGCGCCACCACAGGCGATCATCGACCACCTCCACGCGCTCCACATCGCAACCGACGAAACGGTCTACGCAGCACTTGCGCTGGGCTCGACCATTGCGATCGTGGCATCGCAGGAGAGCACCAAGCGTCTCCGCGTCGGCAGCTTCGAGGTCGGATTCGCCCAGAAGCCTCATGCGACTGCATCAGGGAAGGCATTCTTGGCGTTCTGCGACGATGCCGAGATCGAGCGCTACTTCGAGGATCGTGAGCTCGAATCATCGACGGCGAACACCATCACCGATTGGGACGTTCTCAAACGGGAGTTCGAACAGATCCGGCAACAGGGCATCGCCTTCGACCGTGAGGAATCCGACACCGGTGTCGTCGGGATCGGGACCGTGATTATCGGAAGCCACGGAGAACCGGTGGGGGCGTATGCATCAGCGATGCCCGTCGCACGATTCGAAAGCTCCTGCGAGAGCGTGTCAGCCGAGCTGTTGAAGGCTGCTGATGACGCGTCTCGCTCGCTCAGATACCGGGGTGCGTACCCCCCGAAAGAGACTGGGCCGCGCAATCCGCAGAAGCCGTTCGTCTCCCGCTGACCGGCCGGAGCCAATCACGCGTTTCGGCACCGACCTCCGTCTGACCGCGCGCGGTGGACTCAAGCGTCGGAGACGAAGTCTCGAACGAGTTCAAGGCCGACGCGACGAAGCTGTTTGACGACGACCGGCACCTTGTCGACGGTGAACCGCCTAGCTGGCGCGCTCACGCTGATACCACACGGAAATGGCATCCCTTGAAGCGCCACGGCAACGCACCGGCCGTCGGCCTGGTTTTCGAGCTCGTCGATCGCATACCCCTGTCGTCGAACCTCTTCGAGTTCGGAGAGATACGCCTCTGGCGTCGTGATCGTGGTGGAGGTGAACGGCGTCATCTCGGTGGCTTCCAGCACCGCTAGCACCCACGACTGCGACAGCTCGGCAGCCATCGCCTTCCCGAGAGCGGTCGAGTGGATCGGTGCGAGATCGCCGACTCGAGCCGCTAAGCGCATCATCTGTTCGCTCTCAAAGACCAGGCTGTGGACGACCATCGGCCCATCGAGTGTGCCGAGATTCGTCGTCTCGCCCGTGTCGTAGCACAGGCGCCTGAGCGGACCCTCCGCCTGAGCCAGGAACGCCTCGAGTTGACGGGTGTCGTGAGTTTGGAACGAGAGCCCAACTCGGTACTGCGAGGTCTCGTCGTCGCGTTCGACGTATCTCCGAGCCTCGAGAGCAGACAAGTACCGAAACGTCGAACTCTTCGGCAATTCCGTGACGGCGGCGATGTCAGCGAGAGAGATCCCCTCGCGTGAGCGCTGCAGAAGGTCGAGTATGTCGCAAACGCGATCGACTGCGCGGATCGAGTAGGCGCTCGAGGTTTCTACGGTCGTGCGGCCCGATGTGACGGCGGTGCGCTTGGTCATATTCTTCGCTCCTTGACGTAGCGACCGCCCGACGGCAATCCAGTTTGAATCCCTCGTCGCGGGAACGGCCGAACCCACTGGCGACACTCAACGAGAACCCCGCCGTGTGCGAGTTTTACCCATCGAAACGAGAACCGCAAAAAGTGGCTCACTCGACAACGGCTCGATCGTCCGTCAACGTGATGACTGCTACTTCGCGGAGGCGTAGCTCTCCCACGATGGTGCCGCGGCTCGACAATGTGGTCCCGACAAGTAGCGGTCTTGACGTGCAGTAGTGTTGTGGGTCATGGCGGTCGTCATCTCGGACGAAGATCTTGCGACTTACCACCAGCAGGGATACCTGGTCGTGTCAAGTGTGCTCTCCGAGTCAGAACTGGACGTGATCCGAGCGGAGCTGCGGTACGTGGTCGACGATGCGGCTGGCATCACCGAGAACGACGACACTTACGACCTCGGACCCGGTCACACCGCTGTGGAACCGAAGGTCCGGCGGATCAAGGAGCCTCACAGGGTCATGCCGAGCGTGGCGGACCTCGTTCGCCACCCGTTGCTGCTGCAGCTCCTGACCCGTTTGCTCGGACCGGGGGTTCGTTTCCAGACCAGCAAGCTGAACATGAAGTCCGCCGGCGACGGCTCGGCAGTCGAGTGGCATCAGGACTGGGCGTTCTACCCGCACACGAACGATGACCTGCTCGCGGTTGGCGTCATGCTCGACGACGTGGACGAGTCCAACGGACCCCTGTGCGTCCTCCCTGGGAGCCATCGTGGCGTGATCCATGACCATCACGCCAACGGTCGATTTTGTGGAGCGATTGACCCTGGCAGCGTCCCGATCGATTTCTCGGCAGCCGTCCCGCTGATGGGCACGGCGGGTTCGATGACATTCCATCACGTGCGGGCCGTGCACGGCTCGGCCCCGAACCGATCGGCCCGCTCCCGGAACTTCTTGCTGTTCCAATACGCCGCTGTTGATGCCTTTCCGCTCGTTCACCCCGTCGACGACATCGCCAGGTTCGACGAACTCATCGTTGCCGGGGAGGCGACCATCGAACCACGCGTCACGGTAGTACCGGTCAGAATGCCGCTGCCTCCCGCTCTCCTCCAGGGCTCGATCTACGAGAACCAACTGGCCATGACAAGTCGCTTCTTCGAGTGATCTGTCCGACCAGGCTGCGACACTGCCGCTCCGGCGTCGTAGGTGACAGATCTGCGCATTCCAGTTGTCGAACGATGAGTTCCATTTTGTTATCGTTCGATCATGCAAAGGCCCGCTGAACGACCTGAAATCTGACATGGGAGCACAAGAGAACGCAACCGCCAAGGGGTTGGACTTGTCGCCGATCGAACACGGCTACCTGGCGATGTGCGTGCAGACGGGGCCTCTGATCATCACGAGCGGACACGTGTCGAACATCAAGGGTGTCGTCGGGGCAGAGGTCACAGTCGAGGAGGGATATGAGGCTGCGCGCGATTGTGCCGCGAAGATGCTCCGCTCGGTTCACGACCATCACGGCTCTCTCGACGGTTTGCGCGTCCTCAAACTGCTTGGCGCGGTCTATTCGGCGCCGGACTTCACCGACCATCACCTCGTCATCAACGGAGCTTCCGATCTGCTTCACGACTTGTTCGGCCCCAAGCTCGGCTACCACGCCCGCAGCGCGCTGGGTTTTGCAGCGCTGCCGACCGGGGTGGCAGTCGAGATCGAAGCCATGTTCGAAGTGCTCTGACAGCAACCGATCGCGCAGTAATTCTCAACCCGTATCGAATCCACACTGGAGAGTCCACCCATGAAACTCGCTCGAGTCCGCTCTGGCTCTGAGACCTATCTCGCCCGCATCGAAGGCGACCATGCCGTGCTCCTCGGAGTCGAGTCCAATGCGCCGCGCGCCGACGTGATGATCGATGCCATTGCGACTCACTCACCGGTCGCCGGCGATGGCGAACGACTGTCCTTGGACGACATCGAACTCTTGGCACCGGTACGTCGTCCCGGCAAGATCGTCGCGATCGGCCTGAACTACGCCGATCACGCCGGGGAGTCGGACATGGAGCTGCCGAAGGCTCCGCTGATCTTCTCCAAGCCGTCATCGGCGATCGTCGGCCCGGGCGAGCCGGTGCGTTGGCTCGGCACCGACTGTCGCGAACCCGACTACGAGGCGGAGCTCGCCGTGATCATCGGCACGACGGCGGCGGGAACGGTGACCGACCCGTTGAGTCACGTCTTCGGTTACACCTGCTGCAACGACTTCTCCGCCCGAGACGCTCAGTTCGGCGACGGACAATGGGTACGCGGCAAGTCTTTCGACACGTTTTGCCCACTCGGCCCCTGGATAGTGACCGCCGACGAGTTCGGCGACCCACAGAACCACCAGATCGGTATCGATGTCACCGATCCGCGGGGGACGACGAGTCGGCTCCAGGACGGCAACACTCGGCAGATGATCTTTGGCGTCGCCGAGATCATCACCTACGTGGCACGATTCATGACGCTCGAACCTGGTGACGTGATCGCCACCGGGACGCCTGAGGGTGTCGGGTTCGCACGCACGCCACCGCGCTTCATGAACGACGGTGACGTGATGACGGTCTGGATCGACGGAATCGGTGAACTGACCAATCCTTGTGTCGTCAACTGATGGCTGTCGACGAGACACCGGTGCAGCTCCGGACCGCCCGCTGGTACGGCGGCAACAGCCGCGACAACTACATCCATCGGAGCTGGATGAAGCGGGGACTGCCCGACGATGCGTTCACGGGTCGACCGATGATCGGGATCTGCAACTCGGCTTCGGAGCTCGCACCATGTAACCAACACCTCGACGACCTGGTCGAGCACGTGAAGCGGGGCGTCTGGGAATCGGGCGGTGTCCCGCTCGAGTTCCCGGTGATGTCGCTCGGGGAGACACAGATCCAACCGACGTCCGGGCTGCTTCGCAATTTGATGGCGATGGACGTGGAGGAGTCGATTCGGGCGAACCCGATCGATGGTGTCGTACTGCTGGCCGGGTGCGACAAGACCACTCCGGCGATGGTGATGGGCTCGGCGTCGGTCGACCTCCCTGCCCTCATCGTCACCGGAGGTCCGATGCTGACCGGCAGGCACGAGGGCCGCGCCCTCGGTTCCGCCACCGACATGTGGCGAATGAGTGAGGCGGTACGGGCCGGGACGCTCAGCGAAGAGGAGTTCATCGCCACCGAATCGGTCATGACCCGCAGCGACGGGCACTGCAACCCGATGGGTACTGCGTCCACCATGGCCTCGATGGTGGAGGCGCTCGGGTTCTCGTTGCCCGACAATGCCGCAATTCCCGCACCGGACTCCCGTCGTCGTCGCCTCGCCCACCTGAGCGGGCGCCGGATCGTCGCAATGGTGCAGGAGGACCTGCGACCATCTGCTGTGCTGACACGTCCAGCGTTCGAGAACGCTATTCGGGTGCTGGCTGCCGTTGGAGGATCGACCAACGCCGTGATCCATCTGCTGGCAATCGCTGGACGCGTCGGTGTCGACCTCACACTCGACGACTTCGACCGGATCGGGTCGCACCTCCCGTTGCTCGCCAACGTCATGCCTGCCGGAAAGTTCCTGATGGAAGACTTCTTTGAGGCCGGTGGCATCCCCGCTGTCATGGCCGAACTCGCCGAGGTGCTCGATGGCGATGCGCTCGCGGTCACCGGCGTGCCGATTCGGGAACACTGGGCCGGACGCACTAGTTGGAACCGTGAGGTCATTGCGACGATGGCCGACCCATTCATGCCCGAGGCGGGCATCGCTGTCCTCCGAGGCAATCTCTGTCCGCAGGGAGCAGTGGTCAAGCCGTCGGCTGCTTCAGCCGAGCTGCTCACACACACCGGACCGGCGCTCGTGTTCGACACGATCGAGGACTTCAAGGCTCGCATCGACGATCCGCACCTCGATGTCACCCCCGACACCGTCATGGTGTTGCGAGGATGCGGACCACGTGGCTATCCCGGTATGCCCGAAGTCGGTAACATGCAGTTGCCGGCCAAGCTGCTCAAGGAAGGCGTGACGGATATGGTGCGCATCAGCGATGCCCGCATGAGCGGCACGGCGTTCGGCACGACGGTGCTGCACACCGCCCCGGAGTCGGCGGTCGGCGGCCCGCTCGCCGTTGTGCAAACGGGCGACATGATCACGCTCGACGTGCCCGGACGCCGCCTCACGCTCGAGATCGACGACGCCGAACTCGAGCGCCGCTTGGCCACTTGGCAGGCACCACCACCGGTTGCCACGCGCGGCTGGTGTCGCCTGTACATCGACCATGTCAACCAGGCAGACACCGGTTGTGACCTCGACTTCCTCGTCGGCGGCAGCGGTTCCATCGTCACGCGTGAGAGCCATTGATGCGTGCATATGAGCTTCCAGCTCAGGTGATGCGTTTGCCCCGATCGGCAGCGCTCTCGTAGCCGATCTCCTCCAGCAGAGCGGTCGCCCGCTGGGCGTTCGCCACATCGTGCGGTGCCAGCACCTCGGTCGGCGACTCCAACAGCTGGAAGTGCCCATAACGGTCCTCGCCACTCACCAGGTGCGCGAAGGTCAATCGGCCGGACTCCTGGCGCATCGACGGGGGCACGTACCGAATCGCCAAACCGATCCGACGATCCGACGATCTGTTGGGGTGCGACGCGTGGAAGAGGTGCCCGTGGTGCAGCGACATCTCACCGGGGCCGAGCTCGGCGTCAACCGCCCTCGCCTCGTCGATCTCCATCACCACCTCCTGACCTCGCGACAACATGTTCGACTCCTCGAAGGTGTCGCCGTGCTGGACGATCCCATGTCGATGACTGCCGGGAAGGAAGCGCATGCAACCGCTCTCGCGTGTCGCCGGGCTCAGCGCCACCCACGCTGTGACCTCGGACGCATCGCCGTATCCCCAGTACGTCAGATCCTGATGCCAGCTCACAAAGGCCGGCGTCTCGGGCTCCTTGACGAAGAAACTGGCCTGAAGGACCAGCAGATCATCGCCCAGCATCGTTCTCACGGGTTCGAGCACGGACGGCAGGCGCATGATCTCGTCGACGAACGGGAGTACGACGTCGGCGCTTCCCTTCAAGATCTTCGTTCCGATCGGATCCTCGGCGTATGACGCCTCGATCGATTCGAACATCGCTCGGTATCCGGCAGCATCTTCGCGAGTCATCACCTCGATGGGAGCGACATAGCCGTCGAGATCGTACGAATGACTCATGTGTTCCCTTTCATCCCAGGTCTACATCTGTGCAAGGACACGTTGTGCAACCTCGAGAGTCTGGTCGATCAGCGCGTCGTGGTGGACAGCCGACACGAACCACAAACCCCGACTCGTCGGTCGCACTCCGTGATCCTGGAGACCCTCGAGAAAGCGTGCGAGCAGCGCCCCGTCGGAGTTCGCTGCGAAGTCGGCACGCGAGGTCGCCGGTTCGGACTTGCCGAACCGGGTCTGACACAGACCGCCACCGACGTGGTCCACGGCAAGATCGATCCCCTGGTTACGACCGAGCTCACGGAGTCCGTAGGCGAGACGTCGTGTCAGTCGCTCCATTTCGGGATACGGGTCGGTGTCGATGAGGACGCGGAGCGTTGCAACCCCGGCTGCGACGGACGACACGCCGGTGTTGTACGTGCCGGAGTGATTGACCTCTCCCCGTCCGACAGCAGCGAGTAGTTCGGTCGTCGTTCCGAGCACGGCAAGCGGGAACCCGGACGCAATGGCTTTCGCATAGATCGAGATGTCTCCGTGGACTCCGAGCAGACCCTGCGCTCCGGTGAGCCCGAGACGGAATCCGGTGATCACCTCGTCGATAATGAGGAGCGCCCCGTGCTGCTCGCACAACCGCTTGACGCCTTCGAGGTATCCGGCAGCGGGCGGAATTAGCCCGGTGTTGCACATCACCGGCTCCATGAGGACACATGCCACATCGCCCGTCTCGAGAGCGCGAGCGACGTGCTCGACATCGTTCCATTCGCACAGGATCACGTCGGACGCGGCCGAGGTCGACTGACCTGCGGTGAGCGGGACCGGACCCATCGGTTCCGGGATGACACCCATGTTCACGAACAACGGATCGAGCCAACCGTGGTAATGACCAGTGAAACGCACCACCTTGTGGCGCCCAGTGGCGGCCCTGGCGATGCGAAGGGCGAGAAGGTCCATTTCTGTTCCGCTCAGGCCGATCCTGATGCTCTCAACCCACGGCAACGCGCCGACGAGGGTCTCGGCGAATTCGGCCTCGAGCAGATGCTGACCTGCGAACAGCTGACCGGTCGACAGGGACTGCTGGACAGCGGCGGTAACGGCCGGGTGATTGTGGCCGAGGACCATCGGGCCCATTCCGGCCGCGTAGTCGATGTAGACGTTGTCGTCAACATCAAAGAGCAAGGCGCCGTCGCCACGAGTGAAGGTGAGCGGTACCGGCGCTCCGAGCAAGCGGACGTTCGAGTTGACGCCACCCGCAATCACCTCCTTGCGTCGATCGTGTTCCGTGCGGCTCCGGTCGTACCTGGAATCTTGTGCGGATGTCATCTACTACCTTCGTCGACAATTGCGGATTGGGAAACGATACCACTCAGTGCAATTCCGGTTCCACTGATCGGATCATGACCACTCGATGATGCGCCGCCGATTCAACAGATCGACCAACCTCCGTCGACGATCAGATTGTGACCGGTCAAGAATCGGCCGGCGTCGCTGGCCAGCAGGAGGACCGCGCCTGCGAGATCGTCCGGTTGCCCGACGATGCCGAGCGCATTCCCGCGTCGGCCGCGCTCGACGAACTCGGCGTTGGTGTCACCTTTCGGAATGAAGCCCGGGCTGATGCAGTTGACCCGGATTCCCAGCGGGCCGAGCTCGGCGGCAAGATTGCGAGCGAGGCCGATGATGCCCGCTTTGGCAGACTGATACGCAGGGCCCGGGCGGTACGTCAGGTCGAGCCCGGCGTAGAGCCGAGGATCCGACGCCACGGATCCTTGCATAGACGAGACCGTGATGATCGAGCCCCCGCGTCCGGCGTCGCGCATCGCGCGCGTAGCGGACTGTGCACAGGTGAAGGTTCCGACGAGATGTGAGTTGAGCGTGTCGACAAAGGTCTGGACTGGTTGGTCGGGAGGAAACCGGTCCTCGGCGGAGGCGCCAGCGTTGCAGACCATGATCGAGAGATCTCCGAGTTCGGCTGCAGTCTCGCCGACCACTGCGTCCACCTGGTCGGGTTCGGTGATGTCCACGACACGCCACGCCACATCGAGCCCGTCGGCGTTCAAGTCAGCGGCAGCCTCGACGAGGATCGCCGAGCGGCGACCGGCAATGCACACCCTGGCGCCATGCGAGGCCAGTGCTCGGGCCATTGCCTTGCCGAGATGGGTGCCGCCGCCGGTGACCAGCGCGCCACGGCCTGACAGGTCGAACGGGCTGGACGTCGTGCTCAGCCCCGCCACGACGCCAACGCGTCCATCGGGAAGATTGGCCGCGGCACCCGCCGCCACGGCAGTCCTGCGATATCCGACTGCGTCGGGCCGGGCGTCGCTGCCCGGATCATCGCCGTCGTGAACGAGGTCATGTACTGGAAATTGGAGGCGGTCTTCATCACGATTATCTGATAATCGGCCGGCTCGACACCCACATGACGGTAGACCGCCGGATGGATACCTGCCACGCCTGCGTACTCGGTCACGAGGAGGGTGACCGGCCCGACCTCGAAGGCCACGGTGTGCCCCATGTCGATCAGCGTCTCGGCATGGTCGGCCAGTTCGACGACTCCATCGGCGACCGCCCTGACGATGCCGGTCACCTTGAGTGGATTGAAGAACGGAGCCGATCGGCCTCCCAGTTCGAGTGTCACCGTTGCACCGGTACCGGCCTCGGCAAGGCGGCAAGCGGAGAGGGCATCGATCATCGGGATCAATGCCCTCCCTCGAATCCCAATCCGGAGGATCGCTCCGAGGAGCACGGTGCTGTCCCCTCCCGAACCGCCCAGCACAGAGTCGCCGGTGTCGCTCACGATGACCGGCCCGCGCTCTATCTCGTCTGCGTCGATGACGGCCTGGTCGACGGGACGACTCTCCGTGCGCTGGAACTCGTCGCGCATCGACCAGGCCAGATCGGCCAGCTCATCGGCAAGCATCTCCGCCAAGTCTGCATCGTTGTCGGTCACCACGATCATCGCCCACCCCCCTTCGGCCGCGTCGAGCCACGGCTGCATCGGGAACGGCGAAACCGTCAGCACACGGGCGTCACGCTCCATCTCTCGTGCTCGATCGAACAACGTCTTCATCGGTCCATGAGATGTCAAGTACTGCTCTTGGTGAGTCAACATGCGCAACTTGCGCCATGCGGTCGTGGGTTGGATCGTCCCATCGAAGAGTTGGACGGCGAGCTCGGTCAGTGCTTGAGCAGTTTCCAGTTGATCGTGTGGTTGGGTTCGGAATCCCACGATGAGATCCGCGTGATCGATCATCTCGTGCGTGACGTTGGCGTGGTGGTCGAGCATCAATGCCAACGGGACTGACGGCCCGACGACGTCGCGGGCCGTGCGGAGCAAGGCACCCTCCACGTCGTCGATCGCCTCGGCCGAGGCTGCGCCGTGGAGCAGCATGACCAGACCGTCGAGTTCGCCTGCGGCTGCGAGCCCGTCGCGAATCTTGTCGTCGAAGAACACGAACGATTCCGACGACAGGCGGCCGCCGGAGCGGGCAGCGGCGCGGATGATGGGCACCGTCTCGACCTCGACACCGGATTGTCGGATACCCGCTAGGTAGCCGCCGATGGGCCCCGCATCCCGCAGACGTTCGAGGATCTCGGCGCCTTCGTAGATTCCGAACGACGCGAAGTCCGCCAGTGTGGTGAGCGTCGGATTGAAGCTGCTCGTCTCCTGAGTGATCTGGATCAGCCCGATGCGCATGTCTGTCTACTTTCTCGTGCTTCGTCGAGGGCCCGAGATCCCCCAGACCCCATGAACAATCGTCTCGATGGTGGCGGCGTAACTCAGAATAGTCGTAACTCTTCGCAGAATAGTGGACAATCGAGTCGGCCTCACCTACGCTAGACGCCAATGCGCAGCCGCATTCGTCCGTCCCAATCGCTCTCGGCGGCAAAGCAGTCATAAGAGAAGGAGTAGCCCGACCGGGTCAGCATGGAACGAACAGCCAACAACCAACGGCTCCTTCCCAATCTCCTGATGGAGATCAAGCCGACCGCGATCGTCGGAGCGAGCGAGTGAAAATCGCCTCGGTCTTGACTCCACTTTCGCACGAGAACCTGACCTTGGCTGCCCAGACCGGCGTGGCCGAGATCGTCGCCCGATACCCAGGTCCCGACCTCTCAGTGCTCGACGAGGTCAAGGCGCGCATCGAGTCCTACGGGATGCAGCTGGGTGTCGTCGAGGGGTATTTGCCGATCGACAACATCAAGCTCGGCCGCGACGACGGCACGGAGATGGAGCAGATGAAGGCGCTGGTCCGCCATCTCGGCGAGATCGGCGTTCCGCTCATCTGCTACAACTTCATGGCTGGGACCGACTGGATTCGCACCAGTGTCGACGCCCCCGAGCGCGGTGGAGCGAAGGTAACGGCGTTCGACATCGCTGACCTGGCGAGCGCCCGTATCCCCGGTCACGAGCCGTTTCAGGCGTCGCTCGAGCCGGGGGCCAAGAGCGAGCAACTCTGGGTCAACCTGGAAGCCTTCCTTACCGAGATCTTGCCCGTCGCGGAAGATGCCGGGGTCGTGCTGGCCATGCATCCCGACGATCCGCCGCTCCCGGCGCTGCTGGGAAACGAGCGGATCATGCACAACCTCGACGGGTTCGAGCGACTCGTCAAACTGGTCCCTTCGCCATCCAATGCGATCGCGTTCTGTCAAGGAACATTTTCGGAGATGGGCATCGATGTTCCGGCGGCCATCAGGCAACTGGGTGGGCACATCGCCTATGTCCACTTCCGTGATGTCATCGGCACCGCCGAATGTTTCACGGAGACATGGCAGGACACCGGGCAGACCGACATGGCCGAGGCTATGCGGGCCTACCGCGAGGTCGGGTTCAACGGTCCGATGCGGCCGGATCACGTCCCCCAGTTGATCGGCGAGGACGACGGCGAGCCGGGATACACCATGCTCGGTCGGCTCTTTGCGTTCGGCTACATGCGCGGCCTGATGGACGCAACCGAAACCTGACCGCTGTTAGCAGGGCCGCACGGCGATCACGTCAACCTCGAACTTGAGTGTTTGCGGCAGACAGTTAGAGATGGTCGTTCTCGCCGGGAACGGCGCCGTGAAGTACTCGCCGTAGAGCTCGTTGTAGCGAGGACCATCGTCTGCATCTTGCAGATAGCTCGTCACACGCACGACATCTCGCAGCGTCAGTCCGGCGGAGGCCAGGATGCTCTCGACATTGGCGAACGACCGGCGCATCTCCTCGTCGAAGGTGCCAGGCACGACGACTCCCTTGTCATCGACGGAAGCTTGGCCCGATACGAACACGAACCCGTTCGCTTCCACGGCCGGGGAGAACGGCAGGCGACTCGAGATCTCAGTCGCGATCGGTGCCCACCCAGGGGCAGGCTGATCGTTCGCCGATTCGTTCGGATGTCCGACGAGGTGGGGATCGGCCTTCGGTCGCGTGGTCACCAGTCCACGATACAATTCCCATCTGCTGGATTCATTGTTTCATTACCGCTACGGTCGACCGGACGCCAATCCCCGTCCCGAGGGGTGGATAGCCGACGACCGCATGCGGGTGAGAGCACAGGTCGAAGGAGGCATACCGATCTACCTCGGCGCTATGAGTCCAGGGATGATGAGGCTGAGCGGCCAGGCGCCGGACGGCGTGCTGCCATTGCTGTTCCCCCCGGAGCGTTACGCAGAAGCTCGAACACAGGTGCTCGCAGGCGCCACCGACGCCGGGCGTGCCCATTCGAAAGGTGGATGTCGCGGCGTGCGTGTGGTGCTCGCTGGCCGAGGACCGTTCGGAAGCGAGAGCAGCGCTCGCACGCACGATCGCCTACTTCGGCCCATCCTTTTCGCCGCACGTGCTCGAAGGCGTCGGACTCACGGCCGCCGACCTCGCGCCGGCCCGCGCAGCTTCGATCGAGGGCGACCACGATGCTGCCATTCGGTTGCTTCCGGAGGCTGCGCTGCGGCTTGGCGTTTCGGGTAACGCCGACGACGTCATCGGCCGAGTAGTCGGTCTCATCGAGGCAGGCGCCGACCATGTGTCGTTCGGCCCTCCACTCGGTCCAGACATGCGCGAGGCTCTCGAAATTCTTCGTGTCAGCGTCATTCCGGCTCTCCGCGCTGCCGCTTGCGAGTAGGGCGGACCGGCGTGACCGGCCGCGACGTGATGAGATCGGCGACCCCGATGGAATCAGCCGCGTCAATCATCCGCCCACGGTCGCACGCTGCGGCCGAGTTGGGTGACGTGGTCGGGCTGGAGTTCATCGAGAGTGCGCACGCCGAGAAGCTTCATGGTGCGGATGACTTCGTCGGTGCGAATCTAGATGGCGCGGTCGAGGCCCGCGCCCACCGGCCATCAGTCCAAACAGGTACGCTCCACCGACGAGTGTGCATCGGGCCCCGAGCGCTATGGCGGCAACGATGTCAGCCCCTGACATCACCCCCGTGTCGACGAGGATCTCGGTGTCTCGTCCGAGTTCACGCGCAACGGTTGGTGGGAGGTGGAACGGGATCGGCGCACGATCGAGCTGGCGACCACCGTGGTTCGACAGCATGATGCCGTCGACACCGAGTCGGCCACCGCCTTGGCATCTTCGAGCATCTGCATCCCCTTGACGACGAACTGGTGGCACCATTGTCGGCCAGCCGGCGGGCGGTCGAAAGGCCGATGCCTGACGCCCCTCCGGTGACGATGGCGACGAGCCCGGCAAACGCCCCGTCACTCTCGATGACGTCGACGTGTGGGCCGATCAGATCTGTTGACATTGTTCGCTGAGTCCTTCGAACGGGAGTTGCTGTCACGAGACAGGGCATACAGGTCAGACCTGTCGGTGTTGCCGATCGGCGAGTTCGGGACCGAAACGTGGAGTTATATTCGAAGTCGGACCGATCCAAGGAGCATTCCTATGAAAGACCCGGCAGTGCTTTCTGTCGTGGACTGCCACGTCCATTTCTGGGACGACGAGCTGCTCGACTACCCGTGGCTCGACGGAATCGAGCAACTGGCGGGTCGGTTCTTACCCGACCAGGTTCCGTATCTGGTTGGGAATGCCCACGTCGATCACATCGTCTTCGTGCAGAACGAATGCGCCCCACAACAGGCAAAGGCTGAGGTCGCATGGGTAGAGGCCCTCGCCGAAGCTGACCCTCGCATCACCGGCATGGTGGCCTTCGCTGCACTCGAGGACCCGACAGCCCAAGTGCTGCTCGACGAGTACGGCGAAAATCCGCGGGTGAAGGGCATCCGGAGACTCCTCAAGGGCGAGGCAGTCGGCTTCACTGCGTCGATCACGAACGGCGTGCGGTCCTTGGCGGGTCGAAACCTTTCATTCGACCTCTGTATCGACTGGCACCAGCTCGGCGAAGTCATCGAATTGGTCGATGCAGCACCTGAGGTGCAGTTCGCTCTCGATCACTTCGGCAAACCGCCCATCGCCTCGGGAACCTTGGACCCTTGGTCACGCGATCTCGCGCGCCTCGCTGAACGCCCGAACGTTGTTGCGAAGTTCTCAGGCCTCATCACCGAGGCCGATCACGCAACCTGGCGTCCAGCCGACCTGAAACCGTACGTCGACCACGCGTTTTCGGTGTTCGGCGTCGAGCGCGTACTGTTCGGCAGCGACTGGCCGCCGCTGACTCTTGCATCGTCATACGACGAGTGGCTGCAAGTCGCGCGCTCCATCATCGATCTGTCCGTTGCCGAGGAACGGGCGGTCTTCCGCACGAATGCACAGATCTTTTACCGGCTTCCTGCAACCGAGAGTTCGACGGGGTCAGCTCGATGACGTAGGTGGACACCGCTGCGGCGTCAGCGCAGCACTCCATGCCAGGCCATAGGAACTTGCATTGGGTTGTACCGAATGACGAGGTCTGGCGTCGCGGTCCAAGCACCACCCTGTGCAGCGCTCTCGAACCCGTATGCGAGAAGGCCCGAGATCAAGACGACGCGCTCAGGCGCCGTGGGCGGCTTCCCGGTCAGCATCAGATCCTCAACCGCTCGCACCAGAGACGAGAAACGGCGAAGGCGTGAAGGGGAGTCGGCACCGCAGCCCGTCGAAATGACAGCAGCCGATCCACGCGTCCGTTAGGCAATGGCGACCCGCTCTCGATCGTCAGGGTCGAGCATGATCACGGTCAACCGAACCGAATCGCAATATTCGACTTCGATGACGTGGCAACCGGGACCCCACGATGCGGACAGGTCGGGGGAGAGATCACCGGCAGCGAGCGGTGCAGCGAATTCGAGCCACGCCGACCTCGCCGCCATCGCGGCGCTCCTCTATCGACTGACCGACCTCGAGCATGTGGCTGCCGTACCGTCCCAACGGGGCGTCGGTGCCGATCACGACCACGTCGTCGATGACGTCGCCGTTCGGGAGCGGGACTGGTGGATCGAATGGCGCCCACGGCAGGCTGCTGCCCGCCATGAATGGAACGTCGAGTTCCTGGACCTGGGCCCACATGTGTTTCGCCCATGCCCAATTCCAGCTGAGTTCCTTCTCGTTGAACACGGGAACGGGTCAACCCGCTTGGCGGAAGCCACCGACGACCTGGTCGAAGATCTCACGGCGCAAGTACAGCAACCGTCCGCGCTGGTCTGCGGGCCAGGAACCGTGTTCACCGATGATGACCACGCCGTCGACGTCCAGTTCGCTGCCACCTCGACGGAGCGCAGCAGCAACAGAGTGGAACAGGGGGACATCGTGTTTGGCGGCCATCGAAACGCCAATGTCTGGCCCCCCGATCACACCGTCCGCTGCGATCTCCATGAGATGCATGGCGACCGCATCGCATCGAGACGCGTCCACGTGAACGCCAAAATCGAGACCCTCGAGGAAGTTGTTGACGATCGCCATCCCGTGGCTGCCGTCGCCATAGGTGGTGAGCAGAACTGCAAGGCGCGGTCGAGTCGTTCTGCTCCGTGCGGTGGCGGCAAGGGTGAGGTCCGATGGCATGAAGAATCTCCTGCTTCCGCGTGGATCCGAAGTTCGACTAACGCTGCACGCCGCAGAAATCGAGAAGGATCCGGGCGTAGATGCGGGCGGCCTCGTGTATCGCCTCGGCGCGCACGAACTCGTTGGGGCCGTGGCAGTGGGTCAAGATGCCGGGACCGAGCGAGGGCAGGGTCGGGATCCCGACCGCGTCGTACCAAGGCGCGTCCGTGGTGCCGGGGAACACCGACAGCGGTGGGGCCGTTCCCAGGACATCTGTCATGGCAGAGCACGCTGCTTCAACGAGAGCGTGATCCACGCTGATCTCGGAGCTGGCGATCCAGCACAGCACGTCGTCGTACTCGATCGTGACGGTTGGGCCGCCCACGGTCGTGTTGTGCTCGGCCCAGGTGTCGAGGAAGGCGTGCACGCTCTCTTCGGTCACCCCTGGCACGGTCCGCAGGTCGCAACCAAACGTTGCGTTGCCGGGCACGACGCCGTAGAACACGCCGCCCTTGGTGGTGACACCGACGTTGAGTGTCTGCGCCAGTGGGCCGAGCGGGTGCTCGATCGGCGCAGGGGAGTAGTCCTGCTTGAGCGCCAGCATCAACCGGGCCATTTCCATGTTGGCGTTCACCGACGGCATGCGGTCGGTGAGGCTGCTGTGCATCTGGGTGCCCTGCACCCGAACCAAGAAGCCGCACAACCCGCGCGAGATGAGATGGATGCCCTCCCAATCTTTCGTCCAGCCGGACGGTTCGCCGATCAGGCAGGCGTCGACCTGCCCGGCGAGCTGTGGTGCGAGGAACCGCGACCCGAAAGATGCACCGGCCTCCTCGTCGGCAACGAACGCCAGCAGCACGTCACCGGTGAGGCTGATGCCACACGCCTTGATCGCCGCAGCGGCATAGAGCATCGCTGCGATGGCGGCCTTCATGTCGCTGACGCCGAGCCCGAAGATGTCGTCACCGATACGGGTCGCGACGAGCGGGTCGGTGTTCCAGAGGTGGCCGGCATCGCCGACCGGCTTCGTGTCGATGTGGCCGTTGAGCATGAGCCGTGGGCCGGTGCCGCTGCCAGTGGATCGAATCAGCACGTTGGGTCGATGAGGGTCGCGGGCGACGATGTCGCCGCCTGGCAGGCCGAGCCGGGTTGCTGCGTCGGTGAGGAACCCGGCGATCTGGCGCTCATCGCCGAACGGGGGGATCTGGCTGTTGATCCCGACGAGCTCGCCGATGAACCCCTCGAGTTCGGCTCGCTGGGCGTGCAGGTGCGCGTCGACGGCGAGCACAGTGTCGCTCGGTTGGGCGGTGGTCATGCGTGAGGTCCTTCTCTGGAGTTGAAGTCGATGATCGCGCCGCCAGACCGCGCCGAGGTCATCATCGCCTCGGCGATTCGCACGGCGTGGTCGGCGTCGGCGAGGGTGATCACTGGGTCAACCGGCTCACCGTTCACGAGGGAGATGAAGTGGTCGATCTCGTCGGACAAACCGGTTGCCTCGGTCGCCGCGACCACCAGCACCTGCTCGGTCGGCGTCGGCCAACTCAGTGAGATCTCGGCGACGTTCGCTCGCAGTGTGGCCGTGCCCGCGCTGCCGTAGACCTCGATGACATCGGAACTGCTCTCGTCGGGCAGCAGCCAGGCCGACCGTATCGACCAGACCGAGCCGTCATCGGCTGAGACGTGCCCGAACACCAGGACGGGGCCGCCTGCGCGGTTTTCGAACGAGGTCCGCGTCTGGGCGGTCACGGTGACCGCTCGTCCGCCACTCAACCACCCGGCCAGGTCGATGTCGTGGACGCATGTGAGCAGCGCGATGTGCCCGTCGCTGTAGGCCTGCGAGTGCCAGGCGGCACGGTCGCGGCTCGCTGAGATCCCGATCACCCGGCCGATCGCTCCGCTGGCGACGACTCGCCGCAATTCTTGATGGACGGGCTCGAAGCGCAGCACATGGCCGGGTAGCACCAGCTGATGTGCTGCAGGAACAAACCGATCGAGGTCGGCCGACGAGCCCGCGACCGGCTTTTCCAGCAGCACCCGAATACCGCGGCCGACGGCGTAGTTGGCGAGGGGGACGTGTGAATCCGTGTCGGTCGCGATCGACACGCCGTCAGGTCGAAGCTCGTCGATCAGGCGGTAGCCGTCGTCGGTGGAGTATCCGATCCCGAACCGTGCGGCGATGCTGGCAGCGCGTGGGCCGTCTCGATCGGCGACGCCGACGATGTCGACGTTTCGGGCGCGGTAGGCGTGCAGATGCTGTTGCCCGAAACGGCCGGTGCCGATCACGGCAATCCGCGGCACCATGCTCATTCCCAGCCCGCTCGCACGGCGGCCACCTCGGCCACCATCTCGGCGGTCGCAGCACCGTCGAGGGCTCCGAACTCGATCGTGTAGTGGGCGACTTCGCTCGCGGCGAGCTGTCGCACGTTGCCCTTGGCCAACTCGGCAAGGTGGCCGCCGGGTTCGGCGGTCGCAGGCAGCAGCATGCCGAGCGCCTCCTGGTCGGCACCGCGGGAGATCCATCGGATCCCATGATCGAGTTGGTCGGGGCGATGGCGCACGAAATCCGACGTGCCGTCAGGGTGCAGTTGCATCGTGGTTGCCCACCCGGTGACGTCTGCCGAACAGTCAACGGCAAACACGATCTCGGGCTCGAACGTTTGACCGGCCGTCAGGGTGCGGTGGCTGTCGGGATGGTCGACGTGATGAGTCAGCATGTCTCGATACGCTGCCGAGGTCTCGGCGAGCGTCTGATCGGAATGGATCACACGGGTGTGCGCGAGCCCCGGCGGGACCGTGTCGAGGATCGTTGCCCCGTCGATTGGCGCGAAGTTGATATGGGCGAGGTACATCAGGTCCATCGGGCGGGCGCCGCGATTTTCGATGTCCAGCTGCATCGTCATCCGAGTGCTGGTGGGACGCAATTGGATCGTGGGCCGGGCCACGTAGCGGTGGGTGAAGGCAATCGCATGTTCAAGTGTTCCGGTGATCGCAAGGTACGACCCGTTGCCGTCGGTGCCGAGGTGGAGCCCGGCGTGCTGGTACGCGGCGTTCGGCAGCTCACCGTGCAGAGCGTGGCCATCGTCGGCACCGGGGCTACCCATCGCCGACGCCCCGCAGTGGATGAAGAAGCCGCCGTAGGTCGCCAGATACTCGGTGGTGGGGTTCGGCTCGTCGAACATCGAGCGCATCGTCAGCGGTCGACCGAGGAACTCCGCCCGCCAGATCTGCTGGCCCTGGAACGGGAGGAATTCGATTTCGCCAACCGCGTTGGTCACTCGCAGCCCGGCAACTCCGGTGCTGTAGCGGAACGTCGACACGCGGAATTCGTCCCACTCCACCACCGTGCGTTCGAGTTCCCGAAACTGCTCAGGTTGCAGGTTGATGACCACCTGGTCATTCATGAAGTTGGCACTCCGTCCCGCCGTGGCCCGAGCTGGTTCGGCTCGACGGTCTTGCCCATTCGAGCGAGCAGCGAATGTGACGCGCGGCGGCATCGAACAGGTCGGGCCTCGTCGAGTCCTGGAAACTCGCCACCGTCGAGAATCACCTTGCCGTTCATGACCACGGTGTGGACCGACTTCGAACCCGAGGCGTACATCAAATTGCGAACCATGTCGGTGACCGGTACGAGTTCGGCGCGTCGCAGCGCGTGAACGACGATGTCGGCGCGCTTGCCGGCCGCGAGCGAACCGATCTGAGTGTCCATCCCGGTTTCCTTGGCACCGCCGCGGGTCGCCATGAGGAGACCATCTTCGGCCACGAGGTACGTCCGGTCCTGGTGTGCGTCGCGAGCGGTCAACATTGCCAGCGAAGCCTGTCGGAACACGTCGAAACTGTTGGACCAGTTCGGAGAATCCGAACCGAGGGCGACGTTGGCGCCGCGCCGCCACAGCTCGGCGTGACGACCATGTAGACAACCGCCGTGGCCCCACATCATCGAGGCCGCAGGCGCCCATGCGATGCTCGTTCCATGGCGCAAGACGGCATCACACTCTTCGTCGGTGAGGTGGTTGGCGTGCGCCAACGTGACGTTGTCATCGAGACAACAGATTTCGGCGAGATGGAGGAGTGAATCGGTTCCGTACTGACGCCGGTCGGCCTCTGTGTCGGCCGGGCTATACGACCGGTGGAAGTTGAGTACCACGCCGCCGGCGTCGGCGCGGGACTTGGCCTCGACCATCAAGCGTTCGCTTGCCGTGCCGAGGCCTAGCACCGCGTCATGGCCGGTCACCAGGGCGTGTGCGTCGGCGTTGCGGCGAAGCTGGTGCCCTAGCTTGTCGACGACCTGATCGTACGAGCCCGGAGCGCGGGCGATCGTGGGCGGGCTGCTGCTGGTGGGCGTGGCCCACCCAGGGGCAGGCTGATCGTTTGCCGATTCGTTCGGATGCCCGGCGGGGTGGGGGTCGGCCTTCGGTCGCCTCGTCACCAGTCCACGATACCAATTCCCATCTACTGGATTCACCGTTTCATTGCTGTGCTACGTTCGTGTCAGCACTGGCTCACCCCCAAGCGAGGAACGGCGTGTTCGACGTAATCATCCGCAACGCGACGCTGATCGATGGATCAGGCGGGCCCGCCCGGACGGGCGACCTCGGAATCACCGGTGACCGGATCACCGCCATCGGGACGATCGAAATCGAGGCGGCGGCGATTCGAACCATCGACGCGGCCGGCCGGGTCGTGTGCCCGGGCTTCATCGACATTCACACCCACTCCGATCTGACGCTGCTCGAAGACGGCATCGGCGAGAGCAAGCTGCGTCAGGGGGTCACCACCGAGGTCGTCGGCAACTGCTCGTTCGCGGCGTTCCCGATCGAACCCGAACGGCTCGACCTCCACGCCGATCACCTCGCCCGAGCCACAGCACCGATCACCCCGTGGTGGACCGACTTCGATGGGTATGCCGACGCGTTGAACGAACGCGGGCTCGCGATCAATGTTGCACCGCTTGCCGGTCACGGCACGCTCCGAGTGGCGGCGATGGGCGTCGACGAACGGCCGGCCACCGCCGATGAACTCAGCCGAATGGAGCGCGACCTCGATAGCGCGCTGGAACAAGGGGCCTTCGGAATGAGTACGGGGCTCACCCACGTCCCGAGTTCGTACGGAGATTTCGACGAGGTCGCCGCATTGGCCCGCGTTCTCGCCTCCCACGGCGCGCTCTATGCCACCCATGCCCGGGCGATCGCCCCCGACGAACGCGCATCGGTTGCCGAGGCGATCGAGATCGGCAGACGGACCGGCGTGACCGTCGAATTCAGCCATCTCGCGATCAACCGGCCGGATCGTTGGGGCCACGGAGCGGAACTGCTGGCCATGTTCGACGCCGCACGCGACGAAGGCATCGACATCTTCTTCGACGTCTATCCGTACGTGGCCTCATCGTCATCGTTGACGCAGTACCTTCCGCCTTGGCTGCAGGCGGGCGGAACCGAAGCGATGCGAGCCCGTCTGGAAGATCCTGACCAACGTCAACGTGCCCTCGCGGACATGGCCGAAGGTTGGTTCGGCGGGATTCCGTGGCTGTGGGACCGCTTCGTCGTCAGCAGCTGCCCCGATGGGTATGGCATTACGAAGACGCTCGAAGAGCTCTCCGTCAGCGAAGGGATCGAGCCGTATGAGCTGACGCTCCAGCTGTGCGAACGGTATGGAAACGAACTGCAGGTCGTATTGTTCTACCGAAGCGAGGAGGACGTCGCGAAGTTTGTTGCACATCCGCTGTCGGTCATCGGATCCGACGGCAATGCGATTCCCCTCGAGCAACCAACGGCGTGCCCGCATCCACGCAACTTCGGCACGTTCCCCCGCGTACTCGGTATGTACGCCCGGGACGAAGGTGTGCTCGACCTGGTCGATGCCGTCCGGAAGATGACGGCCGAGCCGGCACGACGCTTGGGTCTGACCGACCGGGGGACACTTGCCGTTGGAGCGGTCGCTGATGTCGTCGTGTTCGATCCAGCGACCGTCATCGACAACTCGGAGTTCGGTCAACGTGCCGAACCGCCGACGGGTATTGACGTGGTGATCGTCTGCGGCCATGTCGTTCTGGAAGATGGAACGATCGGCCACGATCGGCCCGGACGAGTGCTCCGTCGACTCCCGAGTCGCTCATCCGTTTCGTCGGTCGGTTCTGCCGACTAGCTCTGCCGACCAAAGGATCCCCATGCGCGTCGCCACCCTCGGCTTTCACCACGAATCGAATACGTTCGCTCCGGTATCTGCGAGCCTCGAGCAGTTCCTTGCGAGCGGCCCCGACCAAGGCAACGAGCTGATCGCCAAGTACTCCGAGTCGCAGGCGACACTGGCGGGCTTCATCGAGGCGGCCGCCGCAGACGCAGACGTCGAACTCGTTCCGCTGCTGTACTTCGACCTCAATCCGATGGGGACGATCACCTCGGAGGCGTTGGAGACCATCGCCAGCCGACTATTGGCGGCACTTGATGAAGGAGGTCCGTGGGATGCGGTGCTCCTGGCCCTGCATGGCGCCGCAGCGTCCGAGGTGCATCGTGACGCCGACGGCGAAATCCTCGAACGCGTGCGAAGGCTGATCGGTGCCGATGTCCCGATCGGTGTCACCTACGACATGCACGCCAATGTGTCGAATCGAATGGTCGACGCTGCCACCGTCGTCAACATCTACCTGACCAACCCACACGTCGATCCTCGGCTGCGCGCCCGTCAGTGCGCAGACCTGATCTTCAGGGTCGTGCGAGGCGAGATTCACCCGGTGATGGCTCTCGAGACTCCACCGTTGGCGGTGAACATCTTGCGCCAGGGCACGAGCGATTCACCGATGAAGGAACTGTGCGCATTGGCGAACGAGGCCGCAAGTCGGCCCGGCGTGCTCTCGGTCAGCATCGCCGAGGGGTTTCCCTACGCCGATGTGGAGGAGATGGGGATGGCGTTCCTGGCGGTCACCGACGACGATCCCGAGTTGGCCCGCGAGATCGCACGCGAGCTTGCTCGCGCAACCTGGGAGATCCGTGCCGAGCTCGAAGGGAACGCGGTCGATATCGACATCGCACTCCATCGTGCCGCCGAGTCCGAGGCGCACCCGGTCGTGCTCTTGGATGTCGGCGACAATGTCGGCGGCGGGAGCCCCGCCGATTCCACCTATGTGCTCGCTGCGGCTCAACGACTCGGGGTGACAGGGTTGTTCCATTCATTGTGCGACCCCGCGTCGGTCGCTCTGTGCGCCGATGCCGGAGTCGGCGCAACGGTCGAACTCGACGTCGGTGGCAAGACGGACGATCTGCACGGGAAACCCGTCGCGATTCGTGGGACGGTGCAGATGCTCGACGACGGGAAGTTCGAGGATGCCGGACCGACACACGGCGGATTTCGGTTCTACGACGCCGGTCCGAGGGCGCTGGTCCACACCGACGACGACCACATGGTGCTCCTCACGTCGAAGCCAAGGGGCAACACCAGTCGGCAAGAACTCATCAGCGCCGGGCTCGATCCGACGACGCAACCGATCATCGTGGCGAAAGGTGTCCACTCACCGCGGGCGACCTACGAGCCACTCGCGGCCGAGATGATCTGGCTGAACACCCCCGGGTGTACGAGCGCCGACATCAACGCACTCGACTACTCGTACCGGCGTCGGCCGATGTTTCCCTACGAGCGCGACGCCGAGTACTAGGCGCTCCGCCGCGTCGCTAAAACCGAGTTTCGGCGACTTCTACGACCCGGTAGTCATCGTCGACGATCGGGATCGAACGCCATTTGTCGAAGGTCGTACACGGATGCGAAATCCCGAAGCCGACGAGATCTCCGATACCGAGCGAATCGTTTGGGTCGAGGTCCAGGAAGGCGTGCTGGTCGTGGATCTCGACGACCCGATCCCCAGCAACCATCTCGACCTCGGTCGATCCACGACGGCGGATCTTTTTGAGGACCGGCAACAAACCATCGGTCGAAACGTCGCGTTTGCCGATACCGACCAATGCTCGGCTGGCTTCGGGCCGAGACAGCACGACGCCCCAGACCTCGATGGCGGGCACCAACTGATCGTGGTGCTCGGTGCGCGGGTTTTCTCCCAGAGGGGAAGCCTGGTGCAGCGCGCCGTCGTCATGGCTGATGTAGCAGCCGCTGCGGATCACGACCCGCAGCGGGGAATCGATGTCGACGTGCGAGAAGCGGTCGACGACCTGGTCGAAGTAGGCACTGCCACCGGCGCTGACGATCACTTCGTCGGCCGCATTGAACCATCCTTCGGCATCGACGGCGTGGGTCAGTGCAACGACCTGGTCGAGGAACTCGTCGACCCGCTCCTCGGCGCTTCGACCGTCACACGGCCCGAGAATACCCTCGAACCCAGCTGTTCCGGACAGGACCAGGTGTGGTGACCGAACCACTGCAGCAGCGACGAGGAGGCCCTCGGCGACGGTGCGCACACCGGTTCGCCCACCGACAATCCCCATTTCGACCAATACGGGCAAAGGGTGAGCCGGCTGGATGTGCTCCAACGTCTGGTCCATGATGTCGACACCCTCGACCGAGTCGACGTAGCAGTAGACCTCGAACCCCTCGTCGAGTGAGTTGGCCAGCCATTCGATTTCGCCTGGGACGACGACCTCGTTGGCGATCAGCACCCGTTCCACGCCGGCCTCGCGCATGGTCATGGCCTGCCAGGTCGTCGCGGCGGTCATGGCCCAGGCTCCGTCGAGGAGTTGGCGGCGGAACAGCGCGGGCGCCATGGTCGTCTTCCCATGAGGAGCGAGCGACACGCCGTTGCGCTCGCAGAATCGCTTCATCGTCGTGCTGTTGTGCTCGATCGCCGTCTCGAACATGATCGCAACGGGGTAGGGCACGTCGGTGTCGAAGACGGACCATCCGGTTGGCGCGCCCCCACCCAGTGGGAACCCTTTGGCGTACGACGCCGGCGGGCGCACTCCATCGGAGTTGGTCTCAGCGGTGATCTGCGGTTCTTCCAGATCCATGGCACGCTTCCTCTCGCATTGCGATGACGTCGTCATGAAGAGTACAGACCTCGGGGCAAGATCAATTGACCAGGGGAAACACGCTCAGGGGTAGCGGTAGCCATCAGATTGACGGCGATCCCAGTTTGATGCGGCGACCCCCGGTCGCTCGACCCCGTGAGGGCTGTCGCGATGAGCGAATCGCTGTCGCACCAGGTAAGTACGCTTCGCTGGCGCTGAGCCTTCCCTCAGCGGCATTCGGCACGTCGCCCGACAGGAGCATGTCTGATGATCACGGTCTCGAACCACCAATTGGTGGTCACGATCAACGAGTCGTTGGGGGGTGAGATCCAACAAATCGAGTTCGAAGGTGACCCGATCCTTGCGTTCGACGACTGGCTGGCCCCGGTGAGGGCGTCGCGAAGTCGCACCTATGGTGACGCCAAGCTCGACTGGCTCTCGGAGTACCGCGGCGGCTGGCAGCTCCTCATCCCCAACGCCGGGGCAGCGTGCGAGGTCGATGGTCTACCGCTTCCGTTCCACGGTGAGTGGTCACGGACCCAGGTCGAAAGCGTCGATGCTTCCTCGTCACACGTTTCGATGGAGGCGGGAACGCGGCTTCCGTTCGTGGTCCGGCGTGGGGTGCGCGTGCTCGACAGTCCGGCGCGGGTGAGGATCACGACGACGATCACCAATGTCTCCGAGCATCCACAGCCGTTCCTGTGGGGCGAGCACCCGGCGTTCCTCGCCACGGTGGGCGATCACATCGATATTCCACCCGCTGCGGTCGTTGACGCGGCCGACGAACTTCAACGCCAGGCGGCGTGGCCGAACAACCCGCTCGGCGAGTCAGCTCTCGACCGAGTGCCTTCCACCCGTCCGCTCGAGAGCGTGCATTACCTGCCGAACCGTCCCGAGGGCTGGGCTGCGCTCCGTCGCGACCATCTCGGTATCGCGCTCGTCTGGGACATCGTCGACTTCCCTCACCTGTGGCTCTGGCGCGAACTCGGAAGCACAGGATTTCCGTTCTACGGCCGGACCTCGATCGTCGCCATCGAGCCCGCATGCTCATGGCCCGGCGAAGGGCTGGCTGCTTCGATCACTCGCGGGCAAGCCCATTGGCTGGCTGGTGGAGATAGCCGGACAACTTCGGTGACTCTCGTTCCCTTTCGACCAGACGGACGAGCGGTCGTTGGAGTCGATCAGGCGGGAACGCTCCGATTCGATGACCCCAATGGGTGAGGAGTCGGGCTCTGACGAGAACACGCACCCACTGAATGTGTCGAGGGGTTGCTCGACCTCCCGCGGTTCGATCGAACTACCGGTGGGTCTGTGGTCAGAAGACGATGAGCCCGCGCGCCTGCTCGCCGGCAGCGAGTGCCCGGAATGCCTCGTCAGCTTCATCGAGGTCGTAGCGCTTCGTGACCAACTCTTCGATCTTGAGCCGCCCCGCCATCGCAAGATCGACCATCTTCGGGAACTCGACCATCGGGTTGCTGCTGCCGTATCGCGAGCCCACGATCCGGCGCTCACCGGACATCAGGAGCGCAGGGTCGACCGGGAACGTCTGCCCCGTACCCGGCAGCCCGACTACCACCTCGACACCCTGCTTGGCGAGAATGAGCAGGCCCTGCTCCATCGCAGTCGTCGCACCGACTGCGACGATGCTGGCGTCGACACCGTGACCGGTGAGCCGGAGCACTTCGTCCTGCAAATTCTGCTTGGTGGGATTGATCGTGTGCGTTGCGCCGAACTCGCGCGCCATGTCGAGCTTGTTGTCGAGCACGTCGACGCCGATGATCGGATACGCACCTGTGGCGACCGCCCCCTGGATAGCGTTCAGGCCGACGCCACCACAGCCGAAGATCGCGACGCTCTGTCCAGCACGCAACGCGGCCGAGTTGACGACCGACCCAAAGCCGGTCGTGACCGAGCAACCGATCAATGCGGCGAGCTCGAGAGGGAAGTCGGGTCGAACCCACACGGCGGCCGCCTCGGGCACGACGATGTACGGGCCGTAGGTCGCTGGGCCGTAGTGATTGACATCGGAACCCTCATAGTGGAAGCGGGTACCGCCTCCAGCCATCTTGCCGATCGGCGGAGTGTTAAGACACAGCGAGGGAAACCCGAGCGCACAGTACTTGCATGCCCCACAATCAGGTGCCCACGAAATGATCACGTGGTCGCCCGGCTTGAGGTTGTTGCACCCCTCCCCGACGGCCTCGACGATGCCCGACCCCTCGTCGCCGAGCACGATCGGCATCGGGATGCCCGTGTGCGAACCGTCGTATGCGTGAAGGCAGCTGTGGCAGACACCGCTTGCGACCATCTTGACCCGGACCTCACCAAAGCCGGGGTCGTCGATGTCGACCTCCATCATCTGCATCGGCTCGTTGGGCTTGAGGAGAACAGGAGCTGTGATCTGCATGGTGTGCGTCCTTTTCGAGACATAGCGAGACCGACCTATGCGATCCCCACGCCGGCTGAGTGTCGCCTAGGCGACGATCGTTATCTGACGACCGATACCTTCGCAGAATTGCTGGTATCTTGAGCGAACACTAGCATATGGGAACTTTGCGGTACAAGCCCTGTCTCCCGACTTGCGGCCCGCGTCCCCAGCCAGCGCACCGCCGGAGGAATCGTGCCACCGACCCCGATCATTGCTGACTTGGTGGTCGACTCCGCCTGCCTTCTGGGCGAAGGACCGACGTGGGACACCGATGGAGCCCGCCTCCTTTGGCTCGACATCGACGGGCGAGAGCTCCACCAACTCGATCAGTCCGGCACACACGCTGTCATCACGCTGGACGGTCGGGTGACCGCAGTCGTACCCCACGCCGGGGGCGGACTGGCCGCCGCCGTCGACTGCTCGGTGGCGCACCTCGATGAGCAGGGTCGGGTCGGCCGAACCATCTCAGCCCTTCCGAGTGATGGCGACGGACTGACAAACGACGGACGATCCGACCCGCGCGGCCGACTCTGGGTCGGAACCGTCGATCGCTCGGGCGCTCAGCGGGCCGGCCTCTTCTGCGTCGATGCCGAAGGCTTGGTGACGAAGGTTCTGGATGGCGTCGGGCTCTCGAACGGCCTCGACTGGAGTCCCGACGGCCGCACCTGCCACTACGTCGATTCGTTCGAGCACACAGTGCGGAACCTCCACCTTGGCCCCAATGGTTTGCCTGAACGAGTCGAGACGTTCGTCACGATTGAGGCGACGCCCGATGGTCTCACCGTCGATGCCGACGGCGGCGTCTGGGTTGCGCTCTGGGACGGCGGCGCGGTCCATCGCTACACGCCAGACGGTCGACTCGACTGCGTGGTCAAGGTGCCCGGGGGTTTCGTCACGAGTTGCGCGTTCGGCGGCATCGACCTTGCGACGCTGTACATCACGACGGCACGGAGCGGGCTGTCCGCTGAGGAGCTGCGGATCACGCCATCTGCGGGTGGCCTGTTCGCTGCTGAGGTCGGGGTAACCGGGTGCGGCTATACCGCGTTCGGCTCTGGCGGCAGCCGTCGGTGACCCCGAAGCGCCCGAGGGGAGGGTGGCAGACGAATTGAGCGGCGCCGATTGAGCTCTTCCGGATCTCCGTAGACGGCTTCCGATGGGGGTTTCGATGCAGCACGCACCATTAACGGTGGGCACTGCGCTCACGTGAGGATCCGATCGGTGCTCGGAGGGAGACACACGATCGCTTCGACGTCGCCAGAAAAGCTCACAGCGCCGGCACCGTACGGAACGACCCAGGTCTCACCCCGTTTGACGTTCTCGGTGCCGCCATCCCATCGCAGGGATCCCAACCCGTCGGTGACCACCATCACAGCAAAACCGGGCTCGGGAAGCTCGACGACGCCCGAGCACCGCACCAAACGCGCGGAGAAGAACTCCTCGGCCGCCGGTGGGAACAGATCGGACACGGTGCCACCAGTTGTCACCGAGAGCTCGACGCGTTCAGCGAAGAGCGCCGCCAAGCGGGCACCGCTGTACCCGCTGAGGTCGAAACAGTCGAGTGCAATGTCCCAACCGAGACCGAGCGTGGCCTCGGTTTCGCCGACATTGAACGCCTCGTACTCCGCGAGCACCGAAAACGCCGTTGGTTCCTGCAACTCGGTGAGCATGACCCCCGGCCCGATTGCGTGCGGTATGCCCGCTGGCACGAAAACAACCTGGCCGACGCCGACCTCGATCTCGTTCATCGCCGCCAACATCGATGTCGCATCCTGGTGCTGGATCCAGTGGCGAAGCGTCGCACGATCGATGTCGTCACTCATACCCAGCCACACTTTGGAGCCCGGGGCTGCGTCCATGATGATCCACCCCTCGGTCTTGCCGAAGAGACTTCCCAAGTGGTCGCCGCCGAAGGCTCGTGTCGGATGACAATGAACAGGCAGGCGCTCTCCGGCATCGAGCAGCTTCACCAGGAGACCGGAATCGCCGCCGTACCTCCCAGCCAATACCTCGCCGAGCCAACCGACCGGATCGGCGTCGACAAGATGGACCAGCGTGATCCCGTCGGCCGTGGTCGATAGACCAGCGTTAGCGGAGCCCACCGATCCGATGTTGGGTGGCAGCTTGCACAGCGACGCGACCCAATCCTCGGGACCGTGACGCTCTCCGGGCACTGACCGGAAGCGGTCAATGCCCTCGCCGCCCTCGTAGTACACGGGAACCCGATTGTCAGGGAGCAGGATCGGGCGATGCATTATCGGCGCCGGATCGGCCCGCAGTTCCCAGGCTCACGGACCGTGCGGAGATCGTGCGATTCCATCACTGGTTTCACACCAAGTTGGGCGCGCAGATCCATCACGAGATTGAGCGCCTGCACCGGTCAGCTGTCGAACACGACTATCGAGCGCGCGGTGGCCCCTGACGACATCGCGGCGAAGCCCTCATTGATGTCTTCGAGCGAGAACCGATTCGACACCAAAGGCTCCAGCTGTAGTTGGCCTTGCTTGGCGAGTGTGATGTATCGCGGGAGATCGACGCTGGGTCTCAGCGATCCGACATGCGACGTGAGGATTGCGATCTCGCGAGGGATCAGGTCGGCGGGCTTGATCGAAATGGTTTCTTGCTGTGAAGGGATGCCTACCAGCACGACGGTGCCACCGTTTCCGACCATTTCGATGCACGACTCAGCGGCGGCAGGAACCCCGCTTGTCTCGAAGACGTAGTCGGCGCCGCCATTCGTCAGCTCTCGGACGGCCTCTACGACGGACGTGGATGATGAGTCGATGACCGTTGTTGCCCCCAGAGCTCGCGCGTACTCAAGCTTTCCTGGCGTGATGTCCACCGCAATGATCTCCGCAGCTCCGGAGATCCGAGCACCCTGCACGGCGTTCAACCCCACTCCACCGACACCAGTGATGACGACGGTGGCTCCGGCCGGCACCCGTGCCGTGTTGAACACGGCACCCAGTCCGGTGGCCACTGCGCAGCCGACGATGGATGCGAGGTGGAGATCGACATCGGGATCGATCTTCACAACCGCGTGCTCGTGCACGAGCATCAGCTCGGCGAAGGCGCTCAGCTGTCCGTATTGGTTCACAGGTGTTCCGTTGGCGAGCCGCAGACGTTGCTCTTCGTCAGGCGAGCGGTCGTGGTTTCGGTTGGTGCAGATGATCGGTCGCCCGATCACGCAGTACCGGCACTCGTGACACCCCCCACCTGCGCATCCGAGGACGTGGTCGCCGACTGCGACACTAGTTACCTCGGAACCGACGGCCTCTACGACACCAGCGACCTCGTGACCGAGGATAGTCGGAACCGGATGTGGCCAGTGTCCCTCAAGGAAGAGCAGGTCGCTGTGGCAGAGCCCCGCTGCCACAGGCCGAACCAGCACCTCTCGGCCTTGCGGATTGGCGACCGCAATGCCTTCAACCTGCATCGGTAGCCCAACCTCATGCATAACAGCGGCACGCACCATCACAACCTCAGTTCATCAGACAACACGAACGACGCTACTGTGCGAGTCTGGCCTGGGCAAGCGGACGGGGCACCCGTGTTTCGGTCCATGACGGAGTTAGATCTGGCGGGGCTGACCGCTCTGATCAGGCAGGCGGCACAGGGGTCTGCGATGGCAGCAGACTGATCCAGGTCTCGGTGGAGAACATTTCAACCTGGCGCAGCAGTCGCGGACTCCGAGTAGGCGCAACTATCGGACGGTGAAGGCGAAGCGCATCTCGAGGTACTCCGCCCAGCCCACGTCATCATCGAGTTCCTCCATGGCTGACAGGGCATCGATGACTGGCTCGATCTGGTCGAGATTCAGCGTCGAACGACGAGCGGCCTCTCCCTCAATGAGCTCGCGCATCTCCAAGACGTCGGTCGCGTCGCCCTCGTCGCGATCGGCACCCGATACGCGCGCTTCATCTCGTGGCGGAGCAGGCGCCGCCGTTCAATTGAGCCAACGTAGCGCGCAAGGACTGCCGACTGACCCCCAGGTCGTGGGAGAGTTCGACCTCGCGGAGGCTCGCCCCTGGATTGATCTCACAGTTGAGAAT
>Ga0105047_10001440_pt1 | contig 42635 bp, 44 predicted proteins | sample MAT04_FD_78384 | JGI IMG/M metagenome (GOLD analysis project Ga0105047, IMG submission 78384) | Freshwater microbial communities from Lake Fryxell liftoff mats and glacier meltwater in Antarctica - MAT-04 (megahit assembly) | ecosystem: Environmental > Aquatic > Freshwater > Ice > Liftoff... | reverse complement strand
TCTGTTATAAGATTAAGGGCCACATGATGAGGAACAATTACTACATAATCAACATTGTATTTTAATTTATCTTGATCGCAGGTTGTTTTAACATTTACTGCATTTTTACCTTCATTGGTGACAATCTTTATTGCTTCCATGTCATCTGGATTATGTGTTTTTACAATTGCATTTACCATCACATTTTTTTGATTCCACGCTGCACTAATCTCAATTGAACCATTTAAGTTTTGTATAGTTAATTTACCATCACGATCTAACGGAAATTCCTTATGAACAATTTTTTCTTCAGCTCTTTTGCTGAATGGATTTAGTTTTTGAAGCGAAAGTGCAGATAACGTTGATTCTTGTAAGGCAAACAGTAATACTACAACTGCTATATATTTTTTATGTATCATACAACTACCTTTATTAGTTTAAATAGTTACCTAAGTGAATCTATATGAAGTTTACAAAAATTACATCTGATATTCAAAGAACCTTGCAAGAGTTGTTAAAAAATTACCAACCTATTCAGCAAATTATTGATACAGTTGCGCAAGCAGGAGGAACTGTTTTATTAGTTGGTGGAGCGGTGAGAGATCTCTTGTTACATATTCCCGTAAAAGATTTAGATATAGAAGTTCATGGTCTTGCCCTAGAACAATTAGAAACTGTTTTAAAACAATTTGGACCAGTGAGTCTAGTGGGTAAATCGTTTGGAGTATTGCGATTACATGGACTAGATGCAGATTGGTCGGTGCCACGTTCTGATTCTGCAGGTCGCAAACCAACCGTTACTTTTGATCCCAATCTTGATTTGCAGGGTGCTTTTATTCGCCGTGATTTAACTATTAACGCATTGGGCATTAATTTACAAACATTTGAATTAATAGATCCGTTTAATGGTGCACATGATTTGCACAATAAATTGTTAAGCGCACCCGACAAAGATTTTTTTGCTCAAGATCCGTTACGATTATTTAGAGTAATGCAATTTATTGGTAGATTTGCAATGCAGCCCGATGCACAGCTAAATACAATATGTGCCTCTATGGACATTAGTACCATCTCCACAGAGCGAATTGAAATAGAATTTGAAAAGTTATTATTAAAGTCTGCGCGACCTTCATTAGGAATTAAATGGTTGCGTGAAATTGCTCGATTACAAGAAATAATGCCTGAATTATATCGAACTATTGGTATAGAACAAAATGTTGAATATCATCCGGAAGGCGATGTGTTCGAGCATACTATGCAAGCTATCGATGCCGCTGCACGATTGCACTATGAGAATGATCAAGAAAAATTATTAGTAATGTATGCAGTGCTTTGTCATGACCTTGGCAAGATAACTGCAAGCTTTATTAAACATGGAAAAATAGTTTCGCATGGTCATGCGCAAGAAGGGGTACCTCTTGCAAAACAGTTGCTTAAACGTATCACCAGAAATGTTGACCTGGTAACAGGCGTAGTTCTGCTGGTGTATCATCACATGGATCCATTAGGGTTTGTTCAAAATAAAGCTGGTGCAAGTGCATACAAAAGGCTTGCGCGAAAATTAGCCCCTCATGTTACATTGCGCATATTAAGCAAAGTAAATACCGCTGATCAACAAGGAAGAAACGGCACATCGCACGAACCTCTTACAACTATTAGTGATATAACACGCGAGTTTATTGCTAATGCACAAAAAGCTGGTGTATTAGAGGGCATTGAACAACCAATTTTACACGGGCGAGATTTGCTAGATGTAATCGCACCGGGAGCAGAGTTGGGTGAATTAGTTAAGCATGCATATGAAATCCAGCTTGATCAGGGAATTAGAGATAAAGAAGAATTAAAGCGATTAGTTTTGAGCAAAAAAAAATGAGAGCATACTAAATGCTCCCATTTTAAAATCATTTTATAATTACTCAAATATTGAATTTATAGTTCCTTGTAAGAAATCAGCTTCATAATTAAGTAATTCAATCAATGCTTTAATAACCCCGGGTTCGTTACCATAATTAGTTTCGCGAAGATTAGCGCCTTTGCCTGAATCCATTATATAAATAGTAGGTTGTGTATCTTTTACATCAACAACATATCCTCGCCAATGACCATAAACTGATTGCTTTGAATCTATGTTACATAATGCAAATCCATAAGTAACGTGTGTACCATTTAGCGTAGCATCTTGTATTGCACGTATGGCCATTACCAATTCATTTAATGCTATTTTCAGTTTGTTTACTTCATCTCGACTATGTGCAACAAAAATATTCTGAATTCTAGATTCATTTATGTCTTGCAGAAAGCTTAATATGTTGGGTATCGCAATTAAACTACCATGGGCTAATTTTCCTTGCGTAGCGACCAAGTGCATAATTTCATCCCAAGTCAAAGTTTCACTTGGTGACAGATCGCGCTTAGAAGTTCGATAATCTTGAACTATCTTCTTCCAATTAGAAAGGGGGAAATTAATTTCTTCATCTTTTGATCCAGCGAACATAGTAGGTTTTGGTTTTGCAATTTCTAACCCGATGTTGTTGCTGGTACATAACTGGCAAACTTGTTCTATATTTTTATAACTATGGTATCCACATGTTTGCCCATATTGTTTTCCAACTTTATCACTAATATTTATAACATTAGGATTAACGAGTCTATTGCCGGTAATTACTTGTTTTCTTTCTGATTCAGGAATTAGTATTGGTGTATATGATGCATCAGAAGAATCGAATACCAATTGTTTTACTGATGCTTGTAAAACGGCATCTATTACTGGATCGCCTGTTAATTCGGCTGAAGGCTTCCGTTGAATGTGCTTAGTAGTTTGAGTTTGTACTAATGCAGCTTCATTTTTAGCAAGTTCTAATGCTAATGCAAAATCTTCAGCCTTAGAAGTGTTTGTACTCGCTGAAGTTGATGTAGTGTTTGGAGTATGTGGGCGAGGTAAAATTAATTCTGAAGGTGCAGGGATTGGTCGCAAAACTGTTGATGTTGATTGTGAAGCAGACTGAGTAACAGGCATACCTAATGTTGTTAAATATAAAGATAATGCTGCATATACAGATTCAAATTCACTCTTATTTTTTGTTACGAACGCTTTGCAAAATTTTTCTTTGAATGCATTCAGTTCTAATGTGACAATATCTGACAAACCACTAATTGTAATATATTGTAACAACGACACATTATTCGACCCAAAAGCCTTATAATCAATAGCTACCTTCTTAGCTATGGTTTGCAATAATTTATTATCAGAATACATAGCACTTATAGACCCGGTAAAGGGTAAAATAAGTGTGCATAGCAAGATATGTAAAAAAACCTTTATGTTCATAGTTTTGTCCCTTTATTATACTGTTTTTTCTTTATGTAATACTAATTGTATATACACTAGAAATGTCAATAAGTTTGCAAGGGGGACTTTATTAAGGTGTTTTACGCTGTAAAAATGAATAATTTCCATATAAAGGCCACTTTTGGTAGTATAAGGCATCTTTTAATAAAAAAGGCTCACATCTACTAAATTAAGGGGATATATATGGTAATGGGTAATGCTTTATGGGAATTAATTAAGCAATCGGATAGAATAAGCCAATTAGTCCTTCTTATACTGTTATTTCTATCAATAGCGTGTTGGACCGTCTTTATTTATAAATATGTAACGATACGCATAAAAAATCGTCAGGTAGATGATTTATTGGCTAAAATGAACCGTGGTACCACCGTGGAAGAATTGCTCACTTTAGGGCGTATAAGTAGCGATACTCAACCGGGGTATTTTTTGCATACTATTGTTACCTACATTAAAAATTTAGTTACTACCCGTGGTTCAATGCCTGCTACTCAGGCTGGTGAATTGGTTAACCAGCAGATCGATCAATCCCTTGATGAATTAGTTCATGAAGAAGAGTCGTATTTGCCGTTAGTTTCTACCAGTGCAGGTGTTTCAACCTTGTTGGGATTATTTGGAACTATTTGGGGACTTATCCACGCATTTATTCGCATATCACAAATGCAATCAGCAGATATTGCAACCGTTGCACCGGGTATTGCAGAAGCGCTTATTACTACATTAGCAGGTCTTATGGTGGCAATTCCTTCAACGGTTATGTATAACGTATTGGTAGTGCAAGTTCGCAAATTAGAACATAAATACCTTATGCTTGCAGATAAAATTACTATGCTCTTTGAGCCGCTTTTTAAAAATTAGGAGGCTGCTATGGCTCTTAAAAGACGTAAAAGAAAACCTATTAAAGCATTACCAGAACTTAATTTAACTCCATTAATTGATACGGCATTCACCCTATTGGTTATTTTTATGGTAACTTCACCTATGATGCATCAGGGGATTAAAGTTAAGTTGCCGCAAGGGCAATCGCAAGAAGCAAATTCAAAAAAACAAGATCTGATAGTTTCAATTGATAAAGAAGGTGCATTGTTTTTCAATGGCACTCCGTTATCGTTAGAACAATTATTGGAGCAATTGAAAAAAAGTTCAGCACAAAGTACTGAATCAGTAGTAATGGTAAAAGCAGATCAAGGCGTACAATATGGTACGGTAATTTCAGTAGTTGATAACATCAAGGTTGTAGGCGGAATTAAATATGTTGCGTTGGCTACACAAAAACGTGCCTGAACGCTTTAAATTAGTGGGGCTCATAGGACTAGTGATTATTATTGCACATGTGGCGATATTGTTATTATTGCTCTATGCACTTAAGGGTCAATTTTATAGATACGATCTACAGGTGGTGAATCAATTATTAGCCGCAGATGTTGAAGTTGTGTTTGTGCCCTTGGCAAAAACAATTATTCAAAAGCCAGCTCAAAAAAAGCCAGAAGTTAAAAAAAATAACACACCAAAAAAGCCTGTCGCAAAAAAAGCTATACCATCAACCCAAATGGTTGCAGAAAAAAAGATTGTGCCAAAAAAAGTTGATCCGGTTGTGCCAAAAAAAATAGAAGAGCCGAAACCAGAACCACAAAAAATTGAAAAACCAGTCGAACCAGTAAAACCTGCTCCAGCAGTTATTCCTACACCGGTAGTACCAATTGCACTACAACCTGAAATTATACAGATCGGTCAATTAGAACATGATGCATTGCAGATGCAACAAGAATTACAAAAATTAGTAGGTTATTGCTGGCATCCACCGGCAGGCATGGATGATGCAGTATGTACTATTAAAATAGTTATAGCTCATGATGGAACAGTAGCAGATTGCTCTGTTGAAAAATCATCTGGAAATTTGATTTATGATACAGCAGCTAAGCAAGGCGCGCGAGATATTGCATTTCCATTGTGGGCACGGGGTAAAGAATTAGGCGTAACATTCTGCCAAACTAAGGAACAACTCACATGAAATTATTATTATGTTTATTAACACTATGTACCACGCATCTTGCACCGGGAAAGGAGCTTGCGTTTAAAGTGCGTTCTGAATCGTATAAAAATATGTCGATAATACTTGCCACTGTAGATTCAAATCAAGCTTTAGACAAAGTTGCTCGAGTAATAAAAAATGATTTGCAATTAAGTGCTCAATGCACGGTGACTACTCAAAAATTCTCAAAAATTCCCTCAACTCAAGAAGTGGGTCGTCTTTCAAAGCAAGGACATCCACTTATACTGTTTTTAAATAATACTCATGATGACAAAGCCATTGAATGGCGTTTATATGAAACACATTCACATGCAATGGTTAAAGGAAGAAAATATATCAAGAAGGGTACTAATCATATGGTATGGGGTCACCATATATCTGATGGCATATGGCCCGATTTAACCGGCCAAGACGGGTGCTTTTCAACAAAGATTGCGTATTGCAAAGAAGTTAAAAGCAAAAAGGGCAAGCAATATAAACATGTATACATGATAGACATGGATGGTAATAATGAGCGTGTGCTGGTTAAAACTCCAACTATCACCGTAGCGCCTCGTTGGAATGCAGATTCCAAACATCCATTACTGTTTTACTCTGAATGTACTAATTCTAATGTGCGCATGATGGTTACCTCATTTAAAGGCGAGAGCAAAATGGCTTCAGATTTTGACGGGCTCAATATGTTACCTGCATTCAGCGCTGATGGAAGCAAGGTAGTATATTGTGCATCACGAGGAAATGGCAGCTGCCAAATATACCAATTTTGTGATAGCAACTTAAAAAAATTAACTCATAACGAAGGCACAAATGTTTCGCCAACATTCGGTCCTGATGGGTATTTGTTTTTCTGTTCTGATTTTCAGACCGGTTCTCCTTTATTGTATTCATATGAATTTGCTACTGAAAAAGTTACTCCTATTACCCATTCAGGTTTTTGTGCATCGCCTTGCTACAGCAATAAAACTAATAAAATTGTGTACGCAAAACTGATCGAAGGGTATACCCAATTATTTACTTACGATGTTGCAACTAAAATGCATACTCAATTAACGTTTGATAAAACTAGCAAAGAAGAATGTTCCTGGTCGCCGTGTGGCAGCTATATTGCCTATTGTAATGAAGGCAATGGTAAAAGCCAGATTAAAGTAATGCATCTTAAAACACGAAGCATCAAAGATTTAACTCCCGCAGATCAAATCTGTACTTATCCTACGTGGTCAGGCCCACTAGGAGATATTGATCAGATACCCTGCTGATTAACCGTCGACACTAAGTTTATATTTGTTTATACTGGTAGCATATACTGTTAATGATGTGAGTGCATTCTGCTCAACAGTAGTAGTATTTTCTTTCAATTAGTAATTTTTGAAAATAATAATCGTAAACTATTTTAAACACCTTGTTGGTAGGTACGCTATGAAAAAAGGCAAAAAAAATAATTTTTTTGACGGGACACCAAAAAATATACTGATTGGTCTGATAATAACAGTAGGGTTAATCCTATTGCTTACAAAGATGACCGATTATACTCGTCAATTTAAAACTCTTACGTTTTCTAATTTAGAACAACGTATTGAAAACCATGAAGTGAAACGTGTTCACTTTGCTGGTCAAGATGTAACCGGTCAACTCAAAGATGGTTCATACTTTGAAACGGTGGTACCAGAGAATCATTCTCTGTGGGATGTTCTAAAAAAGAATCAGGTAGAATACTCTGTTGCAAATACTTCTGGTAATCAGATGACCTTTTGGTATTTATTGATTATTACCTTTATTATAGGGCTGTTGATTGCAGGCTGGTTCTTCTTTAGACAAGCGCGATCAGGTTCTAATAATGGCGGTGGCGGTAATATTTTCTCTATGGGCAAAAGCCGTGCACGCATGTTTATGCCATCAACTATTAAAGAAAATTTCAATTCGGTGGCCGGTGCAACTGAGGCAAAAGAAGAATTACAAGAATTAGTAGAATATCTTCGCAATCCTGAAAAATTCCGTCGCTTAGGCGCAAAAATTACTCGTGGTGTATTGTTAGTAGGTGAACCGGGTAATGGTAAAACCTTATTAGCTAAAGCAGTTGCGGGTGAAGCTAACTGCCCATTCTTTAGCATCAGCGGTTCAGATTTTATTGAAGTGTTTGTTGGTGTGGGTGCTGCACGTGTGCGTGATCTATTTGCACAAGCGCGCAAGCATGCTCCAAGCATTGTTTTTATAGATGAAATTGATGCGGTTGGTCGTCACCGTGGTAGTGGTTTAGGCGGTGGGCATGATGAACGTGAACAAACGTTAAACCAATTGCTAACAGAAATGGACGGCTTTCAAACAGTGGGCGGTGCAGTTATTGTATTAGCTGCAACCAATAGACCAGACGTGCTTGATAAAGCATTATTACGTCCGGGACGATTTGACCGACGTGTTGAAGTTCCATATCCTGATTTAGTAAGCCGTGAATCAATTTTACGCCTTCATGCTAAAAGCACAAAAATTGATCCTGAAGTTAATATGCTTAAATTAGCACGAGGAACTCCTGGTTTTACCGGAGCTGACTTGGCAAACTTGATTAACGAAGCTGCACTTAACGCATCTAAATACAATCAAGACTCAATTACTATTAAAGACTTTGAAGAAGCTCGCGATAAGATTTTATTAGGGAAAGAGTTAAAAACTATTTCCCTCAGTGAACACGAGCGTAAGATTACTGCATATCATGAAGCGGGCCATGCATTGGTTCGATTAATGATGCCGGAAATTACTGACCCGTTGCATAAGGTTACTATTGTTCCACGTGGCCGAGCATTGGGGGTAACTCACTCAATGCCCGAACGAGAAAAATATAACCAAACCAAACAAGAAATGGTTGCAAGCATTATGGCTGCTTTGGGTGGTCGTGCAGCAGAAGAAATCACCTTTAAGGAATTGACAACCGGGGCATACAGTGACTTTAAGACGGCTACTCATATAGCTCGTAAAATGATTTGCGACTATGGGATGTCAGAAAACTTAGGGCCAATTGTATACACTCAGCGTCAGGGTGAATATGAGTACTCTGAAAAGACTGCAGAGGCTATTGATAAAGAAGTTTATTCATTAATCGACGAATGCTATAAGAAAGCAGTCTCGGTTTTGAGTGAAAATCAAGAAAGATTAGAAAAGCTGGCTCAAGCATTACTTGAAAAAGAAACTATGTTTGCCGGTGAAATTTATGAATTATTAGGTATAGAACCTCGCCAAGAGCACCTATTTACCTAAGAACAGCTGCTATAACAGGTTATTTTTTCAATATTCTTTATAAAAAGACATAAGAAATTTGAAAAAATTAGCTATTATAGTAGAATTATACACAAGCATTGAGCATGAAAGTGAAAGGAATTTAAATCATGGCAAGAATTTGTGCGGTCTGTGATAAAGGGCCGTCAGTTGGCAACTTAGTAAGCCACGCAAATAATAGGGTAAAACGTTGGATCTACCCAAATGTACATAAAATCCGTTATACCATTTGTGGTGATGCATCAGGTAAAGTACATGCTGCAAAGGTATGCACAAAGTGCATTAAAGCTGGCAAAGTAACAAAAGTTGTTAAAGGATCTTAGGGAATTTCAGACATGGCAAATTTAAAATCATCTAAAAAGCGCGCCATACAAAACGTTTCAAAAAGAAAACGTAATTTATCGCGCAAAACTGGTATCAAAACCTCAATCAAAAAAGTATTAGTTGCTGTCGATGATGCTGCTGATACCGCAACAGTAAAAAAATTATTGCGTGATGCATCAGCAAAAATTGCTCGTGCAGGAAGCAAAGGCGTTATGCACAAGCGTACTGCTGCTCGTAAAATTGGTCGTTTGTCCAAACGAGTTGCAAAAGCTGAACGCAAGTAATTTCTCTTGAACTTGCAATAAAATAAAAAGGTAGAATAAGTTATAACTTATTCTACCTTTTTATTTTTTAAGAAAGTATTTGTTATGAGCTACATTCGTTCTTTTTATATATTTCTACTTATATCTGTCTCTACATCCTCTTATGCAGGATACGACAACCACACAACAGTAACTCGCGATGTTACGACTACCCATATTGCTCATTACCCAGTATCTATTAATCGGCCACGTTGGAATGAGTTTTTACAATATGCAACTTCAAAGTATGGCTTATCATTAGGAGCAGGCGTTGCTACCGGCGTTGCAACTGGAGCGGGCTGCAGTATAACCAATAAATACATGCCATGGTTTATTAGTTGGATTATTTGGATTACGATTCGTAATAAAGCAATTGATTCTATCGAGGCTGATCTTAAGCAATTTAATATTCCTCACTCAGCAGCTCTTTTAAGCAATAGTGCCTGGGCAGCAGACTGGCTTGCATATTTATCAATGTCACCATATCCAAGTAATACGTGGCTCCTATTAAGTGTCTTGTGCAAATAATAGTTACCTAAGCACTACGAGATTATATTTTTATTAAGAGTTGGATCAAGATCCATGAGTTTCTTGTATTCAATTAAAAATTGCTTTGCAATATTAGTAGCATGTTTTGATGAACCTGTGTGCTCAACTAAAATTACTACGGTCAGTGGATTGTAATCTTTATATTTAAAATGCATTACAAACCAACCGTGCTCTAAATATTTTTCACCTAGATTACGTTTCTCATAACTACTTGTTTGGGCAGTACTCGTTTTTGCATAGATTTCTATGTCTTTAATTTTACTTACATTTTTACCAGTTCCCTGAGTTACTACTGAGCGCATTGATTCGCGTAAAAAGGTAAGCGTTTCCGGTTCAAGATCCAGAGGCGTTGAATATATTGGTTCATCGATCAAGATACGTGGGTTCATTAAGGTGCCGGTAAAAATGCCCGAGATCATGCATGCAACTTGAACGGGTGTAACTAATAAACAGCTTTGACCAATAGACGCTGATAATGTTTCTCCCGGCCACCAACGCTCGCCTTTTGCCATTCGCCAATGAGTTGATGGAACTAATCCTTCTTTTTGTGCGAATAATGCTTGAGGCTTTTTACCCAATCCAAATTTGAATGCATATTGTGCGAGTGTATCGATAGAGATCTTTTTACCAATCTCAAAGAATAGTGTGTTGCATGATTCTGCAACGGCTTGATGGGTGCTTAGGTTGCCATGTCCATATCGCTTATGACACCAATATTTACGTCCGCCAAATTCTACGTACCCTTTGCAATAAAGCACCGTTTCAATTTCAACCATATGGGTTTCTAATGCAGCACTTACTGAAACTAATTTGAATATTGATCCTGGCGGATAACATGCATTAAATGCACGGTTTAAAAAACGTTGGTTCTCTTGCAAGTTGAGCCACATATGCGCATCAATAGGATTTAAGAATATAGTTGGATCAAAATTAGGGCGTGATAACACTGCCATGAGGCTGCCATCTTGTGGGTCCATAACAATAAAGGTGCCACAATAATATTCAGGAAATACTCGTTCAACAATTTCTTGTAACTCGATATCAATTGTGGTCATGATATCTTTGCCCGCTAATGCCTTCTTAATTTCTGTCGACTCTAATGATCTGCCAACTGAGTTCATAGTGTGTAGCAGTTGACCTTGTTCGCCCTTAAGCGAATCTTCTAATACTTTCTCAAGACCCATGCGTCCGCATGCTTGTAAGTCAACTTGTCCAATGTATCCCAGAATATGACATGCTAACGATTTGAATGGATAAAAACGTTTGTAATGGGTATCAAATGCAATGTTTGAATCGGCTGATAGTTGTTCTTTAATTTGGCTTAACTGTTCAAAAGTAATATCAGTAGTTAATTGTACTTTAATACGGTATCGCTCAGCACGACGGATTTTTTTAAGAATATTTTTTTCTGGATCAGATAATGATGGGATGATCAATTCAAGTACGGCAATAGTATTTTGTTGCGCATTTGATAAAAGGGCGTTGCCCGTTCCTTGCCAAATTAAATTGGTAATAGGACGATTGGTTGCAAGCAATGTTCCATTTACATCAAGAATATTACCGCGCACTGAAGATGTTTTTTCAACACGTAAAAAGTTTTTTTGACCTTTTAATTCGTAATATGCTGATTGGTAGACTTGTAGGTAAAATAATCTGATGAAAATAATGAATAAGCAAAAACATATGCCATAACCAACAGAAATACATTTTTGTATAAATAATGCATGACGGGTTAACATATATTTTTAACTGTTTTCGTCAGGTTTAACCTTACTTAGAGGGTTAATCGTTTGACACAGGCGGGCTAAATCTTCTAATGATACGTGGGTGTAGCGTTCAGTGCTTGCCAATGTTTTATGCCCCAGAAGTTCTTGCACCAAGCGTAGATCAGTGCCCTGATTAAGTAAATGCGTTGCAAATGAGTGACGTATTTTATGTGGCGTAATTGAACGTTCTAATTTTAAAAATGTTCTAAACATTTCAACTACTCGTTGCACCGTGCGAGTAGTTAACGGCTCTGCACGAAAATTTAAGAATAATCTTTCATCAAGTGAATGATACGCGGGACGTTCTTTTTCAAGATATGAGTCAATTTTTTCAAGCGCTTTTTGGCCAAACAGTACGATCCGTTCTTTCTTTCCTTTACCATAGATACGAATAGTTTTATTCGTCATGTCGATGTCAGACATTTTGATAGTTACTAATTCAGAGCAACGAATACCGGTTGCATACAGCAATTCAAATATTGTTTTATCACGAATAGGCCGACGTGTAGGTAGTTCGCCATCTTTAAGAGTATCAAGCAAATAAAAGATTTCATCAACGCTTAAGAATATAGGTAATTTTTTATCCAACCGAGGGCGAGTTAATTTGAGGTTAAGAATAATACCTTGGGTACGCAAGAATCGCTCAAATGATTTAAAGCATGAGAATTTACGCGCAATAGAACTTTTATCAATTTTTTTGTGAAACAAACTTACTAAGTAACGTTCAATAACTTGTCGTAATGAAAGTTCTTGTTGTTCGATTGGTCTGAGCTTATTCCAAAATTCTACAAACTGTGACAAATCACTTGCATACGCGCGTTGCGTATGGTCAGAAACATTTCGTTCAACATCTAAATATTGAAGAAATTCAGTAACTCGATCTTTGAACTCTTGTATGTTCATTACGCCTCAGTTGGTTATTGTAACTGTGCTATGATAACCAATTGAAAGATGGATGTCATTACTCGATTTATAACTTTTAAAACAACTTAATTAATAATGATAGATTGAACGTCTTAAGTAAGTCATTCCTTCCCATGTTTTTTTAATAGCATATGAAGGTGTCCATTTATTTAATTCAATACTTTGCACAGCTGCTTCGGTTTGTATAGAGTGCATATTACGTTCATTTTTTTCTTTTTCTAATTTTTCTTTTAAATCTTTTATGTCATTATCAACTTTTAATCGTTGTTTTTGGTATGCAGTTCTAAAGTCTTCTTTGTTTGCTTTTATTCGACCTCTTTTCTTGAGTTGTATTTTAATATCATCTCTCATAGCAAAAAAATGGGTTGCGCAGAAATTATCAGTAAGGGTTGCCAGCTCGGATATAAATTCTCTAGATAAGGTATTATCTAGATTGCTTAAGATATGATGTATAATTTGTTTTCTAATTTTCTCACTAGGTACTTTAAATTCTACTATCTCAAACCGTCCCCATCTAATGAGCGCTGAGTCTAATAAGGTAACATCATTGGTGGTACCAATAACAATTACAGGAACATAGGTATGTTTTTCATGCAACGTCGATAGTTTATCAAGAAAAGTATTTATAGCATGTCGTTTATCATCATTTAATTTACCATCTCTTTTGATTCCTATGGCATCAATTTCTTCAAAGTTAATAACTATGGGGCCATATATTCCCAGCTCAATCATTCTTTCTATTTCATTAAATACCTCAGTTAAATGATTGGAGGCTGAATATTGATACTTATTGCCAATATCGCTTGGGGTATTCGATAATATGTTCCTTTAGTTTCACAAGCTAAAAGAGATGCAACTAATGATTTGCCTAAACCAGTTTGCCCGGCAAATATAAGAAAAGGAATGCGTTCAGTAGGTGTTTGAAGTTGTGATAAGCCTTTGTCTATAATCTCTGGGGTAATTCTCCTATATAAGTGGAGAGATTTTTTTCTTGCATTGGCTGAGATGAATATGCAATTGGCACAATAAACTTGCATACATTGCAAAATATTTGTTGTGCGACAGCGCAATTACGGTTTTGAAAACGAACGAGCTCAGCGGTGAGAGAGTTTTTATCTTTACATAAAATATTATTAGTCATAATAAGTAAGATATAAAATTGTGCTCTATTCATTTGATGTGCTTTAAATTATATATATAATCAAATTTTGATGTATTCTAAAGTATTATATGAATTATTCAAGCTACTATAGTTATTAACGGGCACATGAAAATAATATTTTTATTAATATCATTAATAACGATATCTTTTGTACAAGCAAAAAATATATTTTTGCCTGATACAAATTCATTTAAGTCATTTCATGCTCAATCATTTGATTTAATAATTACATCGCAATTATTTACCCAAGAAGAAGCTAAGGCATTTTTTGGTTATGATCTTATATCTATGGATATTCGGCCAATACTTTTTAAAATTAAAAATCAATCATCATATCAATATACGATTAGTAGAAATGGGATTAACTTATTATCTGTAGGATCCAGAAAAATATTAGAACTTTACATCCCGTCCATTATTCCTATCTTTGGATATTTAGGTTCACTTTTATGTTATTCACACAATACAATTTATAAATGTGTGAGCGCAATCGCAATTTTAAGAGTATTGTTTCATAAATACTTGCAAAATCGTTTTTATAATGTGGTTTTACGTAAAAAAAAACCATTAATAGTTCCTGTCGGACAAGAGGTTTCATTTTTGGTGTTTGCAGTTAATTCTAAATTTAAAGCACAATTTGAGATCAATTTTCATAATCAATCATTACTAAAAACCGAGACATTTTATATAGATTTATACGACTATTTATCAAATACTGAATATATTAATGTTCCCGGTTTAACCTTGAGAATATAAAATGAGATGTAAATTTTTAATAATCATATTATTAATGATTGAAATGCCATTATTATCCGTGCCAGGAGAGATAACATATGCCAACATTCAAGACTTAGTATTAACCAATAAAGATAAAGTTGTTTTTTGTATTTCGATGATTTTTGGAGCGCATGCGATTTATACCGCTTTCACTTTATGGAATAACCGGCCATTTGTTCTTAATTCACGTATCGAAGAATTGCGTGGTTATACTATTGATGAGATTTGCCTTGGGCCACTTAATACAAAATCAATAGAAACATTTGCAAGTATGACTCTTATTCAATGGCAAGAATTGATAGATTATTTAATTGATTTACATGGCGCAGAAGAGGTTAAAAAAAGCTTAATAAAACAATATAATTTATATCAATTTCCTCGTTTTGTTAAAATCATAAGAGTTTGGCCTGAATATAAATCATTCAATACAGAATTTGTTAATAAAATATATTATGAGTATTCATTGTTTTCTAAAGTTTTGGATATGCAAGGTTTTGACTCAAGGAATAATTTAATTGATTTTATTAAACATGATTTACAGATAATTGATTAAGAATATTTTCAGGTTCTTAATCAATTGATTGATGGTATTTAAATAAATAGGGAGCGTAAATAATATAAATTTTTAATAGATTTTTCAGCATTTTCAAATTGTTTCTCATTAATAAAAAAAATGTATGAAATATATGAATTTTTTATAAAGTAAGTCCATTTTATAAATTTATCTAAATCAGAAATTTCACAATTGATATCAACAGAAAAGCGTTGTAATTTATTAATTGATTTAGAATATTTAATTTCAATAGTTTCTATAATTTTTTTTTGCAACAATTCATCATTATCTGAATTATTATTTAAGATCCAATTTGCCCAAAATAATTGAGAATCATCAACGCTATTACACCAAGCATATACTTTTTGAAGTATATATGTTCCTCCAATAACGCCGGTTATAAGTGCATATGTTAATGCTAATCTATTGCAAATAAAACAAGTTTTAAGATCAAACTTTTTTTAAACCCGTATCACAGAATCAGAAGTTTGATTATTTTTTCTCGCAGCAGGAGCGGGTTTTTTGGAATCTATAATTTGCGTGGTTACTTCGTATTTACGATTAGAGTCGTTTGGACTGGTTATTTCTTGGTTTGCAATTGTTGCACAAGAAGTACCTTGATCTATTATTTGGATATGCTTAGGAGCGGGATCATTTTTAGCCTCTTTACCAAAATGGCCTTCAAACCTTTTTCTATGCTCTTCAGAATAATCTTAATGATGCCCATTATAGATTGTAACTGTAATTTTTCTTTTCGGTGGTAGAGCTGTTTCTTGATTATCAAGACAATAAGTATTTTGTGAAAAAGATAGTAGCAATATATAGAGGGTGAATGTTATTAATTGTGGATACATATATATCCTAAAGCCTAAACATTTCTTTTTTTAATTTTTCAAATTTTTCTTCAGAGCTTATACTTTCTTTCACGGTTGTATATTCAACTCGGGGCAATGCAATAAACCAATACCCTGTAATAAGAGAAACTGTAGATGAAATAACTGTTGTTATAGTATTAACAGTTGTACTCGAAGTTGTTTTATAAGTTAATTTTTCACTTTCTTCTATTGCTTCCAATTGCTCATCTTTAGTTCGGGGAAATTGATCTTTATATTCTTGATCAAGGTTTTGATAATATTCTTGCCATTCTTGTGCAGAAATATTTTGAAGAACTTCTCTATATTCATTTATCCTTAATGAAATAAGATAGTTGCGTGCAGCGCGAGGGTTTAATTTTTTAAGATTATTTAGAAGATCCTTTTTCTCAAGGCTAGTCATACAATCTTTTAATTTAGTTCCAAATAATTTGTAACATTCACATGAGCTATAAGACTTCATATTATTAACGATAAGTTCTACAGGTTCAGTAATATTGTTAGCAGCAAGTCTTTCTTGGGTATTCGCTTGATGATTATTAGGTTCAGGTGTTGCATTAATGGTAGAGTTTATGAACACAGTTGCAATAAATGCAAAAGTTATATGTGTTATATTCATGAATAATCTTCGGTTAGAAAGATAAATTGCATACAAAAATAACATGCCAGAGAAGATTTTGCAAATTTTTAATTACATAAAATCTGTTAAAAAATCTACATAATCTTCTAACAAATCAGCTAAATCCATAGTCTTACCTCTAGCTATGATATAAGCCAATTTAAAAGCTTCTAAATCATTTTTTTTATCTAGCGTCTTTAATTCGGTTATTTGGTTTTTCAAATCGCTATGAATTCTTTGAAAATCTTTTAAATAATTTTTTTGCCTAATTATTTTTTCGGTGGAATTGCTGAAGGATTTTGATGTTTTTTCTATTATTTCTACAAGGTCTTGTAATAGCTCTAGCATATGCTTGCCTATAATTCTAATATTCTATATTTTTTGCATAAAATCTGAAACGAAATTTATAAAATAATTAATATGTACTTCTATATCACAAATTTTGGCGCGAGCGATAATCAGTTCTAAAATATATTCTTCTAAAGATGTATTAGCTTTAATTTTATTAAGATGATTGATTGCTTGCTTAAATTCTTTTAATATTTTTTCAAAATCTTCTAAATGTAAATTTTGGGTATGAATATTTTTCTTGTTAGCTAATCCTTTTTTGATGGATATTTTCTGTATAAAATTAAATAAATTTTTAAATTCATTAAACATATATAATTTCCTCTCTAGCTAAATGTCCAATATTCTACGTGGAATTTGATTAGTTTTTATGTTATTAATTGTGCCATTTAAATTTAAAACACATCGAAGTTTTTTCTTTTGTGTGAATACTTCTAAATGATCTTTGTGTAATTTATCAAGATATAAATAATCGCCAAATTGTAAGCCATATTTTTTAATTTTTTCATTGAGTTGATAAATTGCTTGTCCATCCCAACTTTTACCGATATGTGTCACCTTATTTTTCAACTCTTTACCAAATTCAGTATCTCTTAAAAATTCAGCCATATTATTAACCTTAATAGGTCGAGCGACGTTCTGCGTAAGTTGTTTGAGTTTTTGTTGGGTGCCTTGTGCAAAGTGGCTTAATTGTTGGCTTGCAGCTTTTAATTTTGGGGGAGTAAATTTAGTTATATTAGCACGAGCAAAGCCTTTAGCTGATAAGGTGAATTTCTCTATGCCTTTAAACAATCTATGACTGAGCGCTAATTGAGTTGCGTATTGCACGGATTGTTCTGCAATTTCATATCGGCTCATTTGTTTTAATTCAGCGGTAGTATTATGAATTAAAGAATCCAGACTGTGGATTGTAGGAACGTTATTCCAGGCTGATTGTAAATGAACGGGCACTGATTCTGGATTAAATAGTGCAGTTTTAGCAAACCCGCCGACTGCGTAAAGTACCTTGCCAAAGTGACAACCAATTTCAAATGCAAGCATATATTTAGGGGCTACAATCCAACAGACCGTTCCTATAGGGTGCTGGCGTGCTATAGAAACTACCTGTTTTGCACCGGCATAAATTCCTCTACCAATAGCCGTTATGAATTGATACATTTCAAACGAAAGTTCATTAAGTATTAAGCCTTTTGCAAGATATCCCTTATTGCAATGTTCAACTGATGAGGTATTAACGGTGGCAAATAATTCATAAAATAGTTTGCCTGCAGCATCACCTGAGACAATGTTTTTGCATATTTTAAAATCACGGTTTTGTGCTTGATCACTTACCACTTGCTTAATTGCAGAGGTTTGCAAGTTTACGTGCATTTGTTCAACGGTAGTTATTTCTTCAGGTAGGCTACCAGTTTGTTCTAATATTGCTTGAGAATTATAGTGCGTTGTTATGTCTTGTTTAATAGCAGGAATTAATGGTCGGGTCTGTTCAATATAGAGAGGATTGGGGGATTGTTGAACCACTATAGTACAAGTTTCTAAATTTGGTTCTATGTAGCTGCGTAGTTGATTTGAATCTAAATGATAATAATTACGATAGGGGATTGATGGATCAAATTGTCCTGTATATCGGTCAATCATCAACGGATGAGCAAGGTCTTCAATTTGTTTTTCAATTTGTGCAATATTAGCGGTATTGCATATGTCATATACTTTATTAAAAAATGCTTGCCGCGTGCTTTCATTTTTACATTCTTTGTAAAGGTTAAAAATGCAATCTTGAAAATTAGGTAACCCTTTAATCAGCTCAATGAAACCTTGTGATTGATAATTTTGAAAGGAATTAACCATATTTTGTTGAGTTGAAAGTGGCCATTGAGCAATATCTGTAGTCGACAATTTATGATATTGTACCAGTCGATGAGTCCAATCAGCTGTGCTCCATTGAAGCCATTGATTGGCATGTAACAGCCCCACATGTTGCGAGCCGATATATCCAACAGTATTAGAATGAGAAAGTATTGATTTGCCAATTATTTTTGCGCCGGCAATTGCTAATGAACTATTTGATACTGTTGCAAGAGAAACTAATGAATTAGCAAGAGTTCCTGCAGTAGAAAGTACTGCTGCTACTTCAATAAATGCTTTGCAGGGGGCAATACTTAAGAAAAGAAACAGAATAATTATTCGTTGTAAATATACAAGATGTACTCTTTCAATGTGCGTTTATAAACATCGAGAGATAGTAATAACGTATCTACTTTAACTGTGCAAGTAATATGAAGCTATAAGATGCAAATTATAAGATGTATTACTCGAGATTATATTCTTTTAATCGACGATTAACAGAAGAGCGATTAACGCCTAAGAAGGTTGCAATCTTGTTTTGATTTTGGAATTTATGCCACAGCTTAGACATAATGTGTGGATCGCGCAAAGCGTGTTTACCAAGTCGCGCTGCTTGAATAAGTTCAGGGTCTGAACCATCATATGCAGGCTCAAAGGTAGTTTCTTGAAAGATATTATTTTTCTTTGATTTGTTAATAAGCATTTGCTGAACATTATTTTTTAATTCGTGCAAACTGACCGGGCGCATTAATATTAATTTATTACGGTCTTTATCAGTCAATTCAAGCAAGTTCTTAAAGTCTTGTGTCTTTAATGCTTGTTGCGTGAATCCATCTGCTAACTCAGTTAGTTCTTGTTCAGGCAACGTTAACAATGAAGGCATTACTAATGAAGTACGTTTTAATTCATTGAATAGATTTCCTGAGAACATTCCTTCTTGAACCATGGCTTGTAAATTCTGGTTACTCGAGCAAATAATGCGCACATTACTTGAAATTTTTTGGTCGCTTTTAAATATGCGGAATATGCCATATTTAATAAATTCAGCTAAGTGATCTTGTGTTTCACGATCTAAAAAGTGAATGTTTTTAATAAATAGCGTTCCGGTTTCATCAAGCTTTTCAAGTAATGGCTTGCCTGAATCTAGGCCAAACAATGGATTGATTCCAAATAATTTAACCGCAATGTCAATTCCCTTTTGCGGACCTTGCAAGTTCATCACATGCAGACTATCACGCAAGCTCACATGGTGTAATAATTCTACTGTTGGTGTTAAGTCTTCATCAGGAAGATCAAGCAGGATAGCTTTTTTGCTTAATGCAATTTTGAGTAGATCGATTTTGAAATTTAAAATCCACTCACCCATCCCCGGTAATAGCTGATTAATTAATTGACCTGATTTAGTAGTTTCTAGGTACAACAAGTAATCCCATTTGGTAGGGTCTTTTAATAAATCGAGCTGTTGCTTAATGATGTCAGAAATTTCTGGGTAATACACTGTAATAATAACGTTATTTTGTTCAGTGTTAGGAACTCCAGAAAGCATTAATTTATTGCCATCAGTATCGTGAGTCATGCAAGTTTGAGCTGTCTTGTACTCTTCAATCTGTTGGGCAATCTCTTTTAATGCGCGAGTAAGGGAGTGGCCTTCTTGAGTGTTAATATTAATCTTAATCAGTTCTTTAGCTGCTTGGTTTGCAAATACAAATCGACGGTTTTTATAGAACACAATACCAATTTGCTTTTGTTTATTGTTGCGTAGGAACGATTTGATACTTTCTTTGTACTGATTAATTTCTTGATGTTTTATGTACAGCTCTTCTTGGAGCTCTTTTTCTTGAGCAATCAGTGCTTCGAGGTTTCTGCTTTGAAGTAAGTTGATGATGTTACCTAAATAACTTGCGTATACAATCATCTGGTCGCGTTCAATATTGCTATAAAATTCGTTATTAGTTCGGGCAAAGCGTTCTACATAGATATATGCAATGACAATGTCTTTTTTATAAATAGGTAAGAAGATATCAGCATTAATGCTTTCTAAGAACCCTACAGCAAGCTTACGAGTAGCTTGTTCTTCATAGAAGTTACTAAAATCAAGCTCGTCATAAATAAGAATTTTATTTTGTTTTATAAAATCACATACAGGCGCATCATGCGTGCTTAAGAATGTTTCGATGTTAGTTTCAATGCCTGATAATTCATAACGAATGTCCGTATCAGAAGGGTTGTTTATTGCACGGATATGCAAATGAATTCTACCTAAGGGTATGTCAAATGCTTCTTTAAATAATGTTTGGCTGATATGACCAAGTTCTTTAATGCTGGTTGCATGACTCAGTTGTTCAAGGACATTTTTAAAACCATCAACAAAATCAAACTTAACTGGTGATTGTACATGGCTATTAAAGTTTAAGAATCGCAATCCAATCATTCTTCTACTGCAATAATACAAAGCAAAAGTAAGAAGCATACTAGAGATGCCCACAACTGCGTAGCTGCTAGTTATAAAGTCAGGGAAAACGCCAAAAGGATACATTTGAATAAAATCAGAAATTAAATGTGGTAGGATTAATACCTGTATAAATATCATTAATTGTTTTTTCAAAATACGTGGTAAACGATCTTTTCTAATTTTTCTTATGGTTATTATTATTGTTGGTAAAAGTAAAAAAAATATTCCATATATAGGGAATAAAGCTTGTGCTTTGCATTCAATATATGGTCGATCAGAGGATTGCAAGCAATTAGAATAAATTATTGCAATGCCAATGAACAAAATACAAAATGTTGTGCTGATAATAATTTGTAAAATTTGTCTAAGATTGAGTTGTGGATTATGACTTACAAGACTCTCTAAAAATAATGCTAATGCTAAATATTGAATTATTAAAAATGCCCATGCAATGCGAATGATGAAAATTAATATTCTATAATCTGATGGAAATGAAAATACAAAGCTAAGTAATTTAATGAACCAAGCTAAGTCACCAATCATAGCACCAATGAGCACTAACAGTAGATATAAACTAGGTGTAGATATTTTGACTGACTTTATATTTCTTATAATAAGTGTTGTAAGAATTACTGCTTTTAGAGAAAAGGCAAGTAAAGTAATTCCCATTAAAAATGGATAACTACCTAAAAAGTGTTCAATATATGTGAATATATTATTCATGATTATTGATCTTGTTTGCTCTAATTATTATAATAGGTGTATCTTAAAAACTTTATAGTTATAATATTTTCGGAGGAATTTTATGAATATCCTATTTCAATATGCAAAATTATTATTAGTTGTTGCGTGTTTAGTTTGCTATGGTGATATCCCGCCTTGCTCCTAATCTAAAGATTAGCATATTTAAGCCACTTCAACAAATCTAATAATATGAACTGGCTCTAAGTAAGGAAACCCTATGAAATTTGTCGGCCTAACCCCTCAAGAACGTGCAGTTAGAATTATTAAACTTCTTCAAGCTGCTACTAGTGGGATGGTTGAAGCCGCATCAGTTTCCATAGCAAAAGAATTTGGCCGGGACCCGTATTTGGTCCTGGCCTCTTGTTTATTAAGCCTCAGAACGAAAGATTCCGTATCTCTTCCCGCTTCATTGCGACTTTTCAAACTGGCCACAACTCCTGAAGAAATGCTCCAGGTGCCGTTAACTCAAATAGAAAAGATCATTTACCCTACCGGTTTTTACCGAAACAAAGCAAAAACACTCCATAGTGTTAGCAAAGACCTCATTGACCGATTTAAGGGTAAAGTACCCAATACTTTAGATGATCTTCTTTCGATCAAAGGGGTAGGGCTAAAAACTGCTAACTTGGTACTTGCTGAAGGATTTGAAATCCCTGCAATTTGTGTTGATACCCATGTTCATAGAATTTCTAATCGACTTGGTTTAGTTAAAACTAAAACCCCTGATGAGACTGAGCATGAGCTGAAGAAAATAATTCCCAAAGAATATTGGCGAGAATATAACCACCTTATGGTTATGTGGGGCCAAAATGTTTGCGTGCCTATTTCACCATTTTGTTCAAAATGTGTATTAGCGCCGTTATGTCCTAAAGTTGGCGTAACTTCTCAACGATAAATAAAAAAGGCCGTAGACAAAAAATGTCTACGGCCTTTTTAGTATATTAGTAAGTTTATTATGACTTTGGTTTGTTTATTTTGAAAACTACAAAAAGTAGATATCCCATACTAATCATATATTGTACGTTCATTAAGAAATAAATGTGTGGATATAACATGGCAATAGCAGGATTGTCTATAGTCATGCTGTTGGGAAATAACAGAGCGCTATAAGTTAATACATGTAAAATTACATATGTCATTGTGAAGAAATAGAACAATGAAATGTGATTCTTGTGTTCAAGAGATTTTGAATTATCAGAATATAATTTTTGGAATGCAATTATAATACTGCTCGCTATTAACCCTAATGAAAATAACGTACATACAGTAGTAATCTGTGGCAGGAAGCTTGAGTTGATGAATAGTACATATGCTTGAGCTGCAGTTAAAATGCCGCTTGCAATAATTAGCCTACGTTGACGAGTATTATACGTTTTAATGGGTTGGGCTAGATGCGCTATTACAAACGCTAAGCCAAGCGCTGCAAAGATTTTTAATAGTGTTGCAAGTGAATAAGCTAGAGGAAGATATATTCCCAGATTGATATGGCTTACATAGACCAATAACGAGCAAGATAATATTGCTGATAAACACCCAAATATGAATGGTGAAATACGCGATTGAAATTTTAGATATATGGTTCGTGCTAAGAAACCTATGTTAGCGCCGATTATTGTGGCAAAAAATAAATAGTTTAATGTTGTGTTGGACAAAATAGTAATAATAGAATTCACGGAATTATCCTTTTGTATTAATGCCAATACTATTAATGAACAAGATAATACTAGAAACTGGTTTGCGAATATGAATTGTGAGATATGCGATTGAAATTTTAGATATATAATTCGTGCTAATAAACCTATGTTAGCGCCGATCATTGCAGCAAAAAATAAAAAGTTGAATGTTGGGTTAAACAAAATATTAGTAATAGAATTTATGGAATTACCCCTTTGTAATAATGTCAATTCTAATTTTGACTTTATGCTCATTTTTTAATAAATCAACAAAAAAGGCCGTTATTACAAGGCCTTTTCTTGATTCTCTAAAATTATAATTACTTATTTGCTTCTACGGCTCGTGCAGTAAATGCATCAAATGGTATGGCAAACTCTTGCTTACCATCATGGTTACGCAAGGTAACAGTATTGTTTTCAACTTCTTTTTTACCAAGCACGGCCATCCAGGGAACTTTCTCTGTTTGAGCAGTTTTAATTTTACCTGAGATTGGGTCAGATGTTTCATCAACTTCAACTCTGACATCGTTTTCTTTTAGCAACGCAGCGAGCTTGTGCGCAAATTCTTTTTGGTCATCAGTAATAGTTAAAACTTTAACTTGTACCGGCGCTAACCAGAAGGGGAAGTTACCTTTGTAATGTTCAATCAAAATACCAAAGAATCGTTCAAGTGAACCATATATCACGCGGTGCAAGATAACCGGGCGTTCTTTGGCGCCACTTGGAGCGATGTATGATAAATCAAAGTTTTCTGACTGGCAGAAGTCTACTTGGATAGTTCCGCATTGCCATAGGCGGCCCATAGAGTCTTTCATATTGAACTCTATTTTAGGACCGTAGAATGCGCCATCGCCTTCATTGACAGTATACGGCAGATTCAAATGCTTTAGGGCATTCATCAGTGCATCGGTTCCTTTTTTCCATAAATCGTCATTGCCCATCGATTTTTCTGGGCGAGTAGCGATTGCAATGTTGATGTCATTAAAGCCAAATTTTTCTAACACTTTCATGTTAAGCGTGATCATGCTAATGATTTCGCTTTCAATTTGGTCTGGGGTACAGAAGATATGTGCATCATCTTGAGTAAATGCGCGAACTCTAAACAGCCCTTGTAAAACGCCCGATAGTTCATGACGGTGTACTAATCCAAATTCAGCTAAACGTAATGGCAGTTCGCGATATGAGCGTGGGTGATCTTTATATACTAATATTGCACCCGGGCAGTTCATTGGCTTAACTGCGTATTGCCGCTCATCAATAGTACAAAAGTACATATTATCTTTGTAATGGGCATAGTGGCCCGATGTTTTCCACAGTTCATCGTTAAGTAAGATTGGAGTTTGAATTTCTTCAAAATCATTTTTTTGTAATTGCTTTCGTAAATAATCGACAATTACATTCAGAATTCGTTTACCCTTGGGGTGAATGAATGCAAAACCAACACCTTCATCACGAAACGAAAATAGGTCTAATAGCTTTCCTAATCGACGATGGTCATACAGCGCTGCTTCTTCTTTGCGTTTTTCATAATCAGCAAGTTCTTGAGCAGTTCCAAATGCGGTTCCAGAAATGCGTTGTAATGCTTGTGCGCTGCGATCTGCACGCCAATATGAACCTGAAATATTTTGTAATTTAAAGTGCTTAATATCACCGGTAGATTCAACGTGTCCACCACGGCATAGGTCATAGAAATTACCTTGCTGTGAAAGACCAACTGTTTGGCCTGGTATTTGATCGATCAATTCAAGTTTATACGGGTTACCGACAAATATTTTGCGAGCTTCGTCTTTAGGTATTTGCGTATGAGTTATTGGGTAATTCTTTTTTGAAATCTCGTGCATGCGAGCTTCGATTTTAGGTAAATCTTCTTCTTTGAAATTATGCTTTGGTAGCATATCGTAGAAAAAGCCTTCAGGAGTTGCTGGCCCAATAGTTAAAATAGTATCAGGATACAGTTCTATAACTGCATGCGCTAATAAATGGGCAGCTGAGTGACGTAGTTGTTCTAATTGTTTTGAATCCATGCGATTAATCCTTATCAAAAGTGTATGAAAATACAGAATACAAAAGATTGATAAAAAGCGCTATGAGCGCATTGCAAAATTATACCCTCGCGGGGTGGTTTTGATGGTAAGGACAAGAATTGTATAATGAGTACGTTTGCTACAATCCATATTCATCGCAGGTAATTGAGTTTGAGTTTAGACTAATCCTTCCAATTCAATTTACTTTTGTCAATAGATGCAATACTTTTTGACTAATTTACACCGTAATTTGCAGGTGAAAAGTGACTGTGTTAGGATCACGGTGAAAAGGGAATAGTAATAAGTTCAACCCCTTAAACCAAAGGCAGCATCGTATGACATCCACACCTACAAAACGTATATTTCTTCTTGATACCAATGTTTTATTGCATGATCCGTATTCGTTATTGGGTTTTGAAGATTCAACCGTTGGTATTCCTGCAATTGTTCTAGAAGAAATCGATAAATTTAAAACCGAAGCAACCGATCGCGGTCGAAATGCCCGTGAGACGATTCGTCAATTAGACGGAATGCGTCAAAAAGGTTCACTAAAAGAAGGCGTAAAGCTTGATAATGGGAGTGTGATAAAAATAATTTTTGTTCCTAAAGAAAATACCCCCGTTTTACCATACATTGTTGCTGATGAAGATAATGCGATCTTGCTTGCGGCAATGTGGTTAAAAATACAAGGTTGGGACGTGCAATTTGTCTCTCGTGACCTTAATATGCGTGTTAAAGCAGATGCTTTAGGAATTCCATCATTTGATTATTTAAAGACACGTGTTTCAGAAGATAAATTTTATAAGGGCTGGATTCGTATCCAAGTTCCTGCTGTTCAGCTCAAGCGCGAGATACCTCAAGAATTAGAAGCATTAGCAAAAGAACAAGAATTAACTATTAATGAATTTGTTTTGGTTGAAAGCCAACATAATCCTTATAACTATCGCGTGTTTAGATATTTAGGCGGTGGTAATTTTAAACCGGTTCATGAACCGTCAATAAAGTGGCCGCTTAAATCGCGCAATCCGCAACAGTTGATGGCGCTTGATTTGTTGTTTGATGATTCAATTCAGTTTGTTACGTTATTTGGTCCTGCCGGTACAGGTAAAACCTTCTTAGCGCTTCTTGCAGGATTGCATAAAGTGTTAATAGAAGATGCGTATGAAAAAATATTAATATCTCGCCCGGTAGTTCCCTTAGGCAGAGATATTGGTTATTTGCCAGGTACAATAGAAGAAAAATTACGCAGTTGGATGTTACCTATTTATGATAACATGGAATTCATTGTGCATTCAGTTCATTCCGGTCGTCATGTAGAAGAAGTTGATCATGAACAAGGTAAGCAACGTAAAAAGAAAAAACGTCATGACATGCGCGAAGGTACCGGATTGCGTCCATTAGATGAATTGACTCATCATGGCAAATTGAGCTTGGAAGCAATAACCTATATGCGTGGTCGTTCAATTCCATATCAATTTATTCTAATTGATGAAGTACAAAACTTAACGCCCCATGAAGTTAAAACGCTTATAAGTCGTGCGGGAACCGGTAGTAAGGTTGTTCTTGCCGGTGATCCTTATCAGATCGATTCGCCGTATCTTGATTTCAGTAGCAATGGGTTAGTGGTGACGAGTGAAAAGTTTAAGGGACAATCATTATTTGGAACTGTATACCTTGAAACCAGTGAACGCAGTGAATTAAGTAAGTTAGTTGGTGAGTTAATGTAGGCTAACAGTTGATCATTTGATTAAACAACTTGCTTAAAGTTTGGTGAGAAAGTGATTGGGGTTTGTAAATTGGATCGAACATTGAATTACTATATGTAATAGTATTTTGATGAAGGCAATCTGCAAATCCTAATTCTTTTAAATACTGTTCAAGTTTATAAATATGTCGCGCACCTAGATACAAAATAGTAGTTTGATAGGTGTTAAAACTATGCAATATACTTAATAAAAATTGAACATCAGTTACTATTTCAACAGATATGTAGAGCTGATTAATAAGAGCCAATTTTTGTTCCGGCTTACAATAACTATCGTTAACAAATCCTTGTAACGTTAGTTCCAGGGGAACTCCCTGCAATAGTTGCTCTAATTTATCAAGATTGCATTCTTCAATTAAACGTTGGCATAAACTGCTTAATGATGGTTGAGACTGTTTTTTTGTGTTATTCAAAAATTGTATGTGCGTGCGCACCTGTGTCACGCATGTTTCTATAGTTATATTGCCTCTTTGAGCTGTTAATTGGAATAATTTTTGTTGCCAATCTTTATCAAACTTGCGCAACAACTGGGAGTTTTTAATGCAGTCCATAGGGCTTTCAGGTTGATATTCCTTTTGGCTGCCAATAATTGCATAAAACATTTCATTTATCATGTTATCAATTGCAGTTCGCTGATCAATAAATTTAACTTGTGCATGTGGCCATAATGCATTTTCGTATACAATATAATCAATACCTAACATTGCTATTAAATCATTCATGTAATTACCATCTCTATATTGTTGGGCCAGGGTAGAATCCTTAAATACCCCAATTGCAGGTTTAATAGGCCTGAGCTCGAGCTGTAATGCAAAATCGTGATCAATTGAATGCAAAAAGGTATATAGAGAAGGTTTTTGGATTTGATTATCAACATCTAATAAAAAAAAATGTAAATCGGCAAGTAATATAATCCTACGATTAGTTTCTTTAGAATGTTTAAATACAGAACTATATATGATTGTTGCGTCTAATTTAAAAGAAAAAAATAGTAAAAAAATAAACCAATGGATTAACTGTCTTGATTTCATTGTTATTTCTCAAAAGGATGTATTATTTGTGTCAAAGTATAAATCATATTTACAAACAATACTACTCTCTAAATGCTTAGTTTATTGCAACGGTTATAGTATTGGTTGTACTATTATCTATAAGAATAAAGGAGAGCGCATGACGTGGGTATTACTTGAAAACGTTTTATTTGTTGTAGCAGTTGGCTGTGAATCAGTAGCGGTTATTATTATTGCCGGTTCGGCTATGTATTCTATTACTCATTATTTTTTTGTTTTTGGTGGGCATAATATCCGTTTTACTACCGATCAAATTCGTATAGAGTTGGGTAGAGGAATTGTTCTGGGCTTAGAATTTTTGCTTGCTGCAGATATTGTGCGCACCATGATAACTCCCGATTATTATTCTATCGGTTTATTATCTATTTTGGTTATTATTCGAACGGTTCTTACCTATTTCTTGAATATTGAATTAGATAGTTTGAGTGATCAAGAACGAAATAAATTAGATATAATAAAGAGCATCGAGGTTACCCAATGCTCTTTATTATATCTAAATGAGAGATATAATAATATCTCTGTCATTTACATAGGTGGTTTGCGACCCAATGCACGTAGAACAAATGATGCTACGAAGATCACTAGGAATACTATAAATAAAATTTTTGCAAAATCTGCGCTTTGCCCAGCTACTCCAGAATACCCAAAAAAGCCAGCAACTAACGCTAAAATTAAAAATATCACTGCCCAATCTAATATCATAGCGATCCTTTGTGGTTAGGATGTTTAACTACTTACTTTTGAAGGCTATTTGTAAGTAAGTTATAAAAGCAATAGTTTGTTAAAATACATTAACCAAAGTAAAAAAGGTAATGCGTGAATACAAAGCAGGTACTCTTAAAAGTGGTACAAGCAATAAGCGCGTAACAAGCAGAAAGTAAGCGATACACATTAGTCTTTCGTAAGCTTGCAAAGGCAAAGCAAAAGTACCAAAAAACTATCATAATTATTGAAGTATTATAGATAAGCCTCTTTAAGTAATATGATCTGGCGTTTTTTATTTTGCAAACAATTGCGGTCTGCATGACCAAATTCTTTTAATAATAAGGGGAATGGCAATATGCAAGGACTGTTCTTGAATTTGTAAAATAGCATATTTGCTACAGGTTACCGAATAATTGCAGGTTGCAGGTCCTAGTAATGGGCGTAACCCGCGAATGCAAAATATACATATAGAAGCAATAATGCTTTTTAGTCTCATGATTGTTGAGCGATTCCGCGTTTTACCGTTGTTACCAACATCTGCTGTAACTGTTCAAACGGGATGTCTACCCCGTCTTTTTTAACAATGATCATGCAATCGTAGGGTGAATTATATAATTCGTGCTCATAAAAAATAGCTTTTAATCGGCGGCGAACGGTATTGCGTTCCGGTGCGTTCCCTATGCGGGCAGGGGTAACGACAATAATTTTAGCCAATTCGCGAGGTTTAGGGGCCAAAAGAATATCCAAGCCCGGGTGCCTGAAGGCACGCTTAGCTTTGCGGTAGAGTTGGGTAATTTCGGCTTTAGAGAGACGAGACAACGATCCGGCTATAGATGACATGTTAACTCCATTTAATACAAAAACAGCCCTGAATTTATCAGGGCTGTATATTCTTTACCTAAGCAAAATCAATTAAGCGCTTACTGCTAGACGTTTTCTGCCTTTAGCACGACGGCGATTGATTATTTTACGACCGTCATGGGTAGCCATACGCATTAAAAAACCGTGTTTTCTGTTACGTTTCTTATTACTTTTTCTAAAAAATGTTACTGACATAGTAATTCCTAGGTATTATTTTTGCTTGTTTATAACCCATTATAGCTTAAAAAAATAGTTTTTCAAAGCCTTAAAACAGCTTTTTTTGTATTAAAGCTACATATAATAGTTTGAACCATATTAGTAAGCTATACATTAGGCAAAAAGCCTATAGATCGCTCAAATACCGTTGGGCATCCAATGCTGCCATGCATCCGGTACCCGCAGAGGTAATGGCCTGACGATACCTATCATCAACCACATCGCCCGCTGCAAAAACCCCTTCAACCGAGGTTTTAGTGCCATGAGTAACCTTTATAAACCCATAGGGTGAAATATCAAGTTGTCCTTTAACCATTTCAGAATTTGGGCGCAATCCCACTGCAATAAAGATAGCAGAAGTGCCTAGCGTGGTAACTTCATTGGTCTGTTTGTTAACCGCTGTTAATTGAGATACATGATTACCATCACCGGTAATTTCTTGTGAGGCGGTGTTATATAAAATTTTTATTTTTGGATCATTCAGCACTTTTTGTTGCATTGCATGTGATGCAGTCAACTTATCAAGAATGTGAACAATAGTTATTTTGTCAGTGAACTTAGTCATGAATGATGCATCTTCCATTGCAGTATCGCCCCCACCAACAATAATGACGGGTTTATTTACATAAAATGCGCCATCACACACTGCACAGGTAGTTACACCTTTGCCCCAATATTGATCTTCGCCCGGAATACCCAATCGTTTAGGCTCAGCCCCTGTTGCAATAATAAGAGCTTGCGATTGATAGGTTGCTTGTTTTGTGGTTATGGTAAATGGTCGCTTGGTAACATCGACTTTAATAACCGTTTCATCAATAAATTGAGTGTCAAATCGCGCAGCTTGATCTTTTATATTCATCATAAGTTCAGGACCCAAGATACTTTTTTCTCCCGGCCAGTTTTCAACATAACTGGTTCCCATTAATTGTCCGCCTGGTTTAGGTCCCTCAATTATGAGGGGTTTTAGATTTGCGCGTGCAGCATAAATTGCTGCAGTATATCCAGCCGGACCGGCACCGATAATGATCAGTTGATGTAGTTGGTTGCTCATCGGTCCTCACTTTTTAGTTAAATGATAGATGAGATGATTAAGTGTTTTTTCTCGCGCACAAACACGTTTTAACTCTTCAGCGCTGATTGGTAACTCTTGCCCACGAATTTTGGTGGTAGGTGGATCGAAAAAGATAAACTCTTTCATTCGAGCGCGCTTGGTTAAATTTAAATAGCTCTTGATATCTTGAGGAGTAATAGTAATGCTTTCATCAAACGCCAGTTGGTCAATGATAAGAGCTTCTTTTGCTTGCTTTTCAGCTAATTGTTTAACACGTTCTTTAAAATCTTTTTGTACGCGGTACACATGATAATCAGGATTGTTTTGCACCGCTTCTAATACCACTTTTTGTTGGCGGATAGTCAGATGATTGGGAACCTCGAATTTATGTTTTGCGAGCAGCAACTTAAGTGAGTCTTCAACCATAGTTCTGCGTTGAGATAAATCATTGCGGTATGAAAACACTTCAACCAATTTTTGATACATTTCTTTATTGGTCTTAATTTTAAAATGACGCTTAAATTGGTCTAAGCAGAAAAAGGTATCAGATAATACATCGCAAATAGATACTAAGAAATTATAATCAGTGTCTAATTGATCACTAAAATATTCTTGTAAACCCTCATTGCGAGAACAAAATATATCGCCAGCTTTTTTTCCTAAGAATAGTTCTTGTAATGGTGTATCAACTTCTTCAGCGCCAATTTTGCACCACAATGATTCAACGTGATCGCCTAAAAGCGGATTATTATTTTCATCTGCTAGGGTAATAGTAAAATATACCCAATCATTCAGGTGTATAGTGGTAGAATTTGCCACGCGCTCTTTTTGTTCTTCTTCTGAGATGAAAAGCTCAACTTGTTTATCAAGATCTTTGTAATTTTTCCTTTTAGCAGCTTTAAAAATGAAGTATTTCCATTCTTGTAATACGATTGTTGGAAATACGGTTAAACTAAATACAAAATGTGCATCTGAATTAGGTTGAACATGCATGCGTTCTAAGCGTGGATCGCCGGCAACTAATAACTTTTGATCGCGAATAGATTGATACAAATGACTTAATACACAGTATTTGTATAAAAATTCTGCAGTATGTTCTACCAGAATAGATTTAAAATTTTGTTCTATATACTCTATTGGCGCGTGACCTCTAGGAAAACCAGGAGCAGAAACTGATTTTTGTTGTGAACGGGCCGCCTCTTTGTACACACGCTGCACAAAATCAGCAGGGATAGTTACCGTTGCATTATAAAGCGAAGGCAATTCCTGCTGAATATCAAAACGAATTGGGGATGGGGATGTTGATGTTTGCACCACGGTTTCTCCTTTTTACAAATACCGTCGGTAATACTGACCTTTTTATCATTCAAGTAATACCAAGTACTTTTGTCAAATGGGATATGATTGTGGTTAGCCTAAGAAAATAGAAAAAATAAAAGCAATAAAAAGAGTAATCAACTGTTGCGTATCAGTCGATACTAATTGCCTGTAATGAGTCACGATTAATGTGATTAGTTTTTTAATGATAGGAGGGCGTTTAGCTGAAATGAAATTAAGTTATGAGATTAAAACATGGTGCAAGAGAAGGGACTCGAACCCCCACACCTTTTGGGTACTGGATCCTAAGTCCAGCGCGTCTACCAGTTCCGCCACTCTTGCTTGCACCGCATGTTTTAAAAATTGGTGGGCTGCGATGGAATCGAACCATCAACCCACAGATTAAGAGTCTGTTGCTCTACCAATTGAGCTAGCAGCCCCGATTTCTAAGCCCATAAAACTATTAATTGTAGAGGCCTGGTAACTTAATTCATTTCAAATATAGGGTATATTGTAACAGAACTTACAATATTTTAAAGGCCTATTTTATATAATTATACAGTTTTGATATCAACTTCTTTCTTTTCAGCTTTTTGATCTACCGTCTTGATATATTTATCGGTAACTTGCTGTAGAACATCTTCTAAGCGATTAAAAAAGTTTTCAGATATTTTTTTATCTTTTTTAGCATCACGCATTAAGTTATTGAAGTCTTTACGAATATTGCGGATTGATACGCGACTTTCTTCAAGTTTCTTGCCTAATATTTTAACCAAATCATCACGGCGTGAGGTACTAATTTCTGGTAATTGAATGCGGATAATTTTACCGTCATTGATCGGGCTTATACCTAAATCTGAATTAGTAATAGCTTTTTCAATTTCATTAATTACTGAGGTATCCCATGGCTGTACCACGATAAGGCGTGGTTCTGGAGCAGTAAGTGCCGCAACATTTTTTAATGGCATTGATGCTTGACCATATATTGCTACTGGAATTTCTTCTACTAAAGAAGTATGAGCACGTCCAGTTCTGATCTTAATAAGTTCGCCTTCAAAGTGTTTGATAGGCTTTAGCATTTCAGCTTCCATAGCGTTTTGGAAACCTTTTTGATCGTTTTCAACGATAACATATGCAATTACGTGTGACATGTATATATCCTTTATTATGAAATAATGCTACCAAACTGCGTATCTGTAACTGCTTGCAACAATGTGTTATCTGCAAACAAATTAAATACACGAATCGGTAAATTATTTTGTGCGGCCAAAACATATGAGTTTTGATCCATGATACCGAATTTTTCTTCAATTGCTTCTTGAAACGTAACCTTTTTTAATAATTTTGCCTGAGGATTTTTTTCAGGATCTTGATCGTATACGCCGTCAACCTTGGTGCCCTTCCATACTTGCTGTGAACGAGTTTCTAATCCACGTAACACTGCATTAGTATCGGTGGTAAAAAATGGATTACCTGTTCCACCGGTGAAGATGAGCGTATGACCATCGTGTAATGCTTTATCAATACCTTGCTGATTAATTGAATAACCAATATGAGAGCAGGATAATGCGCAAAACAATGTTGACGCTAATCCTGATTGCTCCAGCAAATCTTTTAAGATCAAACCATTCATCATAGTTCCCAGCATACCAATACTATGACCAACAGAAGGTGTAAGCTCTAATGCTTTGCCATGTTGATTGCCTCTAAAAAAATTACCGCCACCCACAACTAAACTAAATTGATGAGTTGGCGATAATTCTTTAATTTGAGCAATAATTGGCTTCAAATGCTGATTGCTTAATGACCGCTTAGAATCAAGAAACAGTTCCCCGGTTATTTTTAATAATATTCGAGTTCGAGAGTCCATAATTGCTTTGCCTAACTATTTCAAATAATTATGAACCGATTTCAAAACGAGCAAAGCGCTTAATTTTGATATTTTCACCTGTTTTTGCAATAAGCTCTTGAAGCAATTGTTCAATAGTGAATTGATCGTTCTTTACATACGATTGCTTAAGTAAGCAAATTTCTGTGTACAACTTGTTCAATTTACCTTCAACAATCTGATTAATAACTTTTTCCGGTTTGCCTGATTCAGCCATTTGTGCTTTAAAGATTTCTTTTTCATGTTCAATAAATTTTGGGTCAACTTCTTCAGGAGAAACATACAAAGGCTTAAGAGCAGTAATTTGCATACATAAGTCTTGTGCGAGTTGCTTGATGTCTTGAGTGCGTGCAACAAAGTCTGTTTCACAATTAATTTCAACTAATACACCTATGCGACTGCCTGGGTGAATGTATGCATGAACAAGGCCTTCACCAGTTGATTTATCAGCACGTTTAGCAGCAACGTCAGCGCCTTTTTTGCGGAGCAACTCGATTGCTTGTTGGATATCGCCATTAGTTTCTTCCAATGCTCGTTTGCAATCCATCATGCCCAAACCGGTCAGTTCGCGTAATCTTTGAATAAATTCAATCTCTATTTTAGGCTTTGTCATAATAGTTCCCGTGTAAATAGTACATATGAGAATTAATTGTTTTTTTATGATAGGCCTTTAAAGGCACTTTCTGTAGCTAGTTTGCCAAGAAATAGGGCTTTTGGCAACTTACGGTCAGGTAAGTCATAAAAAAGGCACCCTTAAGGGCGCCTTAAAATTCTTCTATATCTGATACTATGAGATTAATTAAGATTTAACTCTTCATTTAACTCGTCAATATCAGCCTCTAAATTATCGACATCATATTTAAGATTTGAACCATCTTCAAATTTAGGTAATACATACCCACTATCTGTTCCATCGTCTTCCATAAGAGCAACCGGTTCAATAACGTCATCAGCTGTGTCAATTCCAGAAGCAAATAGAGAAGATGATGCTATAATTGCAAATCCAAAAAGGGCTAGTAATGTTAATTTCTTCATAGTTTTTCCTTGATTATTTTGAAGCAGTAGGTGCTGCAATTGCAGCAGTTAAATTTACGGGCGTTTTACCTGAGTAAGCAGCGTCAAATTTAGTTGTCGTTGCAAGCTCTCTACCACCTTCTTTAATTTTCACTAAAGCAGTGTCAACTCCCCAAACAGTTGCAACCTGATCTTTAAGATCGGCAACAGTGATTGGAGTCGCGGAGTCAGTAACAATTGGGAACATTCTTAATACAACGTCACCTTTTTTAATGTTACCGCTTGTAGTTTGGTCGGCTTGATCAGGCTTTAAAGTTAAATCTGATTCAGAAGTAACTACGATATCAATTGCAGTTACTTTTTTAGCAGATGCCTGTAAGCCAATGATTGAAAGCACAAGAGCCAGAATTAATAGTTTTTTCATAATTATTCCTAATATTTAGATTAGTAGATAAATTTACTTAGCGACTTAATTACCTAATATTGTTTTCTTTTTCTTAGTTCCAACTTTAGCTTTTGCATTTTTAGCACGTTCGTATTTGTTAACGGCTTTTGCTTTATCTAGACGAGCTTTTGAAGTTTCTTTTTGAGCAGTAGTTGCGTCTCTTCGCTCTAATTTTAATTTTGATTGTGCGTCAGTGATTGCTTTTTTATCGCCTGTTTTACGAGCGGCACGTACTTCTTTACGAGCAGCAGTTACATCTTTACGTTCAGCTTTTAAATCATTTCTAGCGTCATTTAGTGTTTCTTTACTTGAATTAACATTTGCTTGGGCATCGGTAACTGTTGAGGCTGTAGTTGCAGCTGCACCACCACCAAGAATACCTGACGCTAAGTTTTTAAATGAACCAAGCACGCCACCAGTTGAGCTTGTTGTTGCAACTGATTCTTTAGCGGTAATGTTATTGCCAGTAGCATTTTGAGATTCACGTAAGTTATTTTGTGCCCAATCCAATGATCGAATATTACCCGTAGCATTAAATGCCTGGATTACGTCTTGCCAATGGCCCATTCTATCAACTTGATAAGCATAACTGAGGGTTGTACTTAAAGCAGCAATTATAGCAATTAATAGTTTCTTCATAACTTTACTCCATATAGGACACTTTTATTATTCTTTCTATAATTATCATACTGTATTTTAAATACAAATTGCAATAATTTTAAAAAAAAATATAATACCCGATTTACAGGTTCAGAAGGTGCATAATGGAGTTTTTTGGATAAGAACTATTCTTTATTAATAAGACTCATTGAGTCTGCTGAAAGAGGGGCGTAACTTGGAGCGGGTTTTTCTTGAGCAAATGCTTCAGCTTCATCAGCTATCTCTGTAAAATTTTTCTATATCAGATAAATAGCTACTTAGTAAAGTGCTCAGTTACTGTTAAGGTTGTGGAGTTAATTGCCAATTAATGAGTAATTTTTTTAATTTTGCATTTCGCCTTTCTTTTTCTAGAGCTATCATTGGATCGTAATTTTTTCTAATTCCTATGGCTAATTGATTTGTTTGTTTTGCGTAGTTTTAGTTATAGTTATTGAGCTTGAAACGCAAAAACACGTTGAAACCAAGCATAAAGATAAAGCTATTATTGCGGTTACTTTAATTATAACAAACCTAACATTTTATAAATATATTATTATTTAACGGTAACATTTATAATTTATATTAGTAAATAAATTTATTATTTATCAAAAATAACCCAATATATCTATTGATTATGTTTCAAATTAGAAGGAGGTTACATTTTTTCAGGTGTATCGATCCCTAAGAGTTCCAAGCATGTTTTTAAAGTCTGATTAATTAGCATAATCATCACTAGGCGTGAACGCGTGGTTTTAATATCATCAGTATCAATAACTCTATGGGTAGCATAATAACTATGAAATAGTGCTGCTAATTCATGGGTGTAATAGCTAAGCATGTGTGTTTGATAGCTTTGTGCAATTAGCTGCAAGGTGTGTTTTAATGCAATTATTTTTTTAATAAGCAATCGTTCGCTATCATCAAGTTCACCAAGATCAGAGATAGTAATATTTTTCAATACTTCTTCTTGTATTGTTTTATTTAAAATGCTGCAGGTGCGTACATATGCATATTGAATGTAATAGACAGGATTTTCATCGGTTTTCTTTAATGCTAAGTCAATATCAAAATCTAAATGTGCATCTGCTTTGCGATTAAGATAAAAATAGCGGGCAACGTCTTTTCCAACCGTTTGGGTAATATCTTTTAATGAGACTATTTTACCCGCACGTTTAGACATGCGAACTGATTCGCCACTTTCTTTGAGTGTCACTAATTGATATAAAATAACATCAAGTTTATCAGGGTTGTGATCTAATGCTTGCATTACACCTTTAAGACGTTGGACATAACTGTGGTGATCTTGGCCCAATACCATTACTAATTGATCATATCCGCGACCCAGTTTGTTTTGAACATATGCAATATCAGCAGCAACATAGGTATATTCACCGCTAGCACGTTTAATTACGCGGTCTTTATCATCACCAAATGACGTTGACTTGAACCACAACGCACCATCTAGTTCAAATAAATAACCATTTTTCTGCATAGTTTCTAATGCAAGAGGAATAGAACCGTTTTCATGTAATGTCTTTTCGGAAAACCATAAGTCAAAATGAATGCCATATGCGCTTAAAGTTTCTTTAATTTTACCCAGTAAATATTCTTTGGCGTACAATGCAAAAAAAGCATCGGGCTTAAGTAATACCTCTGCGCCATGAGTAGCAATACATTTTTGTGCTAATTCAACCAGGTATTCACCATGATACGCTTCTTCGGGTAGCTTTGCAGGTTGGCCTAATTGTTGCAAGCATCTTATTTTGAATGACATGCCTAATTTTTCAATTTGTGCGCCGGCATCATTGATATAAAATTCTTTAGTGGCTTTGTAACCAAGGCAGCGAATAACATTGCCCAAAACATCACCAATAATGCCACCACGACCATGACCAAGATGTAAGGGCCCGGTAGGATTGGCAGAAACAAATTCGATATTATATTTTTTTTCGATCGAAGTATCTTTAAAGAATAATTCTTTTTCTTGCAATAATTGATTAGTAACCGTTTTAAAGCTTTCTTTTGTTACAAAGATGTTTATAAAACCGGGTCCTGCAAGTTCTAATTTTTCTATGATGGGTGATTTAAATTGATCAAGAATAGTCTGTGCAATTGCCCGAGGATTTTGTTTGAGTTCTTTTGCAAGTATCATGGCAGCATTAGTGCTGATATCACCAAAGGCAGCTTTTTGAGGGTCGGTATTAAGGTTAAAATTAATCGCAGTAATTGCCTGTGCAGAAGCATTAAACGTTGATGTAATAAAACCAATAAATGTTTGTTGTAGCTGCTCAATAAGGTTCATAATGGCCTGAATAGTTGCTAAAGAATACTAGATATCTTTGATCATTAACTGTACTGGAAAATGGTTTAGTTGTCACCAAATTGCCCTGTAGATGCCCAAAACGCACTCAAAATATTCAAATAGAAAACATTTGCCTTGAGGTCTTTGCTTTTATTTGTAGTTAACGTAGTACTTAAGGCTTAATGGGGGTATTATTACGTTATAACTACATGGAGGATATATGAAAAATATAGCAAAATTCTGTGGACTGTTAACATTAGCTCTTTTAGCTCAAACTTCACAGGCAATTACTAAAGATGGACTATTTGCTCAAGCTGCTTTTGGTATTAATCAAGCAAAAGGTGCGCTATCATCAGGTTTTACTACCGCTAAACAAGTAGTAACTCCGTATGTTGATTCTATTCTTACCGCAACTAAGCTTTACGCTGAGCAAGCATTTCAATTTACTTCTACTATGGGTGCTAAGGTTGGCATGCATGTTGATACAGCTAAAAAATTTGCTACTAATGTAGTAATTAATAACCCAGTATATGCATTGACTGGTGCTGCACTAGGATTAGTTGCTGTAGGTTGATTGGCTCGTGATTTACGTAATTCAGGGGGTATGCCAAGCAAAGAACAAAGAATAATCATGGGTTTAGGTGGTGCCTTCACTATTGGTACCTACTGGGTATGGGGAGCATGTATAGGTCAATTTATTAAAGCAATATAATTACATTACATTTCATTATTACATTCAGGATATTTTATGAAAACTATTAAAGCATTAGTATTATTTGTCGCAGTTGTAGCAACATCTGCACAAGCAATTACAAAAGAAGAATTATTAGAAAAAGCTTCAATAACATTTAACAATGCAAAAGAAACTATTGTAACGGCTTCAACAAAATATTACGGCGCTGCTAAAGAGTCTAGTCTAAATGGTATGCAGAAGATCTCTGAAGCCGCGGTATATTATAAAGATCAGCTTGGTGATACATTTGCTGGTTCGTCGTTTGCACAAAACTTGCTTAAAAAAGTAGTAAGTGCAAAACATGAAGTATTAGGTGCATTAATCAAACACCCAGTTGCATCATCAGTTGGTGCATTGGTAGGTGTAATTGCCGCATATAATTTATTTGCTCCACGTTGTGAAGGTATATACATTGATAATGGCCGTGTACGATATACAGTACGAGCTACAGGTAAACGCATGTCCTTATTAAGTGGTGTTATTCGCAGCGGATTATCATTAGCAGTTATTGCTGGTGGCGCTATAGCCGGTTCATATGCAACTGATGTTGTAAGCCAAGCATTAGCTAAATAAATAAAAATACATCTTTGTATTTAGAGGCGGATCTAATATCCGCCTTTTTTATTGCTTAGTATTCTTTTTCTAGTATTAAAATAAGTCCATGAGCATCACTTTTGGTCATTCCCTTTTCATACGTTGCACCAAGATCTTTTATTTTTTTGATTTGTGCTTCGCCTGGTTCTGATGAGCCAGGCGAATCATTATTGGGAGATCTTGCCTTAGGTAAATGTAGAGATTGCATATATTCAGTGTAAGGAACGCAGTAGGGTTGAGTATATTCTATGTGCAATTGTATATACTGTTGTATAATTCCTGGATTAGTATCAACTCGTAAATCTTCTCAATTTTGTTTTTCTGCGTTATTCGAGGAATTAAATGATCCATTAATAAGTAATGTAGATTCGTTTAATTCATTGAAAAAGATCATAAATTTTAAATGCATTGCTTGTAATGTTGTAGCATCGCCACGAGTTTAGTGCGAACTAATAATTGTATTCCGCTTTTTATAAGGCGTTCTAATTGAAGTCGTGAATATGCATTTTTTATAGTCAGCTTATCAACGATTAAGATATCATTTGTTGGTTTCTTTTTAAATGTATCTAGCTTTAATAACGCAGTGATATCACCCGCTCTATCAGCTTTTTTAAATTCTTCTATAAATGTACGTTGGCACCATACATCGGTTATTTTTTGTGAGGTATATAAATAGTAAGCGGCTAATATCTGTCCTTCTAGAGAAAGCATTGATTGCTGAAATATTTTAATAATTTCATTTCCCTCAAATGATACAAGGCTTGTAGTATGTGCAATTTGTGAAGATTGTCTTAATCTTTGGGCCGGTTCTTCTTCATCAGTGCTATAACTAGCAGCGGTACTGGTAGTGCTCAATTGATCTAACGGACGCTTTGTTAGTTCAGTTCTGAGCAGTTGATAAAGCCTGTCTAGATGAGTGAGAGTTTTATAATTTTTTTTTATTTATTTTTAATAAATAATTATTTGCTAATATAAATTAATTAATGACAATTGTAACCGGTCTAAGGTATCGCAATATGAAGTTCAGATATGGCCAAAAATATGCTAAAATAAGGCATATTTAGGTATAAAGGTTAAAATAATGAAAATTGCAGTACTGGTGTCAGGTGGGGTCGACAGTTCAGTAGCCCTTAAGCTGCTCAAAGAGCAGGGGCATGAATTAGTTGCCTTCTACATAAAGATTTGGCTTGAAGAGGAACTATCATATTTGGGGGATTGTCCTTGGGAGCAAGACCTTGAGTTTGTGCGCGCTGTTTGCGAACAAGAAAGTGTACCATTACAAGTAGTTTCATTACAAAAAGAATATTGGGATCAGGTAGTTGCGTATACTGTTTCAGAAGTTAAGGCAGGGCGCACGCCTAACCCTGATGTATTGTGCAACCAACGCATTAAATTTGGAATGTTTTTAAATCACATCGATGATTCGTTTGATAAAATAGCTACCGGGCATTATGCGCAAGTTACTACTATTGATGGTATTGCTCAATTGCATATAGCACCTGATGATATTAAAGACCAGACCTATTTTTTGTCATACTTATCTCAAAAGCAATTGCAGCGAGCATTATTCCCGATAGGTGATTTAAATAAAAGCGAAGTGCGGCAATTAGCACAGGATTTTAAATTACCCACTGCACAACGCAAAGATTCACAAGGTATTTGCTTTTTAGGCAAGCTTAAATTTTCAGATTTTATTAAAACACAAATTGGTGAAAACCCTGGTGAAATGCGTGAATATGAAACAGGCAAGAAGTTAGGCACCCATAAAGGTTTTTGGTTTCACACCATTGGTCAGCGACAAGGATCAGGGTTATCCGGTGGGCCGTGGTATGTTGCAGCTAAAGATCCTGAAAAAAATATTGTATATATGTCTCGCAATTATTACAGCCCAGAAAAAGAACGTAATCAGTTTGTTATTACCAATCTAAATTGGTTAACCGGCAACCAACCTGTTAAAAAAGAGTTGATGGTAAAGTTGCGACATGGAAAAAACATGCATGCGTGTACCCTGCAACCAATGCAAAATGGTGCATTTCAAGTAACGCTTACAGTGAATGACCAAGGAATAGCCCCGGGTCAATTTGCAGTATTTTATGATGGTACCCATTGCCTTGGAGCGGGAGTCATTAATAAACATCAATGAAATGGCGATTGCCGTTACTGTCTAAGATGGTATTATTGTACTGTTGATCACACAGACATTTTTTAATAAAGCAAATTCATGGCGAAATTAAATAGTAACTTTTTTAAAAAATTACCTGCGCACGAAAAAAAATTAACGCTATCAAATCAGGTAACTTTATTACGCATAATATTAGTTCCATTTATTGTAGCAGCCATGGTACTTAATCATTGGCATACTTCATTTGTACTGTTTGTTATAGCGGCATTAACTGATACCATTGATGGAACATTGGCTCGCTTGCGAAATGAAAAAACATTTTTAGGTGCATGTCTAGATCCATTAGCTGATAAAATAT
>Ga0105047_10001439_pt1 | contig 42636 bp, 45 predicted proteins | sample MAT04_FD_78384 | JGI IMG/M metagenome (GOLD analysis project Ga0105047, IMG submission 78384) | Freshwater microbial communities from Lake Fryxell liftoff mats and glacier meltwater in Antarctica - MAT-04 (megahit assembly) | ecosystem: Environmental > Aquatic > Freshwater > Ice > Liftoff... | reverse complement strand
TGACATACCGGGTGTATAAATAATTTATAAGGAGTTTTTATGACATATTCACATAATCGGTCACAGCAGGGTTTTACTCTCATAGAAATATTAATCGCAATTGCTATTGTGGCAATATTATCTGTGGTTGCAATTCCAGCATACCTAGGACGTTTAGAGCGTGGTCGCTTAAATGCAACTAAAGCATCGTTACGTGTACTTAAAAGTTCAGTAGAACAATTTTATGGTGATACTGGGCAATTTCCTGAACGTTTGGATGATTTAGTTAAAAAACCAACTAACGAAAAATTAGCAAAAAAATGGATTGCTCCATACATTGAAAAGAAGCCACGTGATGGTTGGGGAAATCAATTCCAATACAAACCAACACCAGGCCAAGAACAACAATATGAATTGTATTCATCTGGTAAGAGCGGTAAAGGCTCACCGCGCTCGGAGTGGATAAGTGTTTGGAAAATCAAATAACAATTTTGGTTTTACATTAATTGAGATTTTGGTTGCCATAGCCCTTGTTGGGCTATTGGCAGCCATTGTTATGCCAAATTTTAGTCGATTATTACCTAATCGTTCAAAAAAATTATTCGCCGCAGATATTAACCAGCTAACCGGTTTGGCGTGGCAGCAAGCATTGGTAACTAATACGGTGCATCGCATTGAATTTGATATTCCAAAGCGAACAATTACCATATTGCAAGAATCAAAAAATAAGAAAAATGAGTTTGTTTCACCAAAGCAATCATACACACAAACTACTGCAGAATGGCCGGAGCAAATAGAACTGAAAAATTTTTATGTAGAAGGTTCTGATGAACTTGCAACATCACGAACACGCAAAGCTTCTGCAGTATGGTTTTACGTTGTGCCCGATGGGTTAACACAACAAGTAATTATAAATGCTGCTTATAATTCATTAGCGCAAGTAAAGCCCGAGCAAATTGGTTTGGTATTAAATCCTTTTACTGCGCAGTTTACGGTTTATGATTCGTATCAAAAATAATGGTTTTACTCTCATAGAGGTTTTATTAGCATTGGCATTGTCAGCGTTAGTGCTTACGCCGGTATTGTTATTACTTGGTACTAATGTGCCAGCAGTTGCCCGCTCATCGTATCGACTTGCACGGTTTTTAGCAGCTAAAACTGTTTTAGATGCAAGTGTATTTAAATCGTTATACGATCCTCAATATTCATTAAAAAAAGTAACTGTAACAGATCCCCAAGTAACCTTAAGTTTTAAACAACAGGCAATAGATCAGCGCGAAGAATTTAAAGCATTCCCCGGTATTGTAAAACAAGAAGTTGTTATGGAATGGACTGACCGTAATAAAAAAATGACTGATAGTTTAATAACGTTTATGTATCGTCCTGAGCAGAAGAAGAAAAAATCATGAAATCAGGATTTACACTTATAGAGATTTTAATAGCCATAGCTCTTTCATCTATAGTTGCAACTATGCTCTTTAGTGTTTTTTTTCAAGCTAATCGTAGTGCTCGAGTAGTTGATTCATATGTTGATATGTATACCAAGGCTGCACTTGTTGCGCGACAATTTGAGCGTGATATTTCGGGTGCATGCGTTCCGTGGTCACTATTTTTACCCGATCCGGCACAACAACCCACACCGCCTCCAGCACCTATTCCAGGGAAAACTATTCCTCAAAAACCTGAGCCGGAAAAACCAGCAGAACCTGAAGAATCAAAAAAGAAACAACTAAAAAAAATATTCTTTAGTTCATCTGAAGGGTCAAATCTCAAAATTCTTACGTTTATTACCAATAATCCAACTGCACAATATTGGAGCGAACAAATTGGTAAACCAAAGCCGCGATTAGCACGAGTGGTATATTCTATTCAAAAACAAACAGACATCGTAGCTAATAAAGATTCATATGTATTAAAACGTCAAGAAGGCACGCAGTTAGAATATGGTGCTTACAAGAAAGATGACAACAAGGCCGCTCGATCGTTTGATGTAATTGATGGAATCAAAAGTATATCAATTGATTATGCCGTGCACATTGAAGACAAAAAAGAAAATACATCAGGCGTGCCAAAGAAAAATATCAAACGTGTTTCTAGTTGGGATTCTGATGCTCAGGCAGAATCAGAAGAACAAATGCCCATGCTGCCCGGCCTAGTAACTATTAAATTACAATTATGGGATCAGGCCATGCAAAAGGCGGTTCCGTTTGAATTTACCGTACGAGTATTAGGCGACGGTTTGCCACCGGCAGAATCAGCTGTGCCTCAAGCGCAACAAGCACCAACCCAACCGGATGCAAAAAAAGGTACCCCCCCCGTTGCTTCACCGGCAACAGGAATTGCTCAAATTACTATTCAAACAGTGCAATTGCCAACTGTAGCAGCACGAGGATAACATGAAAAACCAGGGCTACATTTTAGTTTTTACGTTATTAATTATTGCACTCAGTGTATTTGTGGGCACGTATATAGCGTCTCGTGCATCAATTTTTTTTCCGTTATCAAATACATTAGTTGAACGCGAAAAAGCGTATCAATTAGCGATGAGTGGTGTTTCATTTGCCATGAGCCAACTATCTGTTGCTCCAAAACCAAAATCAGAAGCAGAAAAAAAAGATCAAGCTGCAGCAAAACCTAATGCGCAAGGCACCGAATCAGTAACGTTATTGCAAACACTGTTACCGGCACTTAATAGATTTCAAACAATACGACTTACGCAAAAAAATGATGGTGTTGAAGGTATTATTTCGTGGGCAATTACCAGTGAAGAAGGAAAGATAAACATTAATGGTATCTTTGATTTTAAAAAGAAAAAATTTGTTGGCCAGGATGCTCCTACTGGTGATTATAGCAAATTAATGCAAGAACTATTTGGTAGCATGGGAAGTAATGGACCTGAAATGTACCAAGCTTTTGCTACATTTTTAAAGCAGCAAAAAGGCCCTATTAATGATGTAACGCAATTATTTGAATTAAAAGAATTTGCTCAATTTAAAAATAAATTATTTTATCAGCCACCTACCAATCAACCTGAAAGCGATAAAAAAACTACCCGTCCCTTATACTTAACTGATATATTTACCACCTTCTCCGCGCATCCTACCGGAATTTATCCATGGGTGTTTTCAGATTCAGTTGCCGGGCTCTTGGGTCTTAAACGTGCGCAATTTGGTGATATCAAGCAACGCAAGAAAGATGTTTCTAATTGGTTGAAGAAATTCAAATTCAATTCTCAGTGGAAAACTGATTGGAATCCGATCATGGCACCGTTATATGATCGTGAATTTTCAACTTTACCTAAAGGTATAGAAACATTATTGCAAAACGGTTTTGGACTCAAATTCTTCTCTGTGTTATCTTATGGTACTGTTGGACGCATTACTCAAAAAATTCTTGCGCTATTAGAGCGCATACGAGTTGCAGAAAATGACGGTACGGTACGCTACGAAATTCGCATCAAGAAAGTGTATCTGCTCTGATACATTAAAAGGATTATGCTTTGCAAGGATCGTTAGAGACACGAGTTGGCTTCTTTGTTTTGACAGCATTAGCAGTGTTTGTCTATATGGGAATGCATGTGGGAGCATTCAGATTTGATACTAAGAGCTACCACTCCTATAGCGTGCAATTTAAAGATGTTTCAGGATTATCACGAAAAGCTGAAATAAAAATTGCGGGTGTTAAAGTGGGCTGGATCGATAGTATCAATTTGACTGATATAGGAGCATGTTCTACCCGTGCAAAAGTTACTCTGTGCATAAAAAAAGAATATGCATTATATAATGATGCCTGCGCATTAGTAAGGCAAGATGGATTAATAGGCCCAAAGTATATCGAACTAATACCGGGTGATCCTTTGGCTGCTCGCATGCAACCGGGCGCTCAAATAACAAAAGGTGTAGAGCAAGTTTCATTTGATGATGTAATGCATCAATTTAGAAAAATTACTGCAAATGTAGAACAAGTAAGCGCCAGCATGCGTGAAGCAGTGGCAAGTGATACTGGCAGAATGCAATTGCAAGACATGATGAAAGATCTTTCAGAAACTACTAAACAACTGTGCCATGTATCTCAAAGAATTGCCCAGGTGATCGATTCTAAAGATGAACATATCAATAGCTTGCTCGATATTGGCAATCAAGTACGCCGTATATCTGACAACCTTGATCAACATATTTTACCGACTGTGCAAAACAGTATGAATTCAGCTCAAGATGGTATTCAGTCTATTTCCTCAATAGCTAAAAAGATTAACCAAGGTGATGGGTTGATGGGCAAATTGATAAATGATAACGATGCGTATGCTGATATTAAAATTGCATGCGAAGGTATAAAAAATTACGTTTCAAAAGTTGATAGCTTGCAATTATTGTTTGATACCCACGTTGAATCTATGCACAGGCCGGCAGAAAATTATGCCTTTGAAGATTCAAAAGGGTACCTTAACTTTCGCATAGCGCCCGCACAAGATTATTTTTTCCAGTTACAATTAGTAACCAGTGAAAAAGGCTGGGTAGACAGATATCAAATCGATAAAGAATATTTAGATTGCAACAATCAACCGGTTGATACTCGAGGATTGCCTATTTCTGATGCTGATAGATTAGCATTGGTATATTCTCAAAATCGATCAGTTTATACACGCAACATGCCATTAATGGGTATTCAAATTGGTAAGTTCTTTAAAGATATAGCATTGCGGTTGGGAATTTTTGAAAATACTGCTGGAGTTGCAGTTGATGTGTATGTACCATTTGAAACTCCGTCGTTGCGTTGGATTACTACATTAGAAGCGTTTGATTTAAAAGGGTGGAATCGCAAAGAAGATCGTCGCCCGCATTTAAAATGGCTTAATCGTATGTTCTTTGCTTCTAACTTATATGCAGTATTTGGAGCAGATGATTTTGTAAGCAAACGAAATGCAAATGTATTCTTTGGTTTTGGTATCAGATTTGGTGATGATGATACTAAAATCCTACTACCGGTAGTAGCAGGATCTATTGGCTCAGGTTCAGGATTAACCAAATCTATGTGTGTGAATTAATTATTAGCCAGCTATTCTCAATACTTAAATTGAATGAATTGCTAATGTAGTATGCATTGCTTCATGCGCAGTATCTTCAGCAAAAACAATAGGTTTATATTTGAGATCAATTGGTATACTGTTGACTGTGTTTTGTAGAAATGCGTTATCATGCCTATCGGCTCTTGAAAAAGCTATCCCAACTCAATGCCATTTTGATCAACACAGATATGCTTTTAAGTTCCAATTTTTCTTCGATTTGCCGGATTTGGCCAATTTCTTAGCCTGTTAATGGAGCCTTTGAGACCGACCCATCAATCCCTATCCATTGCATCATTGCATGATTTTTCTTTTGATATTTCGTCAGAACTCGTGTCCAAAAATTCATAAAAACTTTGTCTTAAATCTATTCTTTAAACCTTCTATGAACCGTGCTTGCAGAAACTTGAAAACTGGTAGTAATGATTTCCACGCAATTTCTGTCGGCAGTATATTAAAAAGAGCCCACATAATCTTTTGTGAGCCTTTTCTTGGCCTACCGATACTTTTTTTTATAGTATTATTTCGATTTGTTTAATTTTGGGATAGGTTCTTAGAGAGTAAAAAAAAAGAGGCTGAATTAACAGCCTCTTTCAAATCATTAATCAGTTTTGTTATCTGATAAAATATTCACGTGCAGCAATAACAGCTTGAGTTATTTCGTTTGCTTTATTTTGTAATTCTTGATTTGTTCCAAATTTATCAGGATGAAATTTAACTAAAGCATCTCTATATGCTTTTCTAATTTCTTCTATTGAAGCGGTGGGTGAAATTCCTAAAATATCACGGTATGCATTATTTATAAGAAATTGATCTGCAAAAGGGCTTTTTAAATTGCTTGTGTCTAATATCTTACTTTCCTTAATTTTTTGTAAGGTAGAATATTTAGCTTCTAGTTGTTCTTCAATAGTACCTGTTGGGGATGCTGGTTCTGGCGTTGTTGCGGTTGAAGTAGTTTGAGGCTCATTAGGATCACTAGCTGTAGAGTATATTAACTTCAAGTATGGCGTTCCTGCAGCATCTTTCTCAATAGATATTACCTTTCTGTTGTCAAAGTTAGTTAAATAAAATAGCCCGTCACCCGAACTCATAAAATAATTGGAAAGTTTTTCTGCTGCCCTAGATTTTGCTCCCAAAGATTGGCCAGTTACTACGGAGAAAATACCTAAGTTTACAAGCCATAGCCCAGCGTCTAGTTCTTTCTCTTCATTAACCTTAAAAGATGGGGATACCTTTTTAGCGACAAAGGGTCTGGCTATATTTGATAAAGATTCTGAGCCTGTAACGTTAGAGAAAGTGTCCAATGCTCTAAAAAAATTTCCATATTCTTCAGGGTTAATCTTATAAAACAACCCATTATCAGCCACTGTTTGTCTAATGGGATAACCTGTATTATTAATTATTCTTGCTGAAAAAATAAACCCTGAGTGTAACCCTATAAAAATAAGTAGTAAAAAATAACGCACATTCATTGGAATTCTCCTTAAAATCATCATAATTATATATTATTTATAATAGTAATTAATTTTAAGGTTAAAAGTCAATATAATAGGCAAAAAGCATTACATGGCAGGCCAAAATAGACATATTGCCTTTTTATCGCCTGTTAGTGGTACAAGCGATAATGATTCTTCTTCAACCAGTAACAAAAAAAAGAGGCTGAATTAACAGCTCTTTTCTATTATATTATATATAATTACCGAGGGCGTAAGAGATCTTCGCGAGCTTCATTGATTCATTGTGAAACTATGCATGCGATCAATTGTAATATTGTGTTATGTTTTAAAAAATTCTTTAGACAACAGACCAAAAAAACGAGTAAGAGAATTCTTGATTATTTCAATAAGGTTTAATTCGTTATTTTCATAGCACGTATTTGAGTCAATAAATTCAATATTATTGTATAAATGATAACTCATAAGATTAAACTTTTTTTGCCATAGGCAACACATTTACTCACAAACGATTCTTGTGGGAATTGCTTATTGCGTTTAGTTACCAACTCTTTTTTGGTCAGAGCAATTTTATGATGCGCAGCCCAATTATGGAACGTATGTTTAATATGCACTAATCGTTGCGCCTGTAATTTGATTTCACTGGTGCGCAATCTAAACGGTAAATAATATTGAATATGAATTTTTTCAAGCCATAGGCTTATAGTAAGATATCGCTGAGCTAATTTTTGCTCATGTTCAATTTCATTTAAAAATGAAATGAGTGGAGAGATAAAATCCGTTGGATTTTCTGCATTAATATATCGACGTTGAATCTCGAGTAGTAGTTCTTGCTCTAAATGTTCCGGTTGAAGTGTTAATAGATCTTCAGCTTCAATAAGTGGCCCCCAATTGGCCCAGCGCTGAGAATCATTAAAAAATGAATGTAATTGGAATATTGTATAATGAAAACAACCATATCCCAATATTACCATGCCAAGGCCAATCGGCCATTTATTATTTGAAATAAATGAATTGCCTTCTTTATACCAACGTTCTGATGCTTGCATGAACGCATCAACTGGTAATGATTTAAAGGTTGATATTACTGAGGTAAAGTCGATAAATGCACGTTGTTGTAATTCGTTTTTAACCGTAAGGTTAGTAGAATTATTTTGATGAGGGTCAGCGCTCATTTGAATATTGGCAAATGGGCCATCTCCCGCCTTAGACGGCGCATTAAAAACATTGTGCGTTGCGGATAATGAAAAGCTAATTAATACACTATAAAGCAAACAAGCTACAAAGTGCTGCATAGTTATGTCCCTAATTCTAGTAAGGTATTTTTAGATGCAATAATTCTACCAAAAAAATCAAAAACATAACTATGCTATAATGAGGAGATCGCTTAAATTAGTTATTTATCAGTGTTATACACTTTGAATTTATTAACCCATTGCAACATGCGCTCTTCAACGGCATCCCAATTAATGGTTTGCCAAAGTACTTTTAAATACTCTGCACGTTGAATTCCAAAATCGATCGTGTAAGCATGTTCATAAATATCAACTATTAAAATCGGCAACGCTAATAACGGCACCGTTTCATTGTGTGCATCAAGTACATAATTATACGCTTTGCCATCCAGTATTTGGTACGACGTTACCACCCAGCCGCGAGAACAGCTTGCACATGCCATTAAATCAGTCTTAAAATTTTCTAATGAACCCCAATTTTCTGTCAGTAAGGCTAGCGTTTGTGGGCCAGGTTTGCTTTTATTAGATGCTAAATTGCCAAAATATAGCTCGTGTAAAATAGTGCCATTTAAAGCAAATGTCTGGGCAATTTTTAACGCACGAAATGGTGAGTAGGTAATGTTTGCAACATTGCTGCGGTCGACGGTCAAAAGACTTTGTTCAATTTCATTCCACTTAGTTGCATAGCCATTATAGAGCTTGTAGTGTTGTTCCAATTGCGAAAGGCTCAGCCCTTGAATGGTAGTAAAATTAAATTTTTTTGGTGTATGTGCTTGTACTGGATTAACTTTTGAATCTTGATACTTAGGTTTTACAACAGGCGATTTTTTGGACTGAGTAGTTTTTGGGGAGTTTGTTGAACAAGTACGTATTGATTTTGCGTTTGTTTGATTGCCTATAACTACTAATAAAATGATGCTCAAATATCTAAAATTCACATACTCTCCTTGAATGTATAATGGTGCTCACTTAGGCCTGTAGCTTATCATGAGATTGTCAAAAAGCTAGAGGCATTAAACATGGCCAATGTGCTTGCGGTCAGACTTACAAATTTCTATACTAGCGATACATTTTATGTTTTACAAATAAGGAAAAAAATATGAAAACAATGCTGCAATTCTTTTCTTTACTATTGTTACTCAATGGTGCAGATTGTTGGGCAAATACTTACACAAAAACGGATGTTGTAATGACAAAACGAACAGCTGAAACTATTAAAGTTAATGAACTATTTTTAAATCGTTGGTCACCGCGCTCGTATGATGAAACAGCACAAATAAACGACCAAGATCTTATGGCTATTTTTGAAGCAGCACGCTGGGCTCCATCTTCGTATAACGACCAACCATGGCGTTTTATTTATGCAAAAAAGAATACTCCTTCGTGGAATGCGTTGTTTGATTTAATGGTTCCCTTTAACCAAGGCTGGGCAAAAGACGCGTCTGTGTTAATAGTTATCGTTTCTCGCAATACCTTTGAACCAAGTGAAAAAATGGGCAATAATGCACCATCCGTAACACATAGCTTTGATACTGGCGCTGCATGGGAAAATATGGCTTTACAAGCTTCTATTTTAGGATGGGTTGCTCATGGTATGGCAGGATTTGATTATAAAAAAGCTGCGCAGGTAATTGAATTGCCAGAAGGTTGGAGTGTTGAAGCAATGGTTGCGATTGGTAAGCATGTACAAACTAAACGTACAGAAGAGCCCTCAGGTCGTAAGCCATTGTCAGAATTAGTTTTTGAAGGAAAATTTCGTAAGTAAAAGATGAATACCTTATGAGTATATTTGCTTCTGTAACGTATTTTTTTGTAAGTCAGTGGTTATGGCTATTATTTCGTGAATTAAATTATTTGCCATTCAATGGCTTTATATTGTTCTTATTACTTAAATTAACGTGGCGAATTTCTCTTATTAAAGCTTTTTTAATCAGTTATGGAGCTCAATTATTTAGTTTTGTTTTCATAGGAATTGTAGCACATATTTTTGCATGGTTTACCGGAGAATACGTACCGGGTAATGATCCGTATAGTATGTCGTTGCATAGTGCATTAGAGGCTTGCTTATATTTGGGTATGACAATGACCATTGTTCAATGGATATATTTTGCATTATTACGTATTAGATTTGATTGCAATATATTGCATGTGTTTACCATTACCATTGTTAGTAACTGCGTCTCAACACTATTGTTGTATTATACATTGCCTCCAATCATGTAAAAACCGATGTGAGAATTATTGAAATGAAAATCGTTGTAGTAATAAGCTCTCTTCTCATTGCAACTTCGTGCCATGCTCATGTCGCATTGAATTGTTTGCAACGTATTATTAGAAGCATGCCTTTACAGCCCAGTAGACAAAAATTTTCTACGGCTCATCAACCAAAAGCTAAAAGTGCGCTAATTCCAACTTTCGTGCATTATAATAATGTTGAACCGGGGATACATATTCCTACTGGTGAACAACGTACTAGTAGAGGGTTTGCAAATCTCAAAGGTTCATTGCCAGCAGAATTTTATGAAACATTAGATTTTATAAGAAAAAAAATAAATACGCTGCCATGGGAGCAGAAATACTCAGAGGGTTATTGTTAGTAGGTCCTCCTGGTGATGGTAAAACGGCATTTGCGCGCATTGTCACAAGATACTCAATGTCCCTTCTTTGCGGTGAGCATGAGTGATTTTCAAAAGCCGTTAGTAGAGCAAGGGTCTAATGCGATTAAATTATTATTTAATGAAGCTAGAATTGTTGGACTTAATACGCCTGCAAAAACTTCAGTTCTTTTTATTGATGAGATTGATATTGCATGTTCGCGTACGCGTGAGAGTAGCGTAACGTCTGCCTATGAAAAATTAACAGAATTATTACATCAAATAGATGGTTTTTCAAAGCGAGAAGATATTTTGTTAATGGTTATTGCAGCAACAAATGCTACTAATAGATTAGATCTGGTATTATTACGGCCAGGTAGATTTGATAGAATAATTCAATTAGAGCTGCCTAGTGATGATTCACGCAAGGCAATTCTTATATTTTATGCGTCAAAAACGATATACGATACTAAAAGTGTGAATTTTGATGAATTGGTAAAGTTAACAAAAAGCTTTTCACCTGCTGAATTAAAGAATTTAGTTAATGAAGCTGCAATTAGTGCGGTGAGGCATAATGCGCAATATATCAGTATGAAAAATTATAGACTAGCGTTACATTCAATTAAAAAAAGAAAACAAGCAAGCATGCAAAATTTAGTCCAAAAACAAATCATAGAAGATTACTTCGATTTAAAAAAGTACATAATATGAGTCACAATGCTTGTACCAAACAACAGCTGCTAACCTATTTGAGTGGTTATCTTACTCCTAAGAAGTGGCAATTAATGCAGCAGGTAATTGCAAAGCGTACCCGTCATATCACTATTGTATTAGAAAACATATTCCAAGAGCACAATGCAAGCGCAGTCCTTCGTTCAGCTGAAATTTGTGGTGTTCAAGATGTTCATATTATTCAAAGCGATTGCGCATTTAAAGTAACGCCCACAGTCGCCATGGGTGCATCGCGTTGGTTGAATTTATATAGTTATCAACAAAGTATGCAGGCTGTGATGAATTTAAAAGAGCGTGGTTATACTATTGTAGCTACTACTCCAGGTGCAACAGCCTATAATTTAGAAGATTATAATGTTGAGAGTAAAACGGCTTTTGTTTTTGGGACTGAAAACATGGGGTTGAGCTCATATATGCTTGAGCAAGCCGACACCTATCTTGCGATTCCCATGCATGGATTTACCCAAAGTTATAATGTATCAGTAAGCACGGCATTAATTATGCATACATTGGTCCAAAAGTTACATGCCTCAAACAGTAATTGGCAACTCACTCAAGAAGAACAACTAGATATTTTATTACAATGGGTTCGAGCAACGGTTCGAGCGGCGGATATGTTAGAACGTCATTTTTACAAAATTATACGAGCTCAAGAAACAGTTTAGGCCATTATTTGAAAATTATATAATTATACACTTCAATTTGAGTATTTTAATAAAAAGACTAATTTTGGGGGATAACTATATGATTAGTATTATTCGAGCACTATTTTATCTATTATTTCCAGTAGTTTATCAAACTTTAAATGCGCTTTTATATTATTTAGGATTTAAAGTTTCTATTCATGAACATGCGCCACTTCCTTCATTAAGATATTTGTTATCATTAACTCTGGGCACTGCAGTTTTTTTTATTGCGCTCTATAGTGTTATGAGTTTAATTGCTAACCCATTGGCTTTTTCTGCCTTATTTCCAGCAATATTTGAACCTTCGCAGGGTATTGTTATGAATAATATTTTTAAAGGAACCATATGGATGGTATTAGTTACCTGTCTTGCTCATATTTTTATTATTAGTTCAGGTACTTTAGTTGGCTTAAAACGGAGTACTTGGGTGATAATCATAGGCAATATATGTAGTTATATAATTACGTTTGGTATTTTGCGTTTTATTGCATAAGCAACAACATATATACATGCTGGGGGTGGTTATGAATGTACGTTATATTGCAATAGCTTTAACAATTATTTCTACAACATTGGTGAGCTCCGATTCTCCCCGACCTCAACGTCAAGGGATTCACAAGGTTGAATTAAGGACGTTAGAAGCTCAGGGAGATGCATTTGTTGCTGCGCATGTATTACAGCTGAAAACAAATCAATTAAATGTACCACTACTAAAAGAAGTCGAAGATAAGCTAATTAAAGAATGCTACATCCATTTTAGAAAACCACAAACTCGAATAGATGATGTGCACCCAAGTGGTGTTAATGGTATTGGTGTTCATGAAGATGGGACAATTTTTTCTGTTGGAGAAGATGGAACCATTAAATGCTTTTCTAACTATCTGCCTACAAAAGAACCACGATCGTTGCGCGAACAATTTTTTTACAAGCCTGAGCATGGTGGTCAGGCTTTATTAAGCTTAGCGGTAGGCCAAGTTTTATTAGCAACTGGTGGATACAATAATAAAGTAAGACTTTGGGATATTGAAAAAAAAGAATGTATCCAAACGTTATCTGGCCATACTCAACAAGTTGCAAGTGTAGGGTTATTGAATGGAAATAAGGTAGTATCAGCAACCAGCGATAACACCGTTAAATTATGGGATATTGAGACTGCGCAACTGATTCGTAATCATCTAGGTCATGGACACCCTGAAACACGCGTTATTGGTGTTAAAAAAAATGATCTATATGTAACAACAGGTTGGGATGGAGTATGTAAAATACATACACTCACTGATAAAAAACCAATCCATTGTAAGCATTTTGATTGCCCCTTCCGTGCAGTAGCGATGAATGATACTGAAACCTATGTTGCATTAGGCGCATTTTCAGGAATGGTATATTTATGGAATATCCCTACCGATACTATTGAAGCAGTTGTTAATTACCAAAGTCCTATTACATCTTTGTCCTTTAATTGCCAAGGCACTCAATTACTTGTTAATGGTGGAACTAAACCGCTGGGTTTATATGATGTTGCAACAACTGATGAATTGGGAGCAATTATTCCACACCCAGAATTTGTTCGAGAAGCTGTAATGGCCCCAAGTAATAATGAAGTTATATTAGGAACCGGTGATGGAGCAATTGAGCTTTGGCAAGTTCCTAAAATTGGAAATTTGCAAATTTCAGAACAAATATCTCAACTGTCGTAGTTGCATCCGGGACCAGAACTATTAAAAGACTCTCGACGTCCTTGTGAAAGTTGCAATCCGCTCAGCCAAGAGGTTGCCTGCTCAGTTTGTGATCGTGCGCTAGAAGGGTGTGGTAAACTTTCTAATTTTATTGGCTTACAAACAGTTAAATAAGAGCCACATTCACAGTTGCAAGCGGGACCAGAAGTAGAAAGACCCTCTGGAGGAGGTTCTTGTAAAAGATTTAATCCGCTCAGCGAAGAGGTTTTTTGCATAGCTTGTGGTTGTGCGCTAGTAGAGGCATGAGAAGGTTGTGTAGGTTCTCCTGAGTCCTCTGGAACCAGATAAGTAACTCGAGATTCTGTTGATATCCAACCACGATTGCTAGGTGGGCTTCCTTCTGAAGCAGATAACATGTTGACGTCGGCTGCAGGACTGGAGGAAGTTGTGCGTTGATTTGATCTTGGTGTGCAAACAGGGGGCAAGGTTGCATGTGATACTGCATGCCCAGGGCGATAAAAAGTACATGGTAAAGGTTGATTCCGAGTTGCAATTGGCGGGTTGTCTTGTAGAAAGTTTTTTACTGCAATTAAAAGTTCTGTGCTCACATGTTGAGAAGTGCGCATTTGTTGTGAGAAATCATTTGATGTCATAATGAAAACTAAAATTGAAAATGGCAATTGAGTTTCAGCAGTACCAGAACAAAACAATGTTACTGGTACAAAAAACAATAAAGAAAAAATGAGCGCAAGTTTCAATTGTGCTTTCATAATAGCTACCCCATAAAAAACTAAAAATTATATCCCTATATTCTTACTAAATTATGAGATTAATTCAAGGGTTTAAATCGGGGTTGGTACAGGTACTGCTTGTAGCAGATTCAACGCAAGTTTTTATAGCTTCTTGTTGTTTTTTCAATTGATCATTTATTTCTTGAGTTTTATTTTTTGCGTGTTCTTTTTCGATTATTGTAAAATATAATTTCTCTAATTCGTCTTGTTTCATTGAGCGATTGTCAATAAATTTTTTATATTTAGGCAGTATTTTTTTTACAAAATAAGCGTTTTGTTTGCCTTTTGATAATTTGGCAACTTGACTAATCTGCTTATGAGTAAATGCTGGGGAATTGAGGGCTTTTGTAATAGCTAATTGAGGCGCAGTTTTCTCTTGTTTAATAACACATTTTGTAGGGGGTAGCATGGGGCGGCGTGATCTTGGAGATCGCGGCAACGGTTTTTTAAATTCTTCATTATCAGCTCCAAAAATAGTAGTGGTCTGAATCAAGCAAAGAATTAATGAATTAAATAAGTGCTTGTTGAGTAGGTAATTCAGTTTCATAGTTTTTACCAACAGGTTTTTTAGATTGTTTTTGGTGTTCTTCAAAACCCAGCGTAACAATTAAATCAATAAAATCCATTGGTCGAATACCCACTTCAGCAGCTTGATGAAAAATACACGTAGCAGGTGTTAATCCCGGTAGTGTATTGATTTCTAAAATAACTACTCGTTGTTTACCAGTAGGACTTTGAGATGCTGATTGATAAAAACAATCAATACGCACATACCCTTTGCAATTAAGTGAAGTGTATGTTTGCTCCATAACATTTTGCACAAAACGTAATGTTTCTTGTGGTAATGGGGCAGGGGTCTGGTTTTCACCAGCACCGGGTAAAAACTTTTCTTCAATAGACAAAATTCCACCAGCACATACTGCTTGGCTTGGTGGAAGAGCACGGGCAGTGTGATTTCCCATAACACCCACTGTTAACTCCATGCCCATAATACATTCTTCAACAAGTGCATGTTCTTTGCCGTTTGTAAATATATGTTCCAGGGCACTTATGAGTTGGTCACAATGAGTTATTTTTTGCACCATCACGCTGCATCCATCATCATGAGGCTTAATAATGAGTGGTAAAGGTAATGCTGTTAAAATAGTCTGCAGCGTTGTTTGTTGATCTTGTTGCCAATTTTTTTTTGTGATCAGTAACCCCTGAGGCACATCGAAGTGTTTTGATGCAAGAAATTGCGTTGTCTTAAACTTATCCATACACAATGAACTGGTTAATATTCCCGAGCCGTTATATGGCATGCCTAATATCTCAAGTGTACCCTGTACGCATCCATTTTCACCTTCACCTCCATGCAAACCAATAAATGCAAAATCTGCAATTGTTGGCAAGTCACTCCATTTAACACGCATGGCAGGTGTTACTAGCTTTTCAATTTCTGCCGTTGAATTACGCACCAGCAATGTATTATCAATATGATACAACTGCATTCTGCTATCTAGAAATAAAGAAATGGGTTCGTATTTTTGTGGAGATAGCTTAAATATTACGTTTCGTCCTGATTCTAAAGAAATTTCTTTTTCGTTTGATCGACCGCCAAACAATACTGCAACGCGAATCTTTGGTGTGTTGTTCATAGCGTTGTGCTCTTGTTCGTGTTGTACAGTAGTTTCTAACATTCCATATGCTTGTAGTTCAGTTTCAATTAAATGGTTAATCAACATAGTATGATTCATGTTGATCATTGCCGCTTCTCTAAATAAAAAGCTTGCAGGCCCCATTCCTGAAATACTATTTGGGTCAACAATGTAAATAGTATCGTCGGTAGTAATAAATCCATCAATACGTGAAAAATTACTCATGCCCAAAATAGTCATTACTTGTTTGCATGTTTCCTGAATTAATTCTATACGCTTGTGCGAGCTACGAGCAGGAGTAAATTCAATTGATTTACCTGGCATATATTTTTGTTCGTAATCATGCAAATGAGTACCCGGTTGATGTACCACTTCAGTTGGTGGCAGAGCTATAATAGAATTTGTTTTATAATCAGTAATAGTTATGCATGAAAATTCCATGCCTTCAATTTTTTCTTCAATTAACGCTGTTTGCGGTTTTGAACTGTTTGCATAACAAGCAACATACAATGCGTTGTATAATTCATCGACGGTGAATACAGCGCTTACACCAAGACTAGAACCTTCAAAGCGAGGCTTTACAATAACAGGAAATGAAATATTTTTTTGTTGTAACTGAGCAAGCAAGGTAGGTAATAATTCTTGATACTGCTCTAATTGATGTGGTTCAATGCTAATGGCTTGTGGGACTGCAATATGGTGCATGCTCAAGAATTCTTTTTGAATGAGTTTGTCCATACCCAATGCGCTGGCAAATACATTAGAACCTAAATAAGGGATGTTTAATATTTCTAAAAAGCCTTGCAGTGAGCCATCTTCTGCATGTTTGCCATGAGTAGCAATAAACATAAAATCGATAGTCTTGGGAAGATCATCCCATAGTAATTGTGGAGCTTGAGTAACAAGACGATGTTCAAAATCACTTATTTTACCCCGATGTAAAAAGTGCCATGGAAGCAAAAATAACAATCCATCTAATTGTTGAAAAATAGGAATAATATCATAGCGTTGTGTATCAAGATGATCGCACACAGTGCGGCCTGAATTAAAAGAAACTTCACGCTCGATTGATGTTCCACCCATCAATACGCCTACTCGTAATTTTTTCATAAAACCCTGCATGCTTGTTACTAATGATATTATGAGTTTATTATGATACTGCGCCAACTATATTAGTAAAGTTTCAAGTTATATTTTTCTTGGTTTTTTTTGTTTTTTTGTGGAAGTAGCAGTAGTATAGCTGGTTGCACCCGAAAGTATTTGCTGAGAGAATTCTTTGTACTTTTAATTATATGAGCCTATCTGAAAACTAAATTTTGTTGATAATGATGATCTGGAAAGTAAATTAAATCAGGAATAGAAATGATATCTTGAGTTTCTCGTTACGATCAAAAATTTTTCTGAATCGGCTTATCCAAAAAAAAATGCGCTCTACGACCCATTGATGTTTATCTTTTCTTCTGCTTCACCAGGTCTATTTCGCTTCTTCTTTACCATGACGATAATATAATTTTTTGAGATTGCTTGGGTCCTATAAGTTGCTGAAAAATAACCTTTATCTGTGAGTAAATAATGGTTGTCGGATTGTGAAAATTGGTTTTATAGATCATTTAAAAGCGGTAAAAACAACCGAGTGTCATGTCGATTTTTTTTTAATAGTCGTACCAATCAGAAGACCTTTGCCGTCTGTTGCAAGGTTAAGTTTCGTTTCAAGCTTTCTTCTATCTACAGAACTTTTACCTTTTTTTTCTTCTTCAAGTGGTGATTTTTTTGGCGGGAATCGAACGATTTATGTTGAAGCATCACCCGTGTACGTGATCATATTTGAATAAAAGTGATTTCCATATTTTTGAAATGCACCTACTCGAATAAGCTCTCATAATCTATGATACACTGTTTTTGCTGGCCCAAAAAACAATGGCAAGTCTCGCCATTGAAACTTTTTTGTAAATTATTCAGGACTTTTCAGATAGGCTCTTGGAAGAAATCGGGGCAATCCTAGTGATTTCTGAGGTATATAAACAAGTTTGTTACTATGCAATGTACTGAAGAATAATATACATGCTAAATATCTATACAGACTATACTCCAATTGTTAATGCTAAGATATTGCGTGTATGTATAGTGAGATTGAGTTGTGATTTAAAGTATTAAAGTAATTTTTATGTAACTTTTTTTTCCCGATAGATATAATCAATTGTTGAATAAATTTATTATGTTTAAGAGGCAAGCGGTAATGAATTATGTAATATACTTGCTCGCGAAAGAAGGTCGGGTCGATTTTCAAAAATACTTGCGTATACAGACTTAATATTTTTCCCGTACAGAAACTTATTATTTAAATCTGCAGCAAGTAAAACTTTTACATAGTGATCTGCTTTTTTAAGCAATTCAATATCTTTTTTGATTTTTAGATTACGGTTTTTAATAATCAGTTCTTTATTAATTATAGATTTTTTATATTCATTTATTATAGCAATAGTGCTGTCTGCTTTTTTAATAGAAAATGGCTTGCATAAGTTTTTTACAACCGCATCAATTTTTTTTAGTAGTAAACGTTCAGCTTTTTTCCTAAATGATTCTATCTGTTCTTCAAACTCTATGTCGTCGGCATCAAGCAACGATAAGATGTTATAACATTCAAAAAGAGCTCCAGGCTTACTTTCATTTAACAGATCTGAACATTCTTGAAATGATTCAGTAGCGCTCTTTTCATTACATGTAAGTTTGTGAATGATGTATAAATAGGCATATCCAGGCAATTTTAGTTCATTTGAACATTGCAGTATATGAGCGTACTTTTTTGCTTTAAGTAACATATTTGCATCGAGCGAGGTCAATTTGGTATTAAACATCCATTTTAAAATAATCAGTATGGTTTCAGGTTTTGATATTGAATAATCTTTTTGTACGTAACTATCTAATTGAATACAAATATTCTTAATTTGCTGCACAGAAAGTTGTAATTTGTTACGACGTTTATATTTCTTAATTAAATCGTTTGTACTGGTACCAGTACAAGTTGTAGTCGTAACGGTCGAAATAGTACTAGTTATTAGGGAGGCATTATCTGTAAAAGGTTGTCTAGGGCTAGTAATGTTGCCTTTTGCCATGATTGTACTGCATTGGAGTAATAATTGTTCATCATCTTGAGCAAATTTGGGTGCAAGCGTATTGTAATAGTTAAGAAACAATTGGGCGTCGTCAATGGAGCCTAATGCACTGTGCACTGTATATAAATAGGCAAGACCAGTGAAAAGAGTCCTAGGTGTAGAAATTTTTATTAACTTATTAGCATAGTATATCATTTTATTAGATACTTCTGATCTAACAAAATTATTAAAATCAATAGTATTAAAATACCAATCACATAATAAAAAAAATACATCGGGCTTAGTTGTAGGATACTGTTGATGTAATGCATCTATTTTGATAATAACTGCTTCAGCTTCAGGTGAATTATAATCTATTGGAATTAGTAGTTGATATAATGCCGTAAGATTATCAAGCTCAATTTCTGTATTAATAGTGCAATCCTGAGAACTCAATTGCACTGTTGAAGTTGATGAAGCACAGTAGCTATTTACCTGCCCCAAGATGATAAGACTAATTATTAGAAATAATTTTTTAATGTAATTCATCAAGCCACCTCTTATTCTAAATCTTCATCATCAGATTCATCTGAGTCTGATGATGACTTAAGAGTATTTGGATTGGTGTTATTGTATAAAAGAGGTATAGGTAATGAAAAATCTCTGCATAAGTAGGGTCGTCTTTCCATAACTGTTTTGAGTGCGTATCGTATTAAATCTTTTTCTTCTTGAACAATATATGGCTTACAAAGTAAAAAGAGAGCCAAGTACTTAAGGGCTTGTTTGAAAAGTGAAACACTTTGCTGTTGAGGAGTTATTTTTTTCACAAAACCGCTCGCAATAGCTGTTTGCATAACTTGATCAGCAGGCTCATTTGGAGATCTATCCTTTGTTAACATATATACCTTTCTAAAAAATGACATTCTATATGCTTTAGCTGCATACTGATGGAAGTTCGTTACTTTATAATTTTTAAGTAAAAAAGAGGCTAGATTGCAGCATTCAAGAATAACTTGTGGATTATGAACTTGATCTAAGGCTGTGAAAATTTTATTTGAATAATCATCATTAGGCTTATTTTGCAATGTGCTTAAATAATATAAATATATAAAACCAAGAGGAATTTGATCTGATTTAATTTCTTTGGAAATATGTAGCTGATTTAGTGCTTTGCGATATTCCGGGCTGTTTTCTGTATATTTTAGATCTAATTGTTTTTTCTTATTTTCTTCATTTGTAAAATCAGGATTGGTTGTTTTTTGAGCGTACAGTTGTGCTTTATTAAAATAAAACACATCAAACTTTGGTGTAGTTGCCATGTCAGTAAACCATTTCAATAATAGTTTAATGGTAACAATTGATACATAATTATTTTGTGCGTAATTATCTAACCAATTTATTGTTTCAGAAGTTTTTTTATGTGAAATACCATTAATAGATGATATATAAAAGGATAATAAATCCGAACGCATTAAAAGATCAGGTTCATTCATTAAATCATCAATTATTTTACTGTGCTTTGCATCAACTTCTGTTTCTATACACAACACTGTGTCAGCAGTTGATGCAGTAGATGATTCTTGTGCATTGTCTGAAGTTTTATTTTCTGATGCTTGAGTGCAAAGAGTAATTGTTACTAACCATATACCAAGCATTAATTGTTTAAGAAATTGCATAGTTGCCTCCCATTGCTTTTTTAAATTGAACTACTAGGTCTACAATTGTGTATAAAGATTGTTCAGAGTTGCTATATGCTTGTTCTAATGCATCGGCATAAAACGATTTTCGGAGTGCGTAGGCGTCATTATCTATAAGAGGTTTACTTACCCCTTTTATTGCAGGATTAGGTAAAGCAATATAGTAACTTGGAATTAAGGCTGGATATTCATAAGCCTCAGACTCAAAAGACACTATTTTTAACGACCCAGCAGGGACTGAAGCAAAAATTGCTGTTTGGATAAGTATTAACGGCAAAAAGACCATTTTTAAGATAAAATTCATTAACAACCTTAATTTTTCAGAGTACTAATAATTTCTATTGTAGTTAAATTTTACCAGAAAAATACTATTTGTAAAGTGCTTCTGGGGCTGGTTTTATAGGATAAAACGTTGAATCTTGGCTTATTATAGAGTTATTTGGTATGATGAAGTACGCAATTTATATAAAATAAACAATTTTCATATTAGGCGTTTTTATGAAACATCTATTAGTTGGTGCAATAATTGCAGTAACTTGCTTTTCTTTAATTCACTGCTCAGGTAAGCCACGTAGTTTGGCTCAGAGTCTTCCTGCTCTCGCTGATGATTCATTGAGCAACTTAATTGAAGCTGGTAATACTGGGTGCGAGACGCCTAAAACACGTCGGTATGTTCCGTCACCACCATCGTCAAAAAGCATTAGTGTGGAGTTATTAGATAGTTCCTCATCCAGTAAAATAGTTAAAAATTGGGTTGGATTATTAAGCAATTCTTTAGGAGCAAGCCCATTGGGCACTAAACGTAATACCGTATTACTGTTAGCTACAGATATTGCAAAGCACTTAGAAGAAAATAATCACGAATTATGGGACAAAATTGAAAAAGGCAATACTGAGCAAACAACAGTAGATGCTTTTAAAGCAGTAATCACAGCTCTATATCCACGTTTAAGATAACCGCAGTATTCAAGGAGTATTATGTCGAAGAAGAAAATAAGTGCAGTAATAGTTCGTAATGCTCCAATAGTATGGATAGACCTAGAAATGACCGGGCTTGATCCTGCTAAAGATACTATTTTAGAAATTGCTACCATCATTACTGATAATGAATTTAACATTCTTGCAACCGGCCCTCATTTAGTAATTAATCATCCCGAAACTGTTTTGGATACTATGAATGAATGGTGTCAAAAAATTCACAGGAAATCAGGTCTTTGTGATGCTGTTTTAAGATCATCAACTTCGATGCTTGATGCACAAGAGCAAACATTAGACTTTATTAAGCAATACTGTCCAGAAGGTGCCGCGGTACTTGCAGGAAATTCTGTATGGAATGACAGACAATTTTTAGCTATTTATATGCCAGAAATTATTGAATATCTTAATTACCGCATTATAGACGTCAGTTCAGTTAAAGAACTTATTTTACGGTGGTATGTAGGTAATCCACATGTTGAATTTAAAAAATCTGATAATCATCGCGCATTAGAAGATATTCAAGGTTCAATTGAAGAATTAAAGCATTATCAAAAGTTTTTTTTCAAAAACAGATTTATTCAATAATAGTATCCCATTGTTCGAGAATTGTGTCGCGGGTAATGCGCAGTATTTTTTCTGCTTGGCGCTCAGAAAAATTTGCATTCTCAAATGCACCTATTAAATCAAATCGACATTGAACTTGTAAATAATGACATAATAGCTCAGTGATAGGTTTATTTTCAAAACGTGCATGAACATAATGAAAAACCATTCCATAAACAATACGTGCTGGTATTGCATTAGAACTTTTAATTAATTCTTTGTTAAAGGTTAATTGTTGGCGTTGAGTTTCATGTTCCTTAAGATTCAAAATCGTTTGTGCATGTTGAACAGTGAGCTCAATAAAAATAATCTGCAATCGGCGTTGTGACAGAACGTGCTAATGCTTTAAATGCACGTTCGATAATTGGATCATGGGGTTAATGCGCAAATTTATTACGATATTGCTGTGCGTTCGATGCAGTAGCTAAAAAAGGTTATATAGTCAATCTAATTCTTGTTAAATTCTATTAGTTTCTCTTTGAAGCTGAATGCGATGGTGCTCAGTGTTTCTTTCACTGCGAGCTTGATAGTGTGCTATTACCGCTAATTGATCTATTGCATGCAGTAAAAGATTTTCTGTCTATTCATTTGAATTATCGGCTTTTAACAAAGCTATATTGTGTGCATTATCACAATGGCATCTTTGGTAATTTTTTTTCAATTACTATTGAAGGCTCAGCATCGGATGCACAACATCTAAGTCTAGAAATAATGAGCAAAATATAAGTTATATTTTTCATGTTGTAACCTTGTAATTAACGGCCGCTGTAAATTTTAATTACTAACTTAATACCCATAAAAATGTAGTTAGCTTGATGAAGTATGTGCTGCATCATGTTCAGACAGATAATGATTGAGGCGTTGCATAAATTTTTCTACAAATTCTTTAGCAAATCCGCTGTCTTCTAATAATTCTTTAAAGTTGCAAGGGAACCATATTGAGCCTTGTTCAATACTACTAAACATTTCAGGTTGTGCGGGATGTTTTAATAGGGTCATTTGAGGTTTCAATTGCATAGACCATGCCAAGCTGCCAATATCTATAGAAATAATTTCTGCTTGTGCTTTATCCGGCGCTAATTGTTGTTGAAGTTGTACTATTTGCGTAACGGTAAATTGAGCCAGTCGGTTACATAATTTATTGTTTTGCCTTTTAGAATCAATAGCAGCTTCTTGGGCTAATGAATTAAATTTACTCAATAAGGGATCGCTTCTTCCCTTTCCTAATTGATATAAATTTATTTCTGTTTGGGTACGCGTTAATGCAGTAACAGAATCCAGATAGCGATTTGCTTGAAATCCTAAGGCTAGCGTTGTAACTAATCTGGAATATGCGTCAGTGAGTTGCTTTCGAATAATTAGAACAGGGGGGGTCTCACTTTCAGCTTGTAAATGTACCATTGTCATCGCTGGGGTTTGAAGCAATTTAGATTGTGTTGTTACTATTTCCCAGCCGGCAGGATTATCTGAGGTTGGCACTGATAATGTATTTTGAGCAGAATATGCGCTGTAAGTTGAAATACATAATAAAATATACAAAAACTTCATGTTTAATGCACCGGGTTAGGAGTAAAAAAGAGTAAAGATTTATAACTTTTTTTATTAATTTGGCCATACATATTATTAATCACGGCAGCACTAGGAGCCTTGATATAAATTTTGCGTGATTGTAATGACTTAATTTTATATATAGGCGGTTTTGCAGGACCTAGAACAAATACATTTTCGTGCGCGATTGCAAGATCAGTTAGTTGTTCAGTTAGTCGTTGCGATTCAAATTCTATAACTGTTTCATTTGCATGCTTTAATTCAATTTCTACAAACCGAGCGCAGGGCGGGTACCCAAGTTCTAATCGATGATTAATTTCTTGTTCATAATAACGCGTATAATCAATTTCATTTAAATATTCAAACACCGGATGATCAACCATTGTTTGTACAATTACATCACTGTGGCTTGATTGTCTGCCCGCTCGGCCTGCTACTTGAATAAGCTGTTGGAGTGTTGTTTCACTGGCATTATATATAGGAAAGTGCAAATTCAAATCTGCCCACAAAATGCCCACCAACGTTACCTTAGGAAAATGATATCCTTTAGTAATTGTTTGGGTTCCAACCAATATATCCAAATTGTGCTGCTCAAAATCAGTAACAATTTGTTTCCAAACTTTCTTTTTGGCCGTCACATCCATATCAGCGCGTGCAATTCGAGCCTGCGGAAATAATTTTTGCAAAATAGTAACTGCTTGTTGCGTGCCGATACCTTTTTTTAAGAAATTATCTTCGCTTGCTTTACACCCAGTGCATGCAGAAGGTAATTTCTTTGTGTGTGCACAATAATGGCAGGTGAGAATATTAGGCTCATGAAACGTAAGACTTACTGAACATGAGCTGCATTCAAAAACATAAGAACATGCTTTACATTGAACAAAGAAGCTATACCCACGCCGATTTATAAAAATAATAATTTGTTCTTTTTTTTCTAATCTATCAGCTATTGCTTTGTGCAATGGGTTGCTAATCCAAAAATTTTTACGTTGTTTGTGATCTTTTAAAATCACGGTAGAAACGGTGGGGAAGTTACCTGCAAATCGTCTAGTTAATTGAAAAAAGTGCCAACCGCGGTGTTTAACATTATATAATGAACCAATTGATGGAGTCGCTGAGCCCAATACAATCGGTATACCAGAATGTTGTGCGCGCATGAGTGCAGCTTCTTTTGTATTAATCTTGGGGTGTTTTTTTTCTTGGTATCCAATTTCATGCTCTTCATCAACTACTATTAATCCTAAATTCCCTATAGGAAGTAATACAGGTAAATGCACACCAATAATAAGTAACGGTTTTTTTATTAATAATTGCTGCCACAATGCTTTTTTTTCTTTTGCACTGGTTCCTGAGTGAAATCCTGCAACAGTAATATGCGATGGTAATTGCGCAGTCAGAATTTTTTCAAATTGCTGAGCAAGGCTCACTTCTGGTAATAACAAGACTACAGTTTTATTATTTGTAATTGCTTGGCAAATAAGTTGTTTATATATTTCTGTTTTACCTGAACCGGTTACTCCATGCACTAGGGTAGGTGTAAATGCTGGAGAATAAATAAACGGAGAAACAAAATCAACCACTTTTTGTTGTTCATGAGTTAAAATTACTGATTGATGTGAGTGACTATCCATTTGGGTGGTAACTTCAGGTCCAGCTTCTTTTTGAAGTAAAAAATGGGCCAACCGTTTGAGCAAATACACTTTATCTAACTGATAATAGCGCGCAAGTTGTGCAATATAAGCAGAATACTGTTTGTCATCAGGTAATGGTTCTTGTGCAATGGCATCTTTAACAACATAACTAATATTGCTTGGTAAATGAGCAAATTGGTCAATTACCATAGCAGATACCGTGCGATCTTTTAAGGGTACTCGAACAAGAGTTCCTATCAATTGATCGTTATTCCAACTGATAGGTATGGAATATAGTAACGGTTCAGGAAATCCATTTAATAATTTTACTTGAATAATCATGGTTATAAGTATACATCATACTTGGTAAAAACGAGCATTTTTACTTTAAAATAAATGGTATGTTACAAACCTGCACAAGCATGATACATTGATATAAGAGCCTGGTTAGGCATACCACTTTTTGCACATGGAAAATTATGAAATTTGACTCACAAAAAACTATATTTCTTATTGATGGTTCATCATTTTTATATCGCGCATATTACGGCGTTCGTCCATTACATACCTCCAAGGGCGAACCAGTTCAGGCGGTATACAGTTTTTGTAGAATGATAAAAAAATTAATCGATAAATTTAACCCGCAACATATTGCACTCGTTTGGGACAGTAAGGGTAAAACAACTCGCCATGAAATGTATCCTGAATACAAGGCTACCCGCCAAGCTCCACCAAGCGATTTATTTACGCAAAAAGAACACATTGTAGAATTTGCCAATATGATTGGGTTAAAACAAATTGCACAGACCGGTTTAGAAGCAGACGACTTAATGTACAGTCTTGCAGTTGAGGGGGTTAAAGAAGGGTATATGGTTGTGCTCATAACTTCTGATAAAGACATGGGTCAAATAGTGCAAGACAAAGTTGTATTATTTGATGCATTTAAAGATGCCATAATTGATACCAATACATTGTATGCCAAAATGGGCTTTGGTCCTGAAAAATTACCGTTTTACTTTGCTCTTTTAGGGGATGCCTCTGATAATATTCCCGGTGTAAAAGGAATTGGTGAAAAGGGCGCAACAGAATTAGTAACTCAATTTGCTTCGCTTGAAGATGCGTATAACAATCTTGATAAAGTTGCAAAAGACAGAACCAGAAATGCATTACAAACAAACAAAGAAAATGCATTGTTAAGCCAGAAATTATTTTTACTCCAATATAATCCAACCAATTTACAAGCAAAAGATTTAAATTTTGATGCTCAAAATTGGCACAAAGCACGCTCGGTGTTTCAGGAATTGGAATTTAAAAGTTTAATAAAAGAAATTGATGACGCACATGGCATTTTGCACCCACAAAGCACTGAACAACAAACACGTTTAGGACAGTATAATTTTAAAACCGTTGCTACGCATGATTCATTGCAAGAAGTAGTACGAGTTATCACTGAAAAAAAAGCTTTTGCAATTGATACAGAAACTGATGGATTATTGCCACTAGAATCATTATTAGTAGGTTTATCTATTTGCGTTGAAGAAGGCACTTCATATTACATTCCTGTAGCGCACAAGATTGATGAATATCAATTACCGAAAGAGCAAGTAGTTGAAGCACTTAAACCATTATTTGAAGACAGCTCAATTAAAAAATATTTGCATAGCAGTAAATTTGATCAGCTAGTGTTGCACCATGCAGGTCTTGAGTTAAATGGTGTTGTGTTTGATACCATGGTTGCGGCTAACTTAGTAGTTCAAGATTGGCAACGCATCGGTTTAAAATATTTATCAGTCTATTATTTTAATGAACCAATGCTGACATTCCAAGAGGTAGTTAAAGATCGCAACTATAAAACATTTGAATATGTTCCCCTTGGGCTTGCTACCCAATATGCAGCAGCTGATGCGCACCAAACATTTAAATTAGTTTCTGTACTTGAACAAGCACTAGAAAAGCAAAATGTTAAAGAGTTATTTTATTCAATAGAAATGCCGCTCGGGCAAATTTTGTATCAAATGGAAATTCAGGGCATACATGTTAACGAGCCCATGCTTGAAGATCTGAATGTTCAAATTTCTAAAGCAATTGATTTGCTTGAGCATGAAATCATGGCATTAACCGGTCGGTTGCCGGGTACATTGAATCTTAATTCTCCAAAGCAAATTGAACAATTATTATTTTTTGAATTGCATTTACCTCCGCAAAAACAAACTAAAGGTAAAAGTTATTCCACTGATCAAGAAGTTTTAGAAGCACTTCTTCCATTACATCCAATTGCCGCATTGTTGCTTAAATATCGTGAATTATTCAAATTAAAAAGTACTTACATAGAATCATTGCCGGAATATATAAATGCAAAAGATGGCAAAATTCATACAAGTTATAATCAAACATCAGTTACAACAGGACGTCTGGCAAGCTCAGATCCTAACTTGCAAAATATTCCTGCTGATGCTACCGGTTTTGGTAGAGCAATTCGAGAAGCGTTTCAACCGGCATCTGGGCATCTATTCATTTCTGCCGATTACTCGCAAATTGAATTGCGCGTATTAGCTTTTCTGTCTCAAGATCAAACATTACTCAACGCATTTAAGCAAGGCCTTGATATTCACGCGCAAACAGCAGCAGGATTATTTGGAGTTCCATTGACTGCAGTCACTCGTGAGCAACGACAAATGGGTAAACGTATCAATTTTAGTATTTTATATGGCTTGACACCGTATGGGCTGTCAAAAGATATGAACATTACATTCTCTCAAGCAAAAGAGTATATCGACAAATACTTCAAGCAATATCCAGGCGTGCGTGCGTGGATGGAAAAAATTGTAGAAGAAACTAAGAAGAATGGGTACGTCACAACCTATTGGGGCAAGCGCAGATACATTCCAGCTATTTACGAAAAAAACCGATCACTCTATGAAGAAGCGCGACGAATTGCAATTAATACTGTTGCTCAAGGTACCGCTGCAGAGATTATGAAGCTGGGCATGATTAATATTACAAAAATGATTGCACAAGAAAAACTTGATGCATATATCGTGCTACAAATTCATGACGAATTATTGCTCAGCGTAGCTCAAGGTCAAGCGGATAAGGCTCAAGCATTGATCACTGATATTTTAGAGCATGTAGTCGATTGGCCGGTCGCGTTAGAGGTAAAAACTAGACAAGGTGTTAATTGGGCGCAAGTAAGCAAGTAAATACTTTAACTCAGAGAGCATTGGGCTTCACTACCACTTCGGCGGCCTTTTTTACGAAAAGCAGGTAGCCTTAATTCCTCTGTTAATTGGGGTAATGAAGTAGAACGTTTGGTAGCAGGTGTAGTCATAAGATGAATCAACGCTTGAGCGAGAAATGTTATATCGCGTGCGCTTCGTGAATGTCCGCTGCTCGTAACCAGGGGTGGTTGAGATGTTTGCTTGCCTGCCGAGTAATAGAGATGTGCGAAAATAAATAAATGGGTAACTACTATTAGATGCTTCATAATTATCCTCACATTGCCTAACTGCTTTATTGTTAAGATATAATCGATAAACCTTATATCGCAATAGAAACATTTTATTATTGACAAATAGGTTATTTATTATACAATTATAGTAATTAAAACCTGACAGATAGCTGATAATTGAGTTAAATGGTATGGAGTTCGGGTAATCAGCCAGAATCGTGTTTTTAGAGGAAATTCAGGGGTAATAAATTGACTTTAAAATTATTTTGGGCATACTAAATTTCTGAAAGCAGTTAAATCTGCACATATCAAATCGAAAACGCACAGTTTTGAGATTTTCAAAAAGTAATCAAAAATAACCACAAATTCATCTTAAGGAAATTACGATGGCAACGAGTAAATCCGGCGGCTCAACAACTAACGGTAGAGATAGTATAGGTAAACGACTTGGCGTTAAAATGTTTGATGGCCAAGTGGTAAGCGGTGGCGAAATCTTAGTTCGTCAAAGAGGTACTAAATTTCATCCTGGCGCAGGCGTAGGCCTTGGCAGTGATGATACTATTTTTGCGATCAAACAAGGTAAAGTGAAGTTCCACTTTGGTCCTAAAGGTCGTAGATATATTTCTATCATCCAATCTTCATAAATAATATTTTGGTGACAGGTTTTATTAATAATATTAAAACTTGCGCTAATATTATTTTCTTGTTAGAAGTTCCAAATACAAAACGCTGATAAGGCGTAAAAAATTAGTAATCCTTGGTGGAGAGTACCATGATTGATTTTCTAAAATATCGTACCGCAGCTGCATTATATTCTTTGACTTTGATATTAGTCTTTGCGGGAGTTTATTTTTACAAAACTGCACATTATGGCCAAGCCTTTAGTTATAGCGTTGATTTTACGGGCGGAACTCAGGTTCTTTTTAAGTTTGATAAGCCTACTTCAGTGTATACCGTAAAAGAGATCTTAGAGAAAAATGGCTGGACAGGTGCAGAAACTCGTGAATTCAGTTCTACAGAAGTTTTAGTTCGTGTTAAAGAATTTAGTGGTGACGTAAAAGGTTTTGCAGTCAGTATGCTACAAGCTTTAGAAAGCAATATACCTGATATTAAAGTTAGTATTTTAGAAAATGAGGCAGTTGGTCCTGCAGTAGGTGCAACCTTACGTAAAGACTCCCTATGGGCTGTAATTATCGCATTGCTTGCAATGTTGGCTTACATAGCAATTCGCTTCTGGTCAACAGGGTTTGCAGTTGGTGCGGTTGTAGCTTTAGCTCACGATGCATTGGTTATGCTTGCAGTATTCTTACTCTTAAATCGTGAAATTTCTGTTAACGTAATTGGTGCAATTTTAGTGGTATTAGGGTATTCGGTTAACGATACCATTGTTATTTTTGCTAGGATTAGAGAAAATTTAAAAACAATGCGTGGGCATACGTTGCATTATATTGTGAATGCAAGCCTCAACCAAACATTGCGCAGAACTCTTTTAACCAGTTTTGCAACATTGTTAACTGTTTTAACCTTGTTTATTTTGGGCGGCCAAGCATTACGTGATTTATCATTAGTATTGTTAGTAGGTATTATTTTTGGTACTTATTCTTCAATCTATATTGCCAGCCCGGTAATGATGTTATTGCATAACAAGAAATAATAATCAAATTTTGAAAAACACCCTTATTTATAGCTGTTTTTTAAAATTTGATGTAGCTCTCTTGTATTGAAAAGAGTATATGTGGTATATTCCTAATTGTAATACTTTTCGAATCTATACCCCCAATTGTCGTGTTTTTTAATCCATATGTCTTTTCAAAATTATTTATCTATGTTTGGTTTTATGAATATCAAGTCTTATTTAATTACCCGTCTTTTTCTCAAGGGAGTCTGAATGTCCTTATCTGTAGCTCATTTGCTTGGAGGTTTATATGAAATTTGATGATGAAAATAAAGTTGTTGAGACCGTTGAGTCTGCTGAAAAATCAGCTGATTCTAATCAGCCTCGCACAACAGAATCTGTAGAGTTGGGTGCATCTGACAAACCCGCTCAACCTAATGCACCGCGTGGCCGTGGTCGTCCTCGTGGAGCAAAGAATCATCAATATGCTCCTCGTCAAAATCCTATTCCTCAAGAACAAGCTTTTACCGAACCAACTTCCCGTGTAATTGCTGAATCTAAAGAAAAAGAACCGGTTCAAAATCCATATGTGTCTCGTGCTGAACAACCCGTTGCTAAACCAGAACCTGTTGCAGTGCAACAACCGCAACTTCAACAGCAACAAGCACAGCAAACTTCATCTGTTCAACAGTCTCAGTACCAATCGCAATCAAATCAACAGAGAAGTGAGCAGCAACAACATCATAGAAATGATCATCGTCAGCATGAGTATCGCCAGTATGATCGTGAAAACAGATCAGAAGGGCGTCAGCACAACCAATATCAAAATCAAAATCAGAACCAAAATCAACATTCTCAACAACATGCATCTACGCCACGTCAATCAGTAGATGAAATGTCGTTGATGGATTTGAATGTGTATGCTCGCCGACTTGGCGTTATTGGCGCCACGTTGATGAACAAAGAAAATTTACTTAATCGTATTAAGTATGTTGAAGCGCATCCTGATATGGAATTAGAAGTTATTGGAGTATTAGAAAAATTACCTGATGGTTTTGGGTTCCTTCGCGCTGCTTCATTTGATTATGTTTCAGGACCGGATGATGTGTATGTTTCTCCATCACAAATTCGTCGATTTAACCTACGTACTGGTGATACGGTTCATGGAGTAATTCGTAAACCTAAAGATGGTGAAAAGTATTTTGCATTATTAAAAATTAATAAAGTAAATTTTGCTGATCCAGCTGCAACCGCAGATAGACCGAATTTTGATCGACTGTTACCATTGCACCCAGATAAAAAATTTAATATCGAATATGATCCTACTATGATTTCGTCACGAATCATGGACCTGTTTGCTCCGATTGGTAAAGGACAGCGTGGATTAATCGTTGCGCCACCTAAGGTTGGTAAAACGATGCTTCTTAAGGAAATTGCTCAAGCTATTATTGCTAATCATCCAGAATGCGTATTAATAGTTCTTCTGATTGACGAACGTCCTGAGGAAGTTACTGATATGAAACGAACTGTTAAAGGTTCGTCTGCTGAAGTTATTAGTTCAACTTTTGATGAATCAGCTGAGCGTCATGTTCAAGTTGCTGAATTAGTGCTTGAAAAGGCTAAGCGTTTAGTTGAATCGGGTAACGATGTAGTTATCTTGCTTGATGCAATTACTCGTCTTGCTCGAGCGTACAATACAACTGCTCCTGCTTCGGGTAAAGTATTAACCGGTGGTATTGATGCTAATGCATTACAACGTCCAAAGAGATTCTTTGGTGCTGCTCGTAATACTGAAGAAGGCGGATCATTGACAATTATTGCTACTGCACTAGTGGATACGGGTTCACGTATGGACGAAGTAATTTATGAAGAATTTAAAGGTACGGGTAATATGGAAATGCATATGACACGTAAATTATCTAATCGTCGTATCTTCCCGGCATTTGATTTATTAGCATCAGGTACTCGTCGTGATGACTTATTGTTATCTGAAGAAGACTTGAACCGTATTTGGGTTCTACAGAAATTCCTATCTAACATGAACACAATCGAAGGTATGGAATTCATGATTGATAAGATTAAGAAGAGCAAAACTAATCGTGAGTTCTTAGAATCTATGGCTAAAAAAGCTACAAACGGTTCTGGTAGCGGTAGCTCCAGCAGCGGTAGTAGTTCGCAACAATCATAATTTTTTTGTAATAAGTAATAATACAAAAGCCCTGTCGAAAGACAGGGCTTTTTATTGGTCATACATAAATGTTTATAAATATTTGCCAGTATTAAATATTTCAGATAGATAATTTTTATATTGCATTTATATGTAAATATGGTATCATAAAAATAGTAATATATGTTTAACCCTAACTTCTAGGAGTCATTATGAAGATGAAATTATCTTCACTGTTATATCTTATATCGTTCACGTCGCTGAATGTAACTGTTGTGTGTGCTGGAGGACAAGGCCGTCTTCATCGATTCTAAGGTTCCTTCCTTAGCTCGTCTAAGTTTAATATCTATTGCTCAATCAATTGGTAATAATCAAATAACCAGTGAGCAAATAAAAATACTTCCTGTTGAATTACAATCTTGTTTAGCAATTCCGTTGTTTAATAAAAAACAATTAGATTTGACTGTTTTTAAAGAGTGCAATCGTAATGCAATTAATTGTTTATTGAAAAGTAAACGCACTAATTGTTTGTATGTCGCGTTTGACAATGATATTAGGGAATATAATCCTGTAAGCAATAAGACAAGAGCTTTGAACATTGGGGGCAAAACTAAATTACTTGCTCTTAATGAACAAAATCAAACACTATTTGCTGCAACTAATACGGGGTTGTTGTATAAAATAGGTTTAGGTTCCCAGTCGCTATTAAAACTAATTAGAAGTAACAATGGTCAGCCTATTGCAAAAATGGTGTGCGATCCAGTGCGAAATATGATCTATGCGTTGCGTTTTGATAATACAATAGAATCAATTTCTACTGAAACAGATATGCAACCAATTTTAACGCACGTATCTGACATATCAAAAAGGTCTACTTCAGATAGGCCATTATCTATTGAATCATTGGCACTTACTAATGATTGTAATTATTTAATAGGCGGATTGAAAAAAACCCTATGGGGCGCATATGCGGGTATATGTTTGTGGAGGTTAGGTTCTCAAAACAACATTGAAAAATGTGGCAAGGTAATTTTGAAAGGTAATGTGGCAGTGGATTGCCTGGCAGTCACTTCAGATGATTCCAAGTTATTTGTAGGAACTGATGGTGGCAAAGTCATCGCCTTTGACATTCAAGATCCAGCACGCCCCAGAAAATCCGGAACAATTGCAATGCTACGCTCACCTGTTGGCAAAATAGAAGTATCAGATAATGGAAATATACTGTTCGCTGCAGCTGAGAATGGTACTATTATTAGACGTGATTTAACTGATACTGCTGGATGTAATGAGTTTACTAATACACAAACATTGTTTGATTCTACAAACAAGAGAACGGTTGTAGATTGTTGCATGGGAAATACGTTAGATGAATTAGCAGTAGCGATTAAGGAATATCCCTTTCCCTTTGATCCTAATGCACGAGGAGGCCCATCACTTGAAGATCAAGCAACCTATTCAATAAATCTATTAGCAGAAAAACAATCTGAAAGTTCAACGACTACCACTAGATCAACTGAATAATAATATATTATAAAAGGCCCCTCAATATAAGGGGCCTTTTATAATATATCAAGATCGTAATCATCAAATTCACCGCGAGCTGCTTTGTAACTGCCTACATAGGCAATCATGCCTGCATTGTCAGTGCAATATTGCGGAGTTGGTGCAAAAAAGGGCAATGATTTTTTTTGTGCAAATTGTGACAATTGTTGTTTAAGGTATTTATTGCATGCAACACCACCAACAAATGTAATAGCTTGCGCCTCAGGATGTTGTGAAAGTGCGAGTGTTAGCTTTTGAATAAAAATATCTTTAACGCAAACCAATAATGAGCTTGCTACTTGCTGCTTTAGTTCTAAGTTATCATCTTGCAAAAATTGTTTTGTGGGTAAATCATATGCATTGCGTTTAACCAAATCATAGAGTACTGCCGTTTTTAAACCCGAAAAGCTAAAATTAATTACTTTATTATTTGCGCGAGGATACTTAAAAAAATCTTTAAATCCTGCTTGCGATGCCCAAGTTTCGATTTGTGGGCCACCAGGATAAGGAACATTCATCATTTTTGCTATCTTATCAAATGCTTCACCGGCAGCATCATCTACTGTTTGTCCTAACACTCGATAATTTCCATAATATTCAATGATGTACAACGAAGTGTGCCCACCTGAAGCGGTGATACATAAAAATGGAAATGGAATAGTATTTTCAATGCATGCAGAAAATGCATGACCTTCTAAGTGATTGATACCAATTATTTTTTTTTGTTTAGCCCACGCAATTGCTTTGGCAGTGCATACACCAACTAATAATGAGCCGGGTAACCCGGGGCGGTTGGTAACAGCAATAGTATCAATATCATCAATAGTTTTATTAGCTTTAGTGAGAGCTAAATCGATAATCTCATTAATTTTTTGTAAGTGAGTGCGCGAAGCAAGTTCAGGAACTACGCCGCCGTAAAACTTTTGTTCATCAATTGAACTAAAAAGAACATTTGATAACATTCCCTGCTCAACAGAATAGACTGCAGCAGCAGTTTCGTCACAGGAAGTTTCAATCCCTAAAATAATCTGTGCCATGACGCCCTAATTAATATCCATCGCAAGAATAGTTTTAGGGTGGCCTTGGCGTTTAATTTCTCGGTGAATGGTAGCGTGAACGGTATCAAAATCGATGCAGCTGAGTAGTAATTTAGTTGATAGATCTTGTAGTTGAGATTCTGAACCTACTAATTGCAAAATATTGTCATGTATTTGAATGTAAGGTAATTCAAATGCGTTGCCGCCATTAACTGCGTTAATATATTGTGGATCATAACAAATGATTAATGCGTCATCAGGAATGCGTCCATTATGCAATGGCTCTGACTTTATGTTCCACTCATATTCAGGTTCTATGGTGGTAATACCTTCTTTTTTATTACTTTTTTTAACGAAAGTAATAAAAAAGTATTTATAGTTGTCAGTATCTACTTTTAGACATTCAATAGTATTTTCATCTTTAACCATTTTAAAAGTGGGGTGTGGAGTAACAACTACATGAAGCCTTTGTTCATTAGCTGATACAGTGAAAGTAATTTTTTTGCTTTCACTATCAATTTGTGTAGGAACTTTTTGACCTGCGTAATATACACGAATGCTAGGGACAGTTCTTATGGAGTGGGGAAATTGAATCGTTCCCAAGCGTAAAGCTTTTTCTGTAGTATGAGCTTGTATGAATGTGCCGACAAAGCAACACACTGCGTACAATACTGCAATAGTATGCTTGTTCATTATTCACCTATTTTGCTATATCAGTATAATAACTATAATTACAAAGAATAACCTAAACTCTAATAATATTCAAAAGATTGTCTGCCATGAAACTTGCTACACCGATTTATGCATTTTTGGTGCGGCTGGTTAAAAGGGAAGCCTGCCCCATCAGATTATCGCGCTCATTTTGTACGGGCGTAATGATTGCCTTTTGCCCACTAGTTGGATTGCACACCTTATTGGCGTATATAATTTCACGTCTATGGAATTTGAACCTTGGAGTGATTTTTATCACCTGCCTGGCAATTAATAATCCATGGACAGCTTTTGGCATATACTTTCTTGATTATCAGATTGGGTGTTTTGTTTCAGATAAAGTATTGCATATTAATCTCGAGCGATACAATCCTGGGTGGATGGTGAGCGTAAATCAGTGGTTGGCCGGCTATATTGGGGTGCCAACTATCTCATTATGGGCCTTTTTTATAGGGGGTGGTTTACTCGCATGTTCTATTAGTGTTATGCTATACCCTATAATGAGATATATATTTAATCGAATCATTGAGCATTTACGGCATCTTGATGCCCAATAAATATGCCTAATAATTATAATTTGAGTTCCCATGAAAATTATTGCACAAAATAAAAAAGCATTCCACGATTACGAAATTATTGATCGCCTAGAAACGGGGATCGTATTAACCGGTGATGAGGTGAAGTCATTGCGTGCGGGTCATTCTAATCTTACTGGTGCATTTGCAACGGTGCATAATGGTGAACTATTTATGATTAATGCTCATATTTCTCCTTATGACAAAGCGTATAATAAAAAAGAAGAAGATGCTGCAAGGCGAAGCAGAAAGCTACTATTGCACGCAAAAGAATTGTCACGATTAATTGGTGATATGTCTCGCAAGGGTATAACTTTGGTACCATTACGATTGTATCTTAATGATCGCAATCTGATTAAAGTTGATTTAGGTATCTGCAAGCACAAAAAAGCTGCCGGTAAAAAAGCAGAGTTAAAAGAGCGCGATATCAAGCGTCAGACCGCGCGTGAAATTAAAGGTGTATATAAATATTAATATACCTACTAAAAAGGAGTAGCACTATGAAGCTCAGTGTTAATATCACCATATTAGTTGTAGTGTTATCCTTTTTTTCTATTAAATCCTGTACCGATTTTGATCATTTGCCTCACGCAAGAGTAATTGTGCCGGTTGCAGATGCAGTTATGCGTCGATTGGGTTCTTGTAGTCAACAACTGTATTATCAATTGCCGTATGCTGAAGTTGCTGAACCAGAAGCAGAAATATGCGAACGCGGATATCAATTACTGTTTAACGAACAGGTTGGAATTATTGATCAGCAGGGTGATGAGATGTGCGTGTGTGTTCCTCATATTTATTATCAACCGGCTCGCAATGAAAAACCATTAAGTACTTACTGGGTGTTATCAAGTTCAATAATGCCAATACAAGAATTGCAAAAAGCAAATGTTGATATTACTTTATTTCCCAAAGCCAAACATATTTATTCCCCGGAATTAGTAACTAATGAACTGGTTTTAAAATACCCGTGGACATACAATGGCATTACGTATTCAGTTGGTACTAGATTTGCTATAGATAGTTTATCTGCTGGGCAAGCGTCTATATGGGTTTTTAATCCACAATCAAAACAATGGGATAGTGCTCGTATTGATAAGCAGTTTTATGTAACACCAGAAATACGATCGTTAGAAGATTCTATTACTCTCATGTTAGAAATTATGCGCTTATGGGCACACCACCCGCACGGAGTGATTCCGTATGTATGGGGCGGCGCGAGCTTTACTCATCTAGTTCCGGATAATGAATTTATAATAAAGCGTTCACAAGGAATAATGGTGTATGAACGCGAGCAATCAACATATCCCAAAACTGGCTTTGATTGTTCATGTTTTATTTCTCGAGCAGCGCAAATTTGTAATCTGCCGTATTGGTGGGGCGATTCAGTAACTGTACATTTACATGCTATGCCCGTTACTAAAAAAAATGGAATCAGAAATGGAGACATTATTTGGATTCCCGGGCATGTGCTTATGGTAAGTGATGTTAAGCAAGGCATAATTATTGAAGCGCGTGGCTATGGCTCTGGGTACGGCAAAGTGCATGAGTTGCATCTGGCGAAGTTTTTTGATGGAATTAGCACTTTTGATGAATTATTGAGTGCATATGAGCAACAGGCTCCATTAAGCGTTTTAAATAGAGCCGGACAAATTAGAGCGATTTATAAGCAGTTCTGCATCTGTGATCTGCGTGAAAGTTTGGGCTCTTGAGATACCTGATAGGATATGTTATAATAGTACTATAATTGAAATTTCCGGGGGCGTAACTGGTCTCGACGTGTTATTGATGGCTTTAAGAGCGTGTCGAGCGTTGTCTAAGTGCTCGTAAAAGAATTAGGCGAAATATAAATGCAAACCCTATGGTGGCATACGCTTAAATCTCTAACGGTTTAAGTTGCTTGTGAGTTGGGCGTGCTTATCAGTTCGACTTACTCGTATAAACCAGATAAGACTACCGCGCAAGATTTACGTTGTTTTGTAGCGCAAATAGTATCACTAAATCGCTTCACATAGCTATCTTTGTCTTTGAGGTGCCTTGTGAATATATTCGAAGACTACACACGTAGTGCTTAAGGTTTGACGTAGTGCGGACATGGGTTCGACTCCCATCGCCTCCACCATGCTCCGCTCCTTCGGAGCTACGCATGGCATAGCCATGTTAAAGCTGAGTATGCCCGGCATAGCTTTTGCTGAAAAGCAGAAAAGCGACGCCTGAAAAGTATTCAATGTAAATAATTATTTTAATTGGAAACTTCGCTCATTATGAGCTACGCATGGCACAACAATTTTTAAAATGGATTGTGATTGATGTCAGATAAATATTAACCACCTATTTCTAGGTGGTTTTTGTATGCCTAAAAACCCAATAAATACTATTGACTATTTGTATTTAAAAATGCTAGGATGGCGATAGTAAAGGCTTATAGTAATAGGCTTTTTTTATATATTTTCTCTTATTATTAAGGAGTACGTTATGAAGAGAATGATTATAATTGCTATCGCATTGATAGCTGCAATTTCTGGTATTTCAGCATATGCATTCATTGGTGATGCCCTTTCAGGAGCTGCTGACGCAGCCGGTTCAGTTGCAAGTTCTGTAGCTCAAGCACCCAGAAGACTTTTCAACCGTGATGGTAGATTTGTCAACCGTGATGGTAGACCTGAGAACAAAGTTTATAATGACCAAAGATCTGCTTTCAATAATCAACAAATGCCGAATCGTCATCGTGGTATGGGGAATATGAAACCTATGACAAATATGCAACATAGTAGCCCTGCATTTGGTGATAAAACGGCCCCAATGGTACAAGGTGCCAGTCATCCTAGAATTAGTGAAGGTAACAGATTTGGCGGTGGAAGATCTGCTGGATTTGGTAGAGTTGCACAATAAGTTATTTTTAATAAATTTATTGTAAAAAAAGCTGACGAAGCTATTAAATTAGCTTCGTCAGCTTTTTTTTGGATAGATAGGCTTTTTTCTTATTTCTTGTTATATGTCATCAAGTTCAAAGAAGGCTCAATATCCCTATATTTTATTATTGCTTATTTGTAATTAAATGTAGTATGCTCATAATTAAATAATAGATTGATTTTTCTACTGGTTTTAAGCCTATTAGGTACCGATTATGAAACAAGCAATTTTACTAATTATTACTGCTTTACTAATTACAAGTTCTCAGATGCAACAAGCGAGCAATAATATGGAACTGCTGGCAGTTAATAATGACAGAAAGGTTTTTGCAGATCAGATTAATAATGCCGTATTGCAAGACATTACTGAGCTTTTTAAAGAACGCTTACAAAAGCAGTTTAATAGCAGCGATTTTGCAGCAGTCAGAATTATATCTGCTCAAGATGCCCGAACAGCTGGAAATGCATTACCATTATTTTTAGCAGCATTAGAGGGTGATTTAGTGCGAGTATCTAATTTAGTAAGTTCATATCCTGAATCAATAAATCTAGTTGATGAATACGGAAATTGTATATTACATTATGCAATAGCATCAGGAAATGAAAATATGGTGTACTTGCTTGTCCTCAATCAAGAATCATTGCTCAATACGCGCAATTTTGAAGGTGAAACACCAATAGATTTTGCGCAAAAAGTATGGGGACTTCATAGTTCAATGTATCAATTGGTGGAGCAATTAACACAAGATGCAGCGTTAACAGGTAGTTAAAAAAATAAAAGAAAGAGAATAGTATGAAGAAATTATTATTACTGCTTATTGCAGGGCTCATTATTACAAGTAACATTCATTCAGCAACAAGTGATCCTGATCCATCAGTAGGGGGAAGAGAACGTTCAGCAAATAGAATTTCACAAGATGGTGGCCTTACAGTTTGGCGTCGTGGAGATGTAGAAGCGCGCAATGAACGTGCTCTTGCTGGCCTTGGTGATCAAGGCAAATCTAACTTAATAACTATTACTCCAGATAAAGTAGCTGAAACTCAAGTTGTAACAGTGCCTGAAGATACAGCAATATATAAAGAGTTAAGATCAGACAATCCTTACACAGATAATCCTACTCAAAAACCACGCTTTGAGCGTCTTGACAGAGAAAATGTTAAAACTGATACTCGAGAAAAATCAGATCCGTATGATCCGGTAAAACGTCCATGGGATCAAGAAGTGAGAACTCCAAAAGATGAAGTTAAAAAACCAATCGATGAACGCTCTGAACGATTAGAGCGTTATGATATCCATGGTAATAATCGTCCGGAGAATTTAGAACGTGCAAAACGCCTTACTCCCAAAGATCGCCAACGCCAATTAATGCATACTGATGCAGCATTAAAAGATGGTACTCGAGCTCGAAATGCTAATTTTGATGAGCCCACAGGTAGACGATTATTCGGTTCGCCAATGTTAATTGAATAAACAACCATAACTCCGCGACGGGATATATTACAATGAAACCAAAATTAATCTTAGATCCAATAATTGCTGATTTTATTGCTACGCTTGAAAAAGAAGGCGGCAAACCAATTTCAGAATTAACAATTGAACAAGCGCGTCAATTACTTGAATCGGTACAACATGACCCATTAATACAAGAATTGCCGGCATCAGTTGAAGTTATCAATGCTGTTATGGCAGATGGTTCAACCATTTCGCTTTCAATTATTAGACCACAACTTGCCACTGATACATTACCGGTAATAATGTATTTTCATGGAGCAGGGTGGATTTTAGGCAGCTTTACTACTCACGAACGATTAATGAAACAAATTGCATTGGGTACGCATGCAGCAGTAGTATACGTTGATTACACGCGTTCTCCTGAAGCTGCGTATCCGGTAGCACTAGAACAAGCATATGCAGCAACTCAATATATTGTTGAGCGTGCCGATGAATTGCATCTTGATGCATCGCGCTTAGTAGTTGCAGGTGATAGCATTGGTGGTAACATGGCTATTGCGGTTACCTTACTTGCCAAAGAGCGTGAAGATCTTCAAATAGGTTTTCAATTATTGCTGTACCCCGTAACAGATGCGCGTTTAAAAACCGAATCATATTCAACATTCGAAGACGGGCCTTGGCTTACCAAAGCAAGCATGAGATGGTTTTGGAATGCATATGAGCCTAATTATACACACACTAAAGATATTCTTATTGCGCCAATACTTGCAACCAGCGAACAATTGCAAGGCCTACCTCCAGCGTTAATTATTACTGCAGAAAATGATGTATTACGTGATGAAGGTGAAGAATATGCACGTCATTTAATACAAGCTGGTGTACCAGTTCAGTCGTATCGTGCATTAGGCGCAATGCATGACTTTTTATTGTTAACACCAATCCAACATGCAACAATAATAACCGGAACAATAGAACTGATCAATATGGTACTCAGGGCCCGTCTACAATCGTAGTTAATACTGAGTGATTTATATATTTTGCCTCAAAATCCTGCATCTCTGTATTTACAGACAGCTTTAATTATTCTTTGGGCTTTTGTTTATCATTTTCTAAAGCTTGCAATATGTCACTCAATTCTTCTGGTGTCATTTGTAGTAAATGAGCTTGCGCTTGGTTAAAGGTTAAGCAGGAAACTACACCAAAAATACTTTCAGTAAAGCTTGCAGTTGTGCATGCAATTAAAGGCCAGCTCGGGTGGTTACATAAAAACAAACTTAAAAAAGTAGCTGTTGCGCACGTTGTGCAACCATATACTCCACATGCACAAACTTTAACTTTATGAGAATTATGGTCTCGCTGAGCAATTGATGTAAGCATAGTATTTTTACAAGCTATATGGGTCATTCTTTTAAATTCTGTATCTTGTTGAGCATTAAAGTGAGCCAATAAGCCAGAAACATTTGCAGGATTTGTAAGATAATGATGATTACACAGTTGTTGAATAACCTCTTGATCAGTTCTTGTCGGTTGAATTAAATTTTTGATTGAAATAGGTTTTTCATCTAATTCTTGTTCTGTTTTAAATGTAACCTGTAAGTAGTGCAACAATTCTGGTCTGCATTCACAATAACTTGTAAAGGGTTGGAGCTCACCGAGCTTCTTATTTTCGTCACCCGATCATTTGATAGTTAGCATTGCGACCATGAGAAATAATATTTTTTTCATAAGATAAAGCTCACTTATTATAAGATTGCGCAAGACTTTGTTTTATATCTATCACTTTG
>Ga0105047_10001437_pt1 | contig 42668 bp, 41 predicted proteins | sample MAT04_FD_78384 | JGI IMG/M metagenome (GOLD analysis project Ga0105047, IMG submission 78384) | Freshwater microbial communities from Lake Fryxell liftoff mats and glacier meltwater in Antarctica - MAT-04 (megahit assembly) | ecosystem: Environmental > Aquatic > Freshwater > Ice > Liftoff... | reverse complement strand
GGTCCAAGGTAGAACAGGAACTTGTCGGATAGGTCGGGTCGGACCACTTCTTTGGTCATCAGTTTTAAGGCGTCCGCAATCGGTTGCAACAGGCCCCAAGGACCGACCCGATTCGGCCCCAGACGAATTTGCACCCAGCCTAGCAGCTTGCGCTCCCACAAGGTGGCGTAAGTCACCGCACCCATCACAATCATCAACACCGGAACCACCTTCAGCAAGGCCCAGATCAGTGGCCAGGCCAGGCCGATCCACCAGTCTGCCGCCACCAGCCCCAGGCCGGTGGAAAAAATCATGTCGATCATGCTGCCACCTCCTGGGTCTCAGGGGCTTTGGCATCTGCCGTAGCTTGCAGCGCCGGCGAGCGACGCACAAGTCCATCGAGTTGATAAATACTGGCGACACAAGGCTCAACCGAAAACGCGCCAGGCACCGATGCTGGCGCATCGGCATTGCTCAACCGGGCCGCTGGCACATGCGTTGGCACAGCGCCAGCCGAATCACCCAGCGCCTGAATCAAGACCATTTGCGAGGACTCATAGTCAAAACCTGGCAAATTCAGGACATTGGCTAGCGCCCGGAACACCTTCCAAGCTGGCCGGGATTCACCCAGCGGTTTCACCACGGCGTGAAAACTCTGCACCCGACCCTCGGCATTGACAAACGTACCAGACGTCTCGGTGAACGGTGAGATCGGCAACAACACGTCGGCAATGTCGAGATTTGTCTTGAACGGGTTCAGGGATACGACCATCTTGCTATGGCTCAGGAACTGCACCGCTGAGGCGCCAGCCGCCGAGTCGAACTGCGGCTCGTTGTTAAGCAGAAACATGGCCTGTAGGTCACCTGCCAGCATCTGCCCGGCATGTAAACCCTGCGCACCCGGCAAGGCGCCGACCACTTGGGCACCGACGGTATTGGCGGCTTCGGTCAAATATCCCACGGACGCGCCGGTGTATTCACTGATCCAGTTGGCCAGGCTCAGCAATTGACTGGCTTGGGCGTGATGCGCGGCGGCGTTGCCCAGGAGCAATGCCTTGCGCTCAGCGCCCATCAACGAAGTGGCAATGACACGGGCTGCCTCGGTGGCCTGCCCGACTCGCGGTGGGGTCAGATTCTTCTCCAGTGCCACCGCAGCGGCAACATCGGCCAGCGCCTGAACCCATCCCGAAGCCGGGCCAATACAGGCATGGGCCACAGGCAAGGCCCAGACATGTGCACTGGAATTCACTACATGGACCTCGCAGCCCATTCTGGCAGCATGACGCACTCTTGCGGCAAACAGCGGATGGTCCTTGCGCAGGTTGGCACCGACCACCAGCACACTCTGCAGGGTCGACAGTTCGGCAATTGGCAAACCAAGATGGCGGGCTCCCGGCTGCGCCCTTTCAAACTCGGCATTGCGCAGCCGGTAATCGATGCTTTCACTGCCCAAGCCACGCACCAAGGCACCCGCCAGATACAACTCTTCCACCGTGCTGTGCGGGCTCACCAAGGCACCGATGGCAGCAGCGCCGTGGTCAGCCTTGATACTGCTCACGCCATGGGCGATGTATTCCAAAGCGGTTTTCCAGTCCACAGTCTTCCAATCACCACCGTGTTTGATCATGGGCGAGTTCAGGCGATCACCGCTGTTCAGGGCTTCGTAGGAAAAGCGGTCCCGGTCGGCAATCCAGCATTCGTTGACAGCTTCGTTCTCCAGCGGAACCACGCGCATGACACGGTTGTTCTTGACCTGGACAATCAGGTTAGCCCCAGTGGAATCGTGCGGGCTGATGGACTTGCGGCGCGACAGCTCCCAGGTCCGGGCGCTGTAACGGAATGGTTTGCTGGTCAACGCACCCACCGGGCAGATATCAATCATGTTGCCAGACAGTTCGGAATCAACCGACTGCCCGACAAAGGTTTCGATCTCGGCATGCTCGCCGCGGTGCGACATGCCTAACTCCATCACCCCGGCAATCTCTTGCCCAAAACGAACGCAGCGGGTGCAATGAATACAGCGAGTCATTTCCTGCATGGAAATCAGCGGGCCAACGTCTTTGACGTGAACCACCCGCTTTTCTTCTTCATAGCGTGAAGTGGCCCCGCCATACCCAACCGCCAAATCCTGCAATTGACACTCGCCTCCCTGGTCGCAAATAGGGCAATCCAGCGGATGATTGATGAGCAGGAATTCCATCACCGACTGCTGCGCCTTGATAGCCTTGTCTGTCTTGGTATGCACCACCATACCCTGCGTGACAGAGGTGGCGCAAGCCGGCATGGGCTTGGGCATCTTCTCCACCTCGACTAGGCACATGCGGCAGTTGGCGGCAATGCTGAGTTTCTTGTGATAACAAAAATGAGGAATGTAGGTGCCGGCTTGTTCAGCCGCATGCATCACCGTGCTGCCTTCAGCAACACTCACTTTTTTACCGTCGAGTTCAATTTCAATCATCTGGTGCTCGCTCAAACGTAAGCTGGAACCATGCAGGTTTTGTGCGCTACGTGGTACTCGAATTCAGGCATGAAATGCTTGAGCATGGCACGCACTGGCATAGCTGCCGCATCACCCAGAGCGCAAATGGTGCGCCCCTGAATGTTTTCGGCGACAGAGTTGAGCAGCGCCAAATCGGCCTCACGACCAAGCCCATGCTCGATCCGGTCAACCACCCTGAACAACCAGCCTGTACCTTCGCGGCAAGGCGTGCATTGACCACACGACTCATGCATATAAAAATAACTTAGGCGCAGCAGGCTCTTGACCATGCAACGCGAGTCGTCCATCACAATCACCGCCCCAGAGCCCAACATGGAGCCCGCCTTGGCGATGGAATCGTAGTCCATGGTGCAATCCATCATGATGCCCGCTGGCAACACTGGGGAGGATGACCCACCCGGAATCACCGCTTTGAGCGTGCGACCTTTGCGTACACCGCCGGCTAGTTCCAGCAACGTAGCGAACGGGGTACCCATGGGCACCTCGTAGTTTCCGGGGAGTTCCACATCGCCACTGACGGAATAAATCTTGGTGCCACCGTTGTTGGGCTTGCCGCTTTCCAGATAAGCCTTGCCACCATTGCGAATGATCCAGGGAACCGCTGCAAAGGTTTCGGTGTTATTGATGGTGGTTGGCTTGCCGTACAAACCAAAACTTGCCGGGAATGGCGGCTTGAAGCGTGGTTGGCCTTTTTTTCCTTCCAAAGACTCCAGTAAACCAGTTTCCTCGCCACAGATATAGGCCCCAAAACCATGCGCCGCATGTAATTGAAAACTGAAGCTGCTCCTAAGAATATGCTCGCCAAGCAACCCAGCGGCGCGCGCCTCTTCGATGGCTTGCTCGAAACGCTCGTAGGTGTGAAAAATTTCACCATGGATGTAGTTGTAACCCACGGTGATACCCATCGCAAAGGCCGCAATGATCATGCCCTCAATGACCGCATGTGGATTGAATTCCATGATGTCACGGTCTTTGCAGGTCCCTGGCTCGCCCTCGTCCGAGTTGCAGACCAGATACTTTTGTCCAGGAAACTGCCGCGGCATGAAACTCCACTTCAGTCCGGTAGGAAAACCGGCACCTCCGCGACCACGCAGTGCGGACTCTTTCACCACAGCGATCACCTGATCCTGGGTCAGTCCCTGTCCACCATCTTGCCCCAAAATTTTGCGCAAGGCCTGATAGCCGCCGCGCGCCTCATAGTCCAACAGGTGCCAATTGGCACCGTCAAGCCCCGCCAGGATTTGCGGTTGGATATGACGGTTATGAAAACAGGTCTGCGTGCCTGTTGCCTGAAATTGCGCGAGAAAACTTGGCGCGTTCATGCCTTTGCCTCCAGGGAGCGTAAGCCACCGACCAACTGGTCGAGCTTGTCATTGGTCATGAAACTGCACATGCTGGTGTCGTTGACCAGCATCACCGGTGAATCAGCACAGGCGCCAAGACATTCACACTCCTGCAGGGTAAACAAGCCGTCAGGTGTCGTTTGATTGGCATCGATACCCAAGCGACTTTTCAAATGCGCCATTGCCTTGCCACCATCACGTAGCTGACAAGGCAGGTTGGTGCAGACATTGAGCTTGTACTTGCCAACCTGCTTCTGGTTGTACATGTTGTAAAAACTGGTGACTTCATGAACCGCAATCGGGGCCATACCCAGATACTCTGCGACGAAGCGTTCGGCGTCCGAGCTGACAAACCCCAGCTCCTGTTGGACGATCCTCAAACAAGCCATCACTGCAGACTGCCGCTGGTCAGCGGGGTACTTGGCCACTTCCGTCGCGAAAGCAGCAAGGGACTTTTCAGAAATCATCGGTCAACTTCCCCAAACACAATGTCCATCGTGCCAATAATCGCTACCGCGTCTGCAATCATGTGTCCCTTGCCCATTTCGTTGAGGGCGGCCAGGTGCACAAACGCCGGCGGGCGGATCTTCATCCGATAAGGTTTGTTCGCCCCATCACTGACCATGTAGATGCCGAACTCCCCTTTCGGGTGCTCGATGGCCGAATAGGCCTCACCTTCAGGCACGGCAAACCCTTCGGTAAACAGTTTGAAGTGGTGAATCAGGTCTTCCATATTGGTTTTCATCGACTCACGATCCGGCGGCGCAATCTTGTGGTTATCGGTGATGACCGGACCCGGGTTGACGCGCAACCAGTCGACGCACTGCTTGATGATGCGGTTGGACTGTTTCATTTCCTCCATGCGCACCAGATAGCGATCGTAGGTGTCGCCAGTCTTACCCACCGGAATGTCAAAGTCGAGTCGGTCATAAACTTCATAAGGCTGCTGTTTTCGCAGGTCCCAGGCAAAGCCAGAGCCGCGCAGCATTGGCCCGGTGAAACCAAGATTCAGCGCACGCTCAGGCGTCACCACCCCGATGCCGACAGTACGCTGCTTCCAGATTCGGTTTTCGGTCAGCAGCGTGTGGTACTCACCCAGATAGGTTGGAAAACGCTGGGTGAAGTCCTCAATGAAATCGAGAAGGCTGCCACCCCGGTTGCGATTCAGTCCCTGAGTTGATTTGGCGCTGCGGATCTTGTTGGGCTCATGACGCGGCATGGTGTCGGGCAGGTCACGATAGACACCACCGGGACGAATGTAGGCAGCATGCATACGCGCACCACTCACTGCCTCGTAGGCGTCCAGAAGATCTTCGCGCTCACGGAACGCATACAGCATGACCGTCATGGCACCACAGTCGATGGCGTGGGCGCCCACCCACAATAGATGGTTCAGCAACCGGGTGATCTCAGCAAACATCACCCGGATGTACTGCGCGCGCAGCGGCACTTCCAGACCCAGCATCTTCTCGATGACCAAGCAATAGGCCTGTTCGTTGCACATCATAGACATGTAGTCCAGCCGATCCATGTACGGCAAAGTCTGCAGATAGGTCTTGTTTTCCGCAAGCTTTTCGGTGGCACGGTGCAACAAACCAATGTGCGGGTCAGCCCGCTGAATCACTTCACCATCAAGCTCCAGAACTAGGCGCAACACACCGTGCGCGGCTGGGTGCTGGGGACCAAAATTCAGGGTGTAGTTCTTAATTTCCGCCATAACTTATTGCGCCTGCGGCAGGCCTCCATAGTTCTCTTCACGGATGATGCGTGGCGTGATCTCGCGCGGTTCAATCGTGACCGGCTGGTAAACCACCCGACGCTGTTCAGCGTCGTAACGCATTTCGACGTGGCCGGACAAGGGAAAATCTTTGCGGAAAGGGTGACCAATAAAACCGTAGTCTGTGAGGATCCGGCGCAGGTCATCGTGTCCTTCAAAGACAATTCCAAAGAGGTCAAAAGCCTCCCTCTCAAACCAGTTAGCAGCGCTCCAAATGTTGCACACCGAAGCAACCAAAGGCATAGTGTCGTCAGGGGCAAAGATCTTGAGCCGAACCCGCTGATTCAGACTGACGGACAGCAGATGCAGCACCACGCAAAAACGAGAGCCAACCTGCGGTTCGTCCCTGTAGGTTGAATAATCCACTCCACACAAGTCGATCAGCTGCTCAAACTTGCAGACCGGATGATCGCGCAGGGCCGTAGCCACCTGAATATAGTCAACCGACTTCACCACAAGCGTCAACTCATCCCATTTGACAACACTGCTTTGAATCAGATCACCTAAAACCTCATCGACCTGCATCTTGAGCGTTTGGACATTTACCGCGTATACCGTCATGACGTTCCTTCTACGTGCGTGCGATGGTTTGGGTGCGCCGGATTTTGCTCTGCAACTGGATGATGCCGTACACCAGCGCTTCAGCCGTCGGTGGGCAACCGGGCACATAAATATCGACGGGCACAATTCGGTCGCAACCGCGCACCACGGAATAACTGTAGTGGTAGTAACCACCACCATTGGCGCACGATCCCATGCTGATAACCCAGCGCGGCTCAGCCATCTGGTCGTAAACTTTGCGAAATGCAGGCGCCATCTTGTTGGTCAGGGTACCGGCCACAATGATCAAATCCGATTGCCGCGGACTTGGGCGAAACACCTCGGCGCCGAAACGGCTGATGTCGTAGCGGGCTGCAGCAGCGTGCATCATTTCAACCGCGCAGCAGGCCAGGCCAAAGGTCATTGGCCACACCGAACCGGTTTTGGCCCAGTTCACGACGCTGTCATACGTCGTCGTGACAAAGCCCTCTTTGAGAACACCTTCAATCATCGACCTACTCCCAGTCCAAGGCGCCTTTAAGCCACATGTACACAAAGCCAATCGTCAGAATGGTCACAATTTCCAACCCGACCAAGAAACCATATAAACCCAGTTCTCGCAGCGTCACCGCCCAAGGAAACAACAGGGCTGTTTCCAGATCAAACAAAATAAACAGAATGGCGATCAAGTAGTAGCGCACATCGAAAGTCATTCGCGCATCACCAAAAGCTTCAAAACCACATTCGTAGGGAGAGTTTTTGGCAGCATCAGGCCGATTTGGCCCTAGCACATAGCCAATCACCTGGGGAAGCACACCGATCGCGATACCAATGAGGATAAACAACAGTACCGGCAGGTATTGGCCAAGGTTCATCATAAGGATTTATCTACCTTTGTCTTTGACACATGGACCGGTGTCAAATTTGTTTATCTGGTGCCGTCGGCGAGACTCGAACTCGCACAGCTTTCGCCACTACCACCTCAAGATAGCGTGTCTACCAATTTCACCACGACGGCTGTTTAGGCCTCCGGAACACTCAAACCTTGATGTTTGTTAAGTCAGCGGAAGGAGCTTGGAGTTTACTCTGAATTCCGGGCACTCCCTCGGCTCTGGGCGCTTTTACTAGGCCAATCATTTGGCCGGAATTTGCGCTGCACCAGAGGCTGGCACCACAGGTGCGACTTCAGCCGGAACTGGTGCCACCAAAGCAGCGTTTTCAAGCACACTGCCCGAGCTAGGCGCAGGGCGCGCCGAACCAAAATAGGCCAAAGCCAGAGTGCTGACAAAAAACACGGTCGCCAACACTGCCGTGGTGCGCGACAAAAAGTTCGCACTGCCGCTGGCACCAAACAAGCTGCCTGAGCCGCCGCTGCCAAAGGCTGCTCCCATGTCAGCACCTTTACCATGCTGAACCAGGATCAGGCCAATCATGACCACCGCAGATAACATTTGCACCGCCAGCAAAACTGTCAACATCACATTCATTCGTCACTCCTCGTTCAATAGCCAGACACGCCTTATTTTCAGGCGGCAGCGGCAACAATCGTTAAAAAGTCCTGGGCTTTCAGAGCGGCGCCGCCAATCAGACCGCCATCAATATCCGGCTGAGCCAGCAATTGGGCCGCGTTGGCCGCGTTCATGCTGCCGCCGTACAACAGTTTGATACGGTCAGCATGCTCGTAGGCCGCCTTGAGTTGCGCCCGCAGCACCGCATGCACTTGCTGCGCCATCTCAGGCGTGGCAGTCTTGCCAGTACCAATCGCCCATACCGGCTCATAGGCCACCACCACCTCACTGATGCAATGGCCATTGGTATGAATCACTGCTGCCAGTTGGCGCTTGACCACCTCGTCGGTTTTGCCGGCTTCACGCTCAGCCAGTGTCTCGCCGACGCAGACAATCGGGGTGATGCCACAACCCAGGGCGCGCTGCGCCTTCAGCGCCACCGCATCATCGGTTTCACCGTGGTATTGACGGCGCTCGGAGTGACCGACAATGGCATAACGCACGCCGAATTCCTTCAGCATCGCGCCCGAAATTTCACCGGTATATGCGCCGCCTTCGTGGGCAGACATGTCCTGCGCGGCCAGATCAATCGCCGTGCCTGCCAGCAGCGCCTGGCACTGCGCCAGATAGACCGCAGGTACACCCACCGCCACCTGGCACCCTCCCTGCCCCATCCCGGCAAGGATGTCTTTGAGAAGTTTTTCATTGGCAGCCAGGCTGCCGTTCATCTTCCAGTTACCGGCTATCAGTTTTTTCATCATGGTTAGCTCCAAGTCAAAACAATTTTTCCCACGTGCTGGCTCGACTCTATCAAAGCGTGAGCCTGCGCGACCTGCTCTGCCGCGAAAGTACGGAAGATCACCGGCTTGATCCGCTTGGCAGCCAAGGCTGGCCAAACAGTTTTCAGGCAAGCCTGGGCGATCTCCGCCTTGAACGCCACTGAGCGCGGCCGCAAAGTGGATCCGGTGATGGTCAGGCGCTTGCGCAGCACCAGCCCAGCATTGAACTCGCTTTTGGTTCCGCCCAAAATCGAGATGATGACCAAGCGGCCATCTTCCTTCAGGCACTGAACCTCTTTGGCGACATAACTCCCCGCCACCATATCCAGAATCACATCCACGCCCTGACCATCGGTCAGGCGCATCAGCTCTTCCTGGAAGTCTAACGCTTTGTAATTGATAGCTTTATCTGCACCCAATTCAAGGCACGCCGCACACTTTTCATCGCTACCTGCAGTGACGAACACTGTCGCACCCATGGATTTAGCCAACTGAATGGCGGTCACACCAATGCCGCTGGAGCCACCCTGGATCAGCACGGATTCTCCTGGCTGCAGGCGCGCCCGCTCCATCAGGTTGCTCCAGACGGTAAAAAACGTCTCTGGCAAACTGGCGGCTTCAACGTCTGTCAAACCTTCCGGGACGGGCAAAGTTTGCGCGATAGGTGCCACGCAATACTCTGCGTAACCCCCACCCGCCACCAGAGCACAAACGCGGTCACCCAGCTTAAAACCAGCCGCAGCCAGCTCAGCCGGGTCACCTTGCTCAATCACACCCGCCACTTCCAGACCCAGAATATCCGAAGCGCCGGGCGGTACCGGGTAATTCCCCAAGCGCTGCAAAACGTCCGGTCGGTTGACCCCACTGGCGGCGACGCGAATCAGCAGCTCACCCGCGCCCGGCGCGGGCTCAGGCCGCTGCCCCAGACGCAATACGTCGGTGCCGCCGTGCCCAGTGATGTCAATGAATTTCATGGTCTTTTAGGGCTATAGCCCTTATTTTATAAGGGCTAGTAGCTATGAAAGTGATAACAGGCTCAAGCGCGGTTGTCGTTGCCGCCTTGGGCTGGACGATCCAGCAAGGCTTTCATCGACAGTTTGACACGGCCCTTTTCGTCGGTTTCCATGACCTTGACCTTGACGATCTGACCTTCTGACAGATAGTCAGTCACCTTCTCGACGCGTTCATGGGCAATCTGGCTGATGTGCAGCAGGCCATCTTTGCCGGGCAACAGGTTGATCAGCGCACCGAAGTCCAAAATCTTCACCACCGGCCCTTCGTAGACCTTGCCGATTTCAACTTCAGCGGTGATCTGCTCGATGCGGCGCTTGGCTTCTTCGGCCTTGGCCGGGTCACTTGATGCGATGGTGATGGTGCCGTCTTCGTCGATGTTGATCTGCGTGCCGGTTTCTTCGGTCAGCGCACGGATCACCGCGCCGCCTTTGCCGATCACGTCGCGGATCTTTTCCGGATTGATCTTCATGGTGAACAGACGCGGCGCGAAGTTGGAGACTTCGGTCTTGGCCTCTGCCATGGCTTCGGTCATCTTGCCCAGGATGTGCATACGCGCTTCTTTGGCTTGTGCCAAAGCGACTTGCATGATTTCCTTGGTGATGCCTTGAATCTTGATGTCCATCTGCAGCGCGGTGATGCCGTTGGTGGTACCGGCCACCTTGAAGTCCATATCGCCGAGGTGATCTTCGTCACCCAGGATGTCGGTCAGCACGGCAAAACGGTTGTCGTCCTTGATCAAGCCCATGGCGATGCCGGCCACGTGGGCTTTCAAAGGCACGCCAGCGTCCATCAGGCTAAGGCAGCCGCCGCATACCGATGCCATCGAAGACGAACCATTGGATTCGGTCACTTCCGACACCACACGCATGGTGTAAGGGAAGTCTTCCTTGTTCGGCAACACGGCAATCAGCGCGCGCTTGGCCAGACGGCCGTGACCGATTTCGCGACGCTTGGGCGTGCCAACACGGCCGGTTTCGCCGGTGGCAAACGGAGGCATGTTGTAGTGCAGCAAGAAGCGGTCTTCGTAGTCGCCGCTCAGGGCGTCAATGCGCTGGGCATCTCGCTCGGTACCCAGCGTGGTCACCACCAGCGCCTGCGTTTCACCCCGCGTGAACAGGGCGGAACCGTGGGTGCGCGGGAGCACGCTATTGCGAATCTCGATAGCACGCACGGTGCGTGTGTCACGACCGTCAATACGCGGCTCGCCCGCCAGAATCTGGCCGCGAACAATCTTCGCTTCAATTTCAAACAGCAGGCCTTCGATAGCCACTGAATCAAACGCGACGCCTTCGGCCTTCAGTGCGGCCATGACTTCAGCGTAGGCCGAACGGCAGGCTTGGGTGCGAGCTTGCTTATTGCGGATTTGGTAAGCGGCCACCAGTTTGTCCTTGGCCAGTACGTCGATCTTGGCGATCAGCGCTTCGTCTTTGGCAGCGGGCTTCCAGTCCCACATGGGCTTGCCAGCGTCACGCACGAGGTCGTGGATCGCGTTGATGGCAATCGCACCTTGGGTGTGGCCAAACACCACCGCGCCGAGCATGATTTCTTCGGACAGCTGGTCAGCTTCAGACTCGACCATCAGCACGGCAGATTCGGTACCTGCCACCACCAGTTCCATCTGGCTGGATTTGCGCTGGGTTTGACCTGGGTTGAGCACATATTCGCCGTTGATGTAACCCACACGGGCAGCACCAATCGGGCCGCTGAACGGCACGCCGCTGATCGACAGCGCGGCGCTCACCGCAATCAAGGCGGCAATGTCGGCATCGACTTCGGGGTTGAGCGACAGGGTGTGCACCACCACATGCACTTCGTTAAAGAAGCCTTCGGGAAACAGCGGGCGGATCGGTCGATCAATCAAGCGACTGGTCAGCGTTTCAAACTCGCTGGGGCGACCTTCACGCTTGAAGAAGCTACCAGGAATGCGGCCAGCGGCGTAAAACTTTTCCAGGTAATCCACGGTCAGGGGGAAAAAGTCCTGACCAGCCTTGCCTTCGGTCCTTGCGACCACGGTAGCCAGCACCACGGTGCCGTCCATATCAAGCATCACCGCGCCGTTGGCCTGGCGGGCGATTTCGCCGGTTTCCATGGTGACTGTGTTTAGACCCCATTGAAAGGTTTTACTAACTTTTTTGAACATCGTCATTTTTTCTATCTCCTGAGAATTCGGGGGGTGCAGGCCACCCCACCTAAGCCCGGAAACTGCCAAACAGAACACGATGCCATTCCAGAAACTGACGCGCCAAAGGGTGCAACAGGCTTTGGAATGACACAGCTTCGCTCGTGTTTTTGCCGTCTCCGAAGTAAAAAACGCCTGAGCTAGTGACCTAACTCAGGCGCTTGTCTTCTTTGCAAGCCAATTACTTGCGCAGACCCAGCTTGGCGATCAGCGCCACATAACGCTCGGCGTCTTTGCTCTTGAGGTAGTCCAGCAACTTGCGGCGCCGGCTCACCATGCGCAGCAGGCCGCGACGGCCGTGGTGGTCTTTGGCATGCGTCTTGAAGTGGGGCATGAGCTCATTGATTCGGGCCGTCAACAGTGCCACTTGAACTTCGGGACTACCGGTGTCCCCGGCTTGGCGTGCGTTGTCTTTAACGACAGCGGCTTTGATTTCGGATGCGATCATGATTTTTTTCCTGTGTAAACAACTTGCGTCAGGCGCTGGAACTGCCCCTGACGTGCAAACCCTGCAAAAAGCGCAGAGCCGCTGAGTATAACCGGGGCCACTCAGCCGAGCCAAGGCTGTGATGCGATTCACATCGCTGTGGCGTCTCTCTTGCTCAACGCTTCATATCTCACCCGGCATGGCGACTGGGTGATGCGCATGCGGTTTCGGGATGAAATCACGCGCGAAACGGAAAAATCTGTACGCCTGCGACTGTCGGCGCGCGCCTTTCACCCCGAAGCCCGGTCGCATCACCCAATCACCGTGCCTAGCGCTGTCTGGGTCAGAATGTCTGCTGCCAACAATTCACATCAATTCACGATTCACCCAACGCAGACAACTTTTGACTTCCCTGCCAGCGCACCAAAACGCTCGTAAAAATCAGTCGGACGATGCGCTTTGCGTAGGTCAAGGATAAGCCTCCATCAGCACGATTTTGTTCGGCACTTCCAACGGCTATGCAGCAGCCAAAAGGTGCAGACATAGCGCCAAATCCAAGCATTTCAAGGCACGCCGAAGAAGAATAAACATCAGGGCATTTCTCTTGAAAACCGAACCGTAGTTCACAAATGAGGCTCTTGCGGCAGGTTCGTCGTGAAGTCTGCGCAATTTTCAAGGAGTTCTGATATGTTGTTTACCGCTATCGCCCCCGCTGGTTATCGTCGCCACCTTTACGCCGCTGGCGCCCGGCCGTTGTCGACTTTCGCAGAGCCAACGCTTGCGCCACGCAGCCAAAGTACCGCCACCATCAAGCAGGACGAGCAGTCATTCACCCTGTCGTTCGATGTGCCCGGGGTGAACCGCGAACAACTGGTGGTAGGGATTGAGGGGAATGTGGTGCGACTCTCCAGCGCCGAGGGTGCGCCGCGCCAGTACCGCTTTGCCGTCGAGTTACCACAAGACATCGACGCCGGGCAAAGCCAGGCCAAACTGGAGGACGGCGTACTGACCTTGAAACTGGCCAAAGTAGCGCCAGTAAGCCGGGTCACCGAGTTGGTGATTCACTGATAATTTTGATAGCGTCTAGCCCTTTTCCAATAAGGGCTAGACGCTGATTTATGATCTATTTCAGGCGCTGATGGCATCCAGCGGCCAGCGTGGTTTCACGTCAAACGCATAGGTTTGAGTGGCCGCTTGCTCGCCCGACTGCAAGCGCATGGCGGCGGCCATGGCGATCATGGCGCCGTTGTCGGTGCACAAATGCAGCTCGGGGTAATGCACCTTTATGGCAAGCTGGGCGCACTCGGCGTTGAGCTGCTCGCGCAGCAAGCGGTTGGCACCTACGCCACCCGCCACCACCAGGCGTTTGAGGCCGGTTTGTTTCAATGCGGTGAGTGATTTTTTTACCAGCACCTCGACAATCGCCGCCTGGGTGGAAGCTGCCAGATCGGCCAGAACGCCGGGCGGCAAGTCTGGCGCGACGCAGCCTTGTGCCTGCGCGCACTTGCCGGTTTGCACCATCACCGCCGTTTTCAGGCCTGCAAACGAAAAGTCCAGGTCGCCGCTGTGCAACAAAGGGCGCGGCAGCTTGTAGGCTTTCGGGTTGCCCTGCTCCGCCAGTTGGGACAGTGCCTGACCGCCTGGGTAAGCCAGCCCGAGCAGCTTGGCAGACTTGTCAAACGCCTCGCCAGCTGCGTCATCAATGGTTTCGCCCAGAATTTGGTAGCGCCCTACCCCGTCCACCCGCATGAGTTGCGTGTGACCGCCGGACACCAACAGCGCCACAAACGGAAACTGCGGCGGGTCGGCACTTAGAAAAGGTGACAACAAATGCCCTTCCAGGTGGTGCACGCCCAGCACCGGCTTGCCCAGCGCCGCCGCCAAAGCGCAAGCCACGCCCGCGCCCACCAGCAGCGCGCCCGCCAAACCGGGGCCGCGGGTAAAGGCCACCACATCCACATCAGCCAGCGTGCAACCCGACTCGGCCAGTACCTCTTCGGTCAGCGGTAACACACGGCGGATGTGGTCACGGCTGGCCAGCTCGGGCACCACGCCGCCATAGGCCTGGTGCATGGCAATCTGGCTGTAAAGCGCATGCGCCAGCAACACCGGCAGACCCTGCGCCGGGATGTTGACCAGCGCCACACCGGTTTCATCACAAGAGGATTCGATCCCCAGAACACAGACTTCTTTGAACATAACAAACAAGTTTAGGCGATGCTCCCAGGGCTGGCGCACAAGCCTTAAACGCTCAAATGCAAGCCCAGCCCCGCCAACTGCGCCCGAATGGCGCCTTGCGATACCACCACCAGATCAAACGCCTCTGGCGAGAGCATCCACGAATGAATCAAGCCCACCATCAGCGCATGCAGGCCGTGAGCCGCCACCTCGGGGTTCACCGGCAGGTGGATGCCACGGCGCCCGGCAGCTTCGCGCAGGCTGCGGGTGATCTCCCGCGTGCCGTCGGCAAAAGCCTGGATGTGGCGCGCCTTGATGCCCAGCAGTTCGTCGATGTATTCGACTTTGAGGATGGCAATCTCGAACACCGCGCGGGTGCTGGCGTTGCTGACGATGTCGCGCATGGTTTGCAGCAGCGCGTGCTCCAGCTCGGCCAGCGGGTCCTGGGCCGGGTCGTGGCCAATGCGCTGCATGGCCTGCTCCATGGGCAGCAGGGCATCGTCCATCATGGCGTTGAACAAATCGGCCTTGTTCTTGAAGTGCCAGTAAATCGCCCCACGGGTGGTGCCCGCCGCCTCGGCAATGTCTTGCAGCGAGGTGCGCGACACCCCTTTCTCGGCAAACACCCGTACCGCCGCTGCCAGCAACTGTTGGCGGGTGGTTTGGGCGTCTTCCTTAGTTCTTCGGGCCATACAAAACTTTCAAAGGGCTATCAACATACATTCATGATTGTATGTATAATTTTGGAAAAATCAAACCACTTGTCGACGCGCTCGCGATACCCTCGCAGCGCGTTCCCTTTTTTTGAGAGTCTCATCATGACCCATTTCCACAGTCCGCTTGCCCAACCGTCTTTGGCGCTGCACCCCGCCTCACGCTCCCGTTTTCAACCCACTGCGCTGGCTTTGAGCCTGACACTGGTGTTGGCCGCTTGCGGGCAAAGTGCCGCGCCCGGCGCAGGTGCCGGTGGGCCAGGCGGCGCCATGCCACCGGCTGAAGTCGGGGTGGTCACTGTCACGCTGGGGGATGTGGGTCTGATCACCGAGTTGCCCGGCCGCCTGGAGGCGTCACGCGTGGCGCAGGTGCGAGCCCGTGTGGCCGGTATTTTGCAAAAACGCCTGTTTACCGAAGGCAGTGAGGTAAAAGCGGGTCAAGCGTTGTTTGCCATTGATGCCAGTCCTTATGAAGCCACGGCTGCCAGCGCCCAGGCCAGCGTGGCCAAGGCCGAAGCCAACCTGACGCAGGCCAGTGCCCAGGCTGAGCGCTTTAAGCCGTTGATTGAAGCCAAGGCCATCAGCCAGCAGGAATTCATCAACGCCCAAGCCGCGCAAAAGCAGGCCGAGGCTGACGTGGCAGTAGCCCGTGCTGCGCTGCAGACCGCACGCATCAACCTCGGTTACGCCCGCATCACAGCGCCCATTTCTGGCCGCATTGGCCGTGCGCTGGTGACCGAAGGCGCACTGGTGGGTCAGGGTGAAGCCACGCAGCTCGCCGTGATCCAGCAGACCAATCCGCTGTACCTGAACTTCACCCAGTCGGCCGCAGAGGTGATGAAACTGCGCCAGGCGCTCGACGCCGGCCAGCTCAAGCGCGCGGGCAGCCAGGGCGCCAGCGTGCGCGTGGTGCTGGAAGACGGCAGTGAATACGCCCTGCCCGGCAAGCTGCTGTTTTCAGACTTGACGGTAGATGCCACCAGCGGCCAGATCACCCTGCGCGCCGAGGTGCCCAACCCAACCGGTGCGCTGTTGCCCGGTCTGTTTGTGCGTGCGCGCCTGGAACAAGCCCAGGCCAGCAACGCCATCACCTTGCCGCAGCAAGCGGTGACGCGTTCGCCGCAGGGCGATACGGTGCTGGTGGTGGGCGCTGACGGCAAAGCCGTGCCACGCCCGATCACGATTGGTGGCCAGCAAAACGGCAAGTGGGTGGTGCTGAGTGGTTTGCAAGCCGGTGAACAGGTGATGGTGGACGGCTTCCAAAAGCTGCGCGGTGGTGCGCCAGTCAAGCCCGTGCCGTGGCAGCCAGGTGCAGCTACGGCAGCCGGCCCAGGCGCGGGCCAGCCGCCAGGCCCGGCAGCGTCTGCAGATTCAGCATCAAAACCGGCCTCCAGCCCTGCAGGTACGGCGTCAAGCGCTACGCAATAAGGAGCGCCTGAGATGTCCAAGTTTTTTATTGACCGGCCCATTTTTGCCTGGGTCATTGCGCTGTTCATCATCGTGATGGGCGCGGTGTCCATCACCCAGCTGCCGATTGCGCAGTACCCACCCGTGGCACCGCCGTCCATCGTCATCTCGGCGGTGTATCCGGGCGCCTCGGCGCAAACGCTGGAAGACAGCGTGCTCTCCATCGTTGAAAAAGAGATGAACGGCTCGCCAGGGCTGATCTACATGGAATCCACCGCTCAGGCCAATGGCACGGGCAGCATCACGCTGAGTTTTCAGCCTGGTACCAATCCTGACCTGGCGCAGGTGGATGTGCAAAACCGGCTGTCGCGCGCCAGCCCGCGCCTGCCTTCGGCAGTGACGCAACAAGGTGTGCGGGTGGACAAGGCGCGCAGCAACTTTTTGCTGTTTGCCATCCTGTCGTCTGACAACCCCGACCTGCCGCCGGTGGCACTGGGTGACTACGCTTCGCGCTCCATCGTGCCGGAACTGCAGCGCCTCGACGGCGTTGGTCAGGTGCAACTCTTTGGCACCGAGCGCGCCATGCGCGTCTGGATTGACCCGGCCAAGCTGATGAGCCTTAACCTGTCTGCGGCTGAGGTCACCGCTGCCATCCGGGCACAAAACGCCCAAGTGTCGGCGGGTGAAATCGGCAGCCTTCCGAATGTGGCGGGGCAAGGCATATCGGCTACGGTCCTTGTCAACGGTCAGCTGGGCAGCGTGGCGCAGTTTGGCAATGTGGTGCTGCGCGCCAACATTGACGGCTCCAGCGTGCGCCTGAAAGACGTGGCGCGCATTGAGCTGGGTGCCCAGTCGTACGCCACCTCGGCACGGCTGAACGGCAAGCCCGCCACCGGTATCGGTGTGCAGCTGTCGCCCAGCGGCAACGCACTGGCCACCGCCAAAGCGGTGCGCACACGGATGCAGGCACTGGAAAAGTTTTTCCCCAAAGGCATGACCTGGTCAATTCCCTACGACAGTTCGAAGTTCATTGAGACGTCCCTGTCGCAGGTGGCCGAAACCCTGGTGGAAGCCATCGTGCTGGTGTTTCTGGTAATGTTTTTGTTCCTGCAGAACTGGCGCTACACGCTGATCCCGACGCTGGTGGTGCCGGTGGCGCTGCTGGGCACCTTTGCCACGCTGCTGGCCATGGGTTTCTCGATCAACGTGCTGACCATGTTTGCCATGGTGCTGGTGATCGGCATCGTGGTGGATGATGCGATTGTGGTGGTGGAAAACGTGGAACGCATCATGAGCGAGGAAGGTTTGTCGCCGCTCATGGCCACCCGCAAGGCCATGGGGCAGATCCAGGGCGCGATTGTTGGCGTGACCGTGGTGCTGATCTCGGTGTTTGTGCCGCTGGCGTTTTTCAGCGGCTCCATCGGCAACATTTACCGCCAGTTTGCGGCGGTGATGGGCGTGTCGATCGCGTTCTCGGCCTTTCTGGCGCTGTCACTCACACCAGCCTTGTGCGCCACGCTGCTCAAGCCGGTGGAAGCTGGGCACCACCACGCCAAGACCGGCTTTTTTGGCTGGTTTAACCGGGGCTTTGCCGGCACCGCCAAGGGCTATGAGCGCGGTGTAGCCAAGCTGCTGCCGCGTGCGACACGCTACCTGGTGATTTACCTGGCCATCGTCGCTGTGGCGGCGCTGCTGTACCAGCGGCTGCCCACCTCGTTCCTGCCCAGTGAAGACCAGGGCACCATGCTGGTCAATGTGCAGTTGCCCCCAGGTGCCACGCAAGAGCGCACTCTGGCGGTGATGCAGCAGGTGGAAGGCTTTGTGCTCAAGCAACCCGAAGTGCAAGGCATGGTCAGTGTGCTGGGCTTCAGTTTCTCGGGTCAGGGGCAAAACGCTGCGCTGGCGTTCGTCACGCTGAAAGACTGGAAAGAGCGTAAGGGCGAAGGCAGTTCGGCGCAAGCCCTGGCGGGGCGCGCTTTTGGCGCCTTGTCCGGAATTCGCGATGCCTTCATCTTCCCCTTGAGCCCGCCTCCCATTCCCGAGCTGGGTTCTTCCAGCGGCTTCAGCTTCCGGCTGCAAGACCGTGCCGGGCTGGGTCATGAGGCCTTGCTGGCGGCGCGCAACCAGATGCTGGGCATGGCGTCTCAGAGCAAGGTGATCACGCAGATGCGACCCGATGGTCTGGAAGATGCGCCACAACTGCAAGTGGACATTGACCGCGACAAAGCCAGCGCCATGGGCGTGAGTTTTGACGCCATCAACAGCGTGATCTCCACCGCCCTGGGTTCGGCTTACGTCAACGACTTTCCCAACGCGGGCCGTTTGCAGCGCGTGGTGGTGCAGGCCGATGCGCCAGCGCGCATGCAGCCCGATGACCTGTTAATGCTCAACGTGGCCAACAGCCGGGGCCAGATGGTGCCGCTGTCCGCCTTTGCCAGCACCCGCTGGGTCACCGGCGCGATGCAAACCGTGCGCTACAACGGCTACCCTGCCATGCGGCTGAGCGGCAGCGCCGCCCCCGGTTACAGCACCGGCGCGGCACTGGCCGAGATGGAGCAACTTGCGTCCAAACTGCCGCCAGGCTTTGGCTATGAGTGGAGCGGTACTTCCCGCGAGGAAAAGCTGGCGGGCTCACAGGCCATGATCCTCTACGGTTTTGCGATTTTGGCGGTGTTTTTGTGTCTGGCTGCGCTGTATGAAAGCTGGAGCATTCCGATGGCGGTGATTCTGGTGGTGCCACTGGGGGTGTTGGGCGTGATCGTGGCCACCCTGCTGCGCGGCTACGCCAACGACGTTTACTTCCAGGTGGGGCTGATCACCATCATCGGCTTGTCGGCCAAAAACGCTATTCTGATCATTGAGTTTGCCAAAGACCTGCAGGCGCAAGGCAAGAGTGTGATTGCTGCGGCATTGGCTGCAGCGCACCTGCGGTTTCGCCCGATTGTGATGACCTCCATGGCCTTCACATTGGGCGTGCTGCCGTTGGCCCTGTCATCCGGCGCAGGTTCGGCCAGCCAGCGGGCGATTGGTACCGGGGTGATTGGCGGCATCCTGACCGGCACCGCATTGGCGGTGTTGTTTGTGCCGATCTTTTTTGTGGTGGTGCGCGGTCTGTTCAAAGACAGCGAACGCCAGCAGCAAGTGCACGCCGAACAGGCCGCGCACATGGGAGTGCATTCAGATGATTAAGTTGTCCATCTTGACGCTGGCCTGCGCCAGCGCGCTGTCAGCGTGTTCGCTGATGCCCACCTATGAGCGCCCAAGCGCCCCTATCGACAGCCAATGGTCGGCCGGTACGGCTGCAGATAGCTCTGATAACGATAGCTATCAGCGCTTATCCGATAAGGGCTGGTGGCACTTTTATACCGATAAAACAGTACAAGAGTTGATCACGATCGCCCTGGCCAACAACCGCGATTTGCGGGTAGCAGTGCTCAATATCGAGCAGGCGCGGGCACAACTGGGCCTGCGTCGCGCTGATCAGTTCCCGTCAGTCAATGCCGGTGTCACAGGCTCGCGCGTGCCCGCCAGCAGCGGCGGCATCAGCAGCACCTACACCGGCGGGCTGACGTTCACCGCTTACGAACTGGACTTTTTTGGGCGCGTTGCCAGCCTCAAGGAACAGGCGCTGGCGCAATACCTGGCCACCGCCGAGGCCAGCCAGACGGCGCGCATCGCCCTGATGTCTGCGGTGGCACAAAGCTGGCTGAGCCTGCTGGCTGACGAAGAACTGCTGCGCGCCTCGCGCCAGACACTTGCCACCCGCGAGGATTCGCTGAAGCTGGTGAACCTCAAGCGCGAAAACGGTGCGGCCTCAGACCTGGACTGGCGCCTGTCTCAGACCCTGCTGGAGAGCGCCCGCGTCACGCTGGCGCAACAAACGCAGAAGCGCGCGCTGGACGAAAACGCGCTGGCCTTGCTGCTGGGCCAAAGCCTGCCCGCATCGGCCCGTACGCAACTCGCCAGGGGTCAACTGGAAACCGTGCAATTCACCCGCATCGCGGCGGGGCTACCCTCAGATTTGCTGACAGATCGGCCGGATATCCGTCAAGCCGAGCAGTTGCTGCTGGCCAGCAATGCCAATATCGGTGCGGCTCGGGCGGCGTTTTTTCCGCGCATCAGCCTAACGGCCGGTGCCGGATCGGCCAGCAGCGAACTGTCGGGCTTGTTCAAGAGCGGTTCCTGGGGCTGGACGATGGCACCGCAGCTGATTCTGCCGATTTTTGATGCGGGTCGAAACCAGGCCAATCTGGATGCAGCGCAAACCGGGCGCGCGATTGCCGTGGCGCAGTACGAAAAGGCGATCCAGAGCGCCTTTCGCGAGGTGGCCGACGCTTTGGCAAGCCAAAGCACCCTCGACCAGCAACTCCAAGCCAGCCAGGCCTTGCTGGAGGCCGAGAGCGAACGCGCCCATCTGACCCAAATGCGTTTTGACCACGGAGCCGCCAGCCAGCTCGACTGGCTTGACGCGCAGCGCTCGCTGTTTGTGGCGCAGCAAGCGCTGGTGCAGACGCGCTTGTCTTTTTTACAAAATCAAATCTCCCTGTTCAAAAGCCTAGGCGGCGGGGCCAACCCGCTCGACATCGCGAACGTTCGCCAGCGCTAAGCCCGAAACAGCGCCACAACCTCTGGCAAGGCTGGCGTCATTCGGTCACCTTGACGCCTTTCCAGAACGCCACACGGTCACGCACTGCCTCGGCCCCTGGTTTGGGATCAGGGTAATACCAGACAGCATCGGTATTGACGTCGCCGTTGACCATCAGCGAGTAATAACTCGCCTGGCCTTTCCAGGCGCATGACGTTTTATGGTTGCTAAAGCGCACCAGATCGCGGTCAAGCGAAGCGGCCGGGAAATAGTGGTTACCCTCAACCAGCACCGTGTCGTCGCTCTGCGCAATCACTGCGCCGTTCCAAACTGCTTTCATGACGAACTCCTTGGATTTCAGAGCCTGCATTGCACCACGGCGCACCATGCAACCGGGGTCGTCAGGGCAATCGGTTTTGGCTTATCCTTTGACCCCTTTGACGCGATCCTGGCGTCGATGGTGTGTGTTGGTCTCTTTTTTGAAAGGTTACATGATGTTTTTGATTCAGCGACGTTCCCTGCTGTTGGCTGCCGGCCTGAGTGCCCTGCTGGCCGCACCCCTGATGGCACAGGCGCAGTCTGACACTCTGCGTGTGGGCTCCAAGATCGATACCGAAGGCAAATTGCTGGGCAACATCATTGTTCTGGCACTGCAAGCTCAAGGCGTGAAGGTGGACAACCGGGTCGCCTTGGGTAACACCAAGGTCGTGCGAACTGCCCTGGTTGCGGGCGAAATTGACATCTACCCAGAATACACCGGCAACGGCGCCTTCATGCTGGGCGACGAGAGCAACAAGGCCTGGAAAGATTTGCGCGCCGGCTACGAGCTGGTCAAAAAGATGGATTTTGAGCGCAACAAAATTGTCTGGCTTGAGCCAGCCAACGCCAACAACACCTGGGCGATTGCGGTGCGCAAAGACGTCGCTACTGCCAACCAGCTGCGCACGCTCGATGACCTGGCCAAGTTCGCCGCTGGCCCTGGCCCTTTGAAGCTTGCAGCGTCTGCCGAATTCATGGAACGCCCAGACGGCATGCCAGCGTTCACTGCTGCCTACAACCTGAAGCTGCGGGCAGACCAAACCCTGGTCCTGGCGGGTGGCGACACCGCGGCCACCATCCGCGCTGCTGCCGAGAAAACCTCGGGGGTCAATGCGGCCATGGCTTACGGCACGGACGGCCCGGTGGCTGCGTTGGGTCTGGTGATCATGCAAGACCCCAAAGGCGCCCAGCCGGTATACGCCCCCGCGCCGGTGATCCGCGAAGAAGCGCTGAAACGCTTCCCGGTGGTTGCATCCACGTTGGCGCCTATTTTCAAGTCACTGGATGCCGAAACGCTGCAGCAGCTCAACGCCCGCATCCAGCTTGAAGGGGTAGACGCACGCAAAGTGGCCGGTGACTATTTGCGCAGCAAAGGTTTCCTCAAGTAGTCTGACGTGCGGCTGAAAGTCCATCCGGTTCTGGCAGTCTGCGCTTTGCTGGGGTTGGGTGCGGCTTGGCTGCTGCCCCTATTGCGCGTCGCGCCGAATCGGCTGATGTCGGGCGAGCCGGTTTACCTTGCCAGTGTCTTGCCTGGTTGGGGCTGGTCGCTGGTTTTGCCGGTGTTTGCCCTGCTTATTCAGCCGTCTTCGACAGGCGGGACTTTTAACAAGCAGCCGCCAAATGCGATTTCCTCCCAGCTCAGGGTGGCGGCCCTGCCCTTATTGATGGCACTTGGTCTGGCAAGCCTGTTCTGGCTGGCGGCGACGCACGCACAGCAGGTGGCACAAACCCAATCCAGCCTGACACGAACTTCTTTGGGTGCTGGATTCTGGTGCCTGGTCGCCCTGGCCTGGCTGATGAGCTTGGACGCTGTACAGCGCCTGAGCGCCTCCAGCGCTGCGCGCAGCGGCGTTCTGGCGCTGGTGGCTGCGCCCACCCTGCTGCTGCTGGCGATCGGTGTGGGCAAGGATCTGTCGCTTCTCAAAGAGTACGTCAATCGCGAGGAAGTTTTCTGGCTGGCACTGTGGCGCCATTTGCAAATTGTCGCAACGGCCATCGTGCCCTCAATCCTGCTTGGCCTGCCGCTGGCTTGGGCGTGCACCCGGCGCTCAGGCTTGCACCAATGGCTTTTCCCGCTGCTCAACATTGTGCAGACGGTGCCCTCGATCGCACTTTTTGGCCTGCTCATGGCACCACTGGCCTGGCTGGCGCTGCAGTTTCCAAGGCTGTCGCAAGCCGGTGTCAGCGGCGTTGGGCTGGCACCCGCTGTGCTGGCGCTGGTGCTGTACAGCCTGCTACCCATCGTCCGCTCAGGACTCGCTGGCCTGGAGCAAGTGCCTGTTGCCGCCAAAACGGCAGCGCTGGCCATGGGCATGTCAGAGCGCCAGATCTTTTGGCAGGTTCAACTGCCGCTGGCGCTGCCGGTGCTGCTGCCAGGCCTGCGCGCAGCCGTGGTGCAAACCATTGGTTTGACGGCAGTAACGGCATTGGTCGGCGCCGGTGGGCTGGGCTCCCTGATGTTTGACGGGCTGTTCAGTGCCGCCAACGACCTGGTTCTGCTGGGCGTGCTGCCTATCGTGCTGCTGGCGATGCTGGCTGACGCACTTTTCAAGGCCATGATCGCCTGGGTACAGCCAATCGGATTTTCTGAAGCTGATGCAAGCGCCACCCCGTTAGCGCAGGTTTCAGGGCGTATCAGATGATCGAGTTTCAAAACATTGGCAAGTCGTACGGTGGGGTCAGGGCTGTCGAGGGCCTGAATTTACACATTGAGCTTGGTGAACTCGTTGTATTGATCGGCCCTTCAGGCTCGGGAAAAAGCACCGCGCTGAAGATGATCAACCGTATGGTTGACCATGATCAGGGTCGCATCCTGTTCGAAGGGCGGGAGATTTACAGCTTTGATGTGCGTGACCTGCGCTGGCGCATGGGTTATGCCATTCAGTCGGTCGGTCTGTTTCCGCATTGGACGGTCGAGCGAAACATTGCCACCGTGCCGCACCTGCTGGGCTGGAGCAAGGAGAGCATCAGCCAGCGGGTGACCGAATTGCTAACCCTGTTTGACATGGCACCCGAGCTGTTTCGCCAGCGCTACCCACACCAGCTCTCGGGTGGCCAGCAGCAACGTGTGGGGGTGGCACGCGCATTGGCGGCCGACCCAGCCGTGCTGCTGATGGACGAGCCCTTTGGCGCGCTTGACCCGGTGACACGCACGGCGTTGCAACTGGAGTTGAAGCGCGTGCATCAGACCTCTGGCAAAACCATCGTGCTGGTCACCCACGACATCGACGAAGCCCTGCTGCTGGCCGACAGGATCGTCCTCATGAACCAGGGCCAGATCGTGCAGGTGGCCACGCCGTTGGAACTGCTGTCGAGTCCGGCGAGTGATTTTGTTCTCGACTTTGTGGGCCGATCCGACCTGGGTATCAAGCTGCTGTCACTCAAAGCGGTCGAGCCGCTGATCCGCCAGACGCCAGCGCCACCTGGGTCACCAACCCTTGCACAGACCGCCTCATTGCGCGAAGCGGTGGCCATCCTGGCAGCGCAGGGTTCGGGTGTGTTGTCAGTGCTGAACGCACAGCAACAACCGGTGGGCAGCCTGCACGCATCCGACATCCTTGCCAGCCATGCTCACGTCCGCGCCTGAGTCCCAAACCAAGCCAGTGGCTGCGGCCCGCTGGTTTCACGACCCTTTGCCTTGGGTGGTGATGGTGCTGCTGTGCCTTGCTTATGTGCTGCCGCATACCGGCGCAATATTTGGTGCCCTTTTCCCGCAACAGGATCGTCCTGTCTACTTGCAGGAGCCATTCTCTGAGCTGCTGTGGCGCCATGCGGGACTGGTCGTAGTGTCCAGTAGCATGGCCATCATGGTCGGCATCGGTATGGGCATTGGCGTCACCCGCCCCGCTGGACGGGCCTTCGAGCCGATGATGCAGACCCTGGCATCTGCCGGCCAGACCTTCCCGCCCATTGCCGTGCTGGCGCTGGCGGTTCCCGCGGTTGGATTTGGTGAGCTGCCCGCTTTGATTGCTCTGGCCCTTTACGGCTTATTGCCCGTGCTGCAGGCCACGCTGGCCGGACTGGCAGGCGTGCCGCAAGCAGCACTGGAATCGGCGCGCGCCATGGGCATGACGCCCTGGCAAGTGCTTCGCCAGATCGAAATACCTTTGGCCTGGCCCGTCTGGCTGGCGGGCGTGCGCACCTCGGTCATCATCAACATCGGGACCGCTGCCATTGCGTCAACAGTGGGCGCCAAAACACTGGGGTCTCCCATCATCGTCGGCTTGAGCGGCTTTAACACCGCTTATGTGTTGCAGGGTGCCCTGCTGGTGGGCTTGCTGGCCGTCGCGACAGACATGGCTTTCGAGCGGCTGGCCAGACGCGCTGCACTACCAAGCTAAACCTCACGCCCGATGACAGTCACACGATCTGGGCCGTCAGCCACCTAAAAAGCGCTGCCAAAGCGCACCCGCCCAGACCACGCCCGCAAAACACAGGCTCAGCAGCACCGCAGCGCTACCCAGGTCCTTGGCTTTTTTTGACAATGGATGCAACTCAAACCCGACCCGATCCACCGTGGCTTCCATGGCGGTGTTGAGCAGTTCCACCACCATCACCGCCACCACGGTTCCAGCCAGAACGGCGCGCTCCAGCCAGGTGTTGCCCAGCCACCAGGCCAAAGGCAGCAAAAAGAACGCCGCCATAGCCTCCTGTCTGAAGGCAGGCTCGGACCACCCTGAACGAAAACCGTGTACGGAATAACCAAAGGCCAGCATCAGGCGTTTGAGTCCGGTTTGCTTGACGTGTACTCTTTGTTTCTCCAAAACTCTGCTCCTGAATGTCAAAAATGCTGCCAACGGTGCAGAATCGCACCCAGACCGGCTGACGTGGGCCACCCAGCGAACAACATTTTCCCCCGTTCAGAACCAGCTTTTGCACAAAAGTCAATTCAATCGTTTTCTGCCATCTGTGGTTGAGCCATGTGATTACCCCGCCACACGCGCACGCAACGTCACTGGATAGGTCGTTATAATGTCCGGCTTTGCTGGCAAAACTCCGCTGCCTGATCAACTTTATAGCGGAGAAAATCGCAAGATCAAATTTTGGCCCGATCTTCCAATTTTTGAAGTCTGCACAATTCGGATAACTTCACCTTCATGACAACCATTCGTGTTAAAGAAAACGAGCCTTTTGACGTCGCTCTGCGTCGCTTCAAGCGCACTATTGAAAAATTGGGCCTGCTGACTGACTTGCGTGCACGTGAGTTCTACGAAAAGCCAACCGCCGAGCGCAAGCGCAAGAAGGCAGCTGCGGTCAAGCGCAACTACAAACGCATTCGCGCGATGCAGTTGCCCAAGAAGCTGTACTAAGCTATTCGCTTCGCCTGAACAGAGGGTTTTGCGCCAAGCGCACAATTTTGTTTCAAGCGGTGAAGGTTTAAACCTTAAAAAAGCTCGCCGGGGACGCTCAGGCGGGCTTTTTTATTGCTGTCAGATTTCTCTTGCATCACAATTTCCCAATTTTTTGCCCCCAGGAGTTCCACAATGTCACTCAAAGACCAAGTCACCGAAGACATGAAAAATGCCATGCGTGCCAGAGACAGCGGCCGCTTGGGCACGATTCGACTACTGCTGTCGGCGGTCAAGCAGAAAGAGGTGGACGAACGGGTGGTGGTTGACGATGTGATGCTGGTGGGCATCGTCGACAAGTTGATCAAGCAGCGTAAAGACTCGGTGGCAGCTTACCTGCAGGGGCAACGCCAAGACTTGGCGGATAAGGAAAGCGACGAGATCAGGGTGTTGGAGGCCTACTTGCCACAGCGCCTGGGCAGCGCTGAGATCACTGCCGCCGTCGCTGCCATTGTCAGCGCTGTTGGTGCCAAAGGCCCGGGCGACATGGGCAAGGTGATGGCTGCCGTCAAGTCACAGCTCGCGGGTAAGGCAGATATGGCTCTGGTGTCGCAGGCGGTTAAAGCCGCACTGGCGGGCTGAGCTCAGGACCTGCTGTCGATGCTGTTGCGCATGGCGGTGTGCACTACCGCGTCCAGCGCGCCGTCCAGCATTGACGCCTGATCGAACACCACCCGCAGTTTGCCCTCGGCGAGCATGCGCTCGAAAAAACGCAGCGTCATGGACTGCGTCTTGCCACGGGCGCTGGTGAATAAAAATAGGGTCTCGTGCGGGCTGATCCAAGACAACTGCATGCGCTGCCAGGTGTCTTTGAGCTGAATTTCAATCCAGGCACCGAGCTTCAGCGCCATCGGCATTGGCTCAGGTCTCACTTCGACAACTGAAGGCGGCAACGGGTCTTGCACTTGCTCATCGGGAAGCACCATGAAGCCCGATGCCTTGGCTTCAGATGGCGCCACCCAGTGGTCATGATTTCCCAGCAAACCCGCCTCCAAAGCGGCTGCCACTGGTGCCTCCTGCGCGGGAGCCCTGAAGGCCTGATGGTGCAGCTTCATCAGCGCATCGAAAAACACGCTGGTCTTGGTCGATGGGTAGCCAATCAGGCTTAAGCCCTCCCGCAGACCCGATAGCAGCCGGGGCACCAACTTGGTTAGGCGGCCTGCATCTTTTCGGGTCAGCCCAGGCTGGGCACTCCAGAGCAATTCATTGACCAGCAGTTTGTAGCCACCCGGATCGTCCAGCCCGGCGGTGCCTTTGAGTTCGGCCTGTGCCAACACCTGAGCCCAAGGGCCACATAAAAAGTCTGCCACCTCCACTGGCACCCGGCCCATGTCGGGAATGGCTTTCAGGCTATCTGTCATCTGGGCCGCGCGCAGGTTTCGCGCTTCGGCATAGCCCAATACCGCAGCGGCGCTGTCAATCTGGCTGCTCAGGTTCGCTCGGGCTTTCGGGTCGTCCCAATCTTGCAGAAGTTGTCTTAGCGCTGCCTCAAACGGTTGCGCACTGTCGATACTGAGTGCAGCCAACGGACTGACATGACGCTGCAAAGCGAGCAAAAAAGTCTGAAATTCAGCATCTTCCTCGGCCACAAACGCCAAGCCCCTTTGGGAAATCTCTTGCAACAAGCGACGCGCCGGGTGTGTTCGGTCGATGAAAAAACGCGGATCAATGATCACCAGTCGCAACAGCGCGGGCTCCAGTCGCTCAATGACTTTTCTCACCGGCACCAGCAAGCGCTTGTCTTGCACCAGGTTCTCCACCATCAGCGACACCACTTCCAGACTAAGCACCTGGCTCATCGAAGTGGCAGCTTTCGTCAACTCATCACGCAAAGCCTCTGCCGATGCGCGCGTGCCAGGGCGTCCACTGGGCGTGGCGGGCCGCTGCTGCATACGCTGCATGACAACGTCAACTTGTTGCATCTCCTGTAAAGCATCCAGGGCCGCAGGCAATGTGGGCTGAAAACTGGTATCTGCTGACGCTGCACCCGCAGCCGAGGCGGCTTGCGCACCAGATTCAAACTCCCGGCTGAACTGCTGTGCAAACGCCGCTTTGGGTTCGTCGGACGGAGCATCAAGCTCACCAGCCATCAAACGCCGCAACTTATCCAGGGTCAGTACGGTTTGTCGGTAGGGCTGCGTCCAAACCGCCCGCTGAGCGCGACTGGATCCGCTCTGGGTCACCACCGATGGTGCATCGGGCGTGCGGATCACCGCAAAGCCGGCACGCCGCACACCTTGCCGTTGCAAGTCATCTGCCCAGACCTGGTAAGCCGCGCCCAAGGCACGCCCTAAAGCCGAGGCCATGTGGTGCAGCCAGGTGGCACGCACCCGGGTTGGCACCATCAAATCGGTCATGACCTGCTGCAGCGCCGTCACGTAAGAGTCTGGTCGCAGTGGATTGCGTTCCGGGCAGACGCGCTGCAGACCCACCACGGCACTCACATAACTGTTGAGGTCAGTCAAAGCCGCTTCGGCTTCCTGCATCACATGCTGCAGCATGCGCGCGAGTTCTACCCGCTCCTGAACCTGGCCTTCGTCCATTAGTTCGAGTTGTTCCAGGCGCAAAGGCCTGCTGACCAAATCGTCCAGGCCCGAGTCCGGACCCAGGTAGCGCTGAAAAATCGCCGACAGCACCACCGGAAAACGTTCGCTCAGCGGCGCTGCCTGCGTTTCCAGCAACCTGAAGCTGAGCTCCAACTGCTCGCGCTCCGCCACGTTGCGCACAAGTTGCACCTCAGTACGCATCGATTGGCGGGCGGCCAAAGCCACCTTTGACACCATCGGCGCGCCCGCCTGTGTCGCTTGCACCAGCAAGTGTTGGTAGATGGAGTGAGCAACCATATGGCAGGGTAGTAACTTGCAGGTAAGCTGGCGTGGTTGGGGCTTACTTCAGAGCCTTGAAGCGCATGCGCTTGGGCTTGGCACCTTCTTCACCCAGGCGCTTCTTTTTGTCTTCTTCGTAGTCGTGGTAGTTGCCGTTGTAGAACGTCCATTGGCTGTCACCCTCGCAGGCCAGGATGTGTGTGGCAATGCGGTCCAGGAACCAGCGGTCGTGGCTGATGACCATGATGGAACCGGCAAACTCCAGCAGCGCGTCTTCCAGCGCACGCAGGGTTTCCACGTCCAAGTCGTTGGACGGCTCGTCGAGCATCAGCACGTTGCCACCGGCAATCAGCGTTTTGGCCAGATGCAAGCGCCCGCGCTCACCGCCTGACAGCGTGCCGACGCGCTTTTGCTGATCCGCACCGTTGAAGTTGAAGCGTCCGCAATAGGCGCGGCTGGCCATGGTGAACTTGCCGATGTTGAGCATGTCCAGCCCGCCGGAGACGTCTTCCCACACCGTTTTTTCGTTGGCCAAGTCATCCCGGTTTTGGTCGACAAACGCCATCTTGACGGTCTGACCAATCTTGACCTCGCCACTGTCGGGCTTTTGTTGCCCGGAGATCATGCGAAACAGCGTTGATTTACCGGCACCGTTGGGGCCGATGATGCCCACAATGGCGCCCGGCGGCACCTTGAAGCTCAGGTTGTCGATCAGCAGCCGGTCGCCAAACGACTTGCTGACGTTGACGAACTCAATCACTTCCTGGCCCAGGCGGTCTGCCACCGGGATGAAGATTTCATTGGTCTCGTTGCGCTTTTGGTATTCAAAGTCAGACAGTTCTTCAAAACGTGCCAAACGCGCTTTGCTCTTGGCCTGACGCGCTTTGGGGTTCTGGCGCGACCATTCCAGTTCTTTCTTCAAAGTTTTGGCGCGGGAATCTTCCCCCTTCTTCTCCTGCTCCAGACGTGCCTGCTTTTGCTCCATCCACGCGCTGTAATTGCCCTTATAAGGGATGCCCGAGCCCCGGTCCATTTCCAGAATCCACTCGGCGGCATTGTCCAGAAAGTAGCGGTCGTGGGTGATCGCCACCACGGTGCCGCTGTAACGCTGCAGGAACTGCTCCAGCCAGTCCACCGATTCAGCATCCAGGTGATTCGTCGGCTCATCAAGCAGCAACATGTCGGGGTGGCTCAGCAGCAAGCTGCACAGCGCGACCCGGCGCTTTTCACCACCAGACAGCACACCAATCACCGCATCCCAGGGCGGCAGGCGCAGCGCGTCAGCGGCGATTTCAAGCTGGTGTTCGGAGTCGGTACCAGCGGTGGCAATGATGGCCTCCAGTTCGGCCTGCTCCGCCGCCAGGGCATCAAAATCGGCATCTTCTTCACCGTATGCGATGTACACCTCTTCGAGGCGCGCCTTGGCAGCAAACAGCTTGCCCATGCCGGCCTCGATGCTTTCGCGCACGGTTTGCGTCGCATCGAGCTGGGGCTCCTGCGGCAAATAGCCGATATTCAAACCCGGCATGGGGATGGCTTCGCCCTCAATGTCTTTGTCCAGCCCGGCCATGATCTTGAGCAGGGTGGATTTGCCCGAACCGTTGGTGCCCAAGACCCCGATCTTGGCGCCGGGGAAAAAACTCAGCGAGATGTCTTTCAGGATATGCCGCTTGGGGGGCACGATCTTGCCAAGGCGGTTCATTGAAAATACGTATTGAGCCATAGGACCTGTGATGTTGTCAGTGAAAAACCGCCATTATCGGGCTTCACCCGCGCGAATCCACGCAGCCGTGCGACAATGTACGTGTTGTGGGACTTCAGTTACCTGCAACGTCAGCACCATGCTGGGAGCCTCGACACTTTGAGACTCCGTTTTTGATCCCATCTGCCTTTGACTGAATTGACGCGACAACGCGGCAAAACGGGCTGATGTCCTGGCACCCTGGATGGGGTGCATTTCACAATGAAATTTGAAGAACTCAATTTGGCTCCGGCCATCATCAAAGCCGTGCTTGAGCAAGGCTACGAAACTCCGACGCCGATTCAGGCCCAAGCGATACCGCTGGTGCTGGCTGGCAACGACCTGCTGGGCGGCGCGCAAACCGGCACCGGCAAAACGGCAGCCTTTGTGTTGCCCATGCTCAACAAACTGAGCAGCGCTGAGGCCCCGCGCAACAAGTTTGGCGGCATTGCCATCCGCGCCCTGGTGCTGACCCCCACACGCGAGCTGGCCGCGCAGGTCGAAGAATCGGTGCAAACCTACGGCAAATACTTGGAGATCACCTCCGCCGCGGTGTTTGGCGGCGTTGGCATGAACCCGCAAATCAGCCGCATGAAAAAAGGCGTGGACATTTTGGTGGCCACCCCCGGACGCCTGCTGGACCTGATGCAGCAAGGCATGCTGGACCTGGGCCAGGTGCAGATTCTGGTGCTCGACGAAGCTGACCGCATGCTCGACATGGGTTTCATCCATGACGTGAAAAAAGTGCTGGCTGCCGTCCCCAAAGACAAACAAAGCCTGTTGTTCTCGGCCACCTTCAGCGACGAAATTCGCGATCTCGCTGCCACCCTACTGAAAAATCCGCAAAGTGTGCAGGTCACGCCGCGCAACACCACGGTGCAACGCATTGCCCAGTTGATCCACCCCGTCGGTCGCGGCAAGAAAAAAGCGCTGCTGGCCCACATCGTGCAAGAACACAACTGGAGCCAGGTGCTGGTGTTCACCCGCACCAAGTTTGGTGCCAACAACGTGGCCGAGTTTTTGACCAAAAACGGCATCAACGCCATGGCCTTGCACGGCAACAAGAGCCAGACCGCTCGCACACAAGCGCTGGCCGACTTCAAAAGCGGTGACGTGCGCGCCTTGGTAGCTACCGACATCGCTGCCCGAGGCATTGACATTGACGACCTGCCGCATGTGGTGAATTTCGACATTCCCAACGTCTGCGAAGACTATGTGCACCGCATTGGCCGCACCGGCCGCGCCGGTGCCGAGGGCCAGGCCGTGAGTCTGGTGAGTCTGGACGAAGAAGGCTTCATGCAGGCCATTGAGCGCTTCACCAAACAAGACATTCCGGTGGAAATCATTGGCGAGTTCATGCCTGAGCCCGGTGAACAGGCCGAGCCCATCGCCATGGGCCGCCAGACCATCTGGGGCGGTGCCGGCAAGCCGCCGAGCCGTGAGGTGATGATGGCCGCCGGCAAGGCCGCACGCTCCGAAATGCTGACGCGCGTGCGCGAAAGCAAGGGCCCGGGCGCGGCCCGCTCAGGCAACGGTGGCGGCAATGGCGGCGCAGGCCGGGGCCGTAGTGCCGAAGGCCGTAGTTCTGAAGGCCGCAGCGGCGGCGGTGGTCGGGGCCCGCGTCCTGCAGGCGGCGAGCGCCGCCCTGCGGGTCTGCGTACTGAAGGCAGTATCGAACTGGAAGTGGGTGGCGGTCGCGAAGCCGAGCCGCGTAGCCATCTGTCAGCCGCAGAGCAGGCTGCGCGCGGCCCAGGCCAGCGCCAAGCGCGTGGTTATGGCGGCGGCAACGGTGGTGGTTACGGCGGCCCGGCACCAGTGCCTTCACGCGGTGCCGGTGGTCAGCCTGACCCGATGCGCACCAGCGTCGACATGATGGCTGACCGCGGACCACGTCGAAGCGGTGGTGGCTTCAGTGGCGGGGGTAACCGCAGTGCCGGCGCACCCGGTGGCGGATATGGCGGTGGCAATGGCCCGAGTCGCTCGGGCGGTGGTAACCGGTCTGGCAGCCGTGGACGCTCTGGCGGCCCCAGTGGCTCTGGTGGCCCGCGCGGCCCCAGCAGCCGCTAAGAGCTACCAGCGTGGGATTTGACCGTCCCACACTTTTATATTCTTTTTTGTGCTCTAGCCCTTTAGATACATGCGCTAGTAGCTCTTATATAAATAGCAAACGGTTACCTTTGATCAGTGATGCTCAGCCCCGCACAAACAGCGTGACCAATGCCTCTGACCCAACCTGACGGCTCCAGTGGCCATGTACTTGGGCGTCAAAAATTTGCCCGGCAGGCAGCGTGTCTGCCGAGTAAAAATGTTCGCCAGCCTTGAAAATGCGCGAACTGCCATCTTGCAGAGTGATTTCCATCTGTCCCTGCAAAATAAACACCCACTGTGGCTCCGTGGTGCAGTGGAAACTGCTGCGAAACCCGACCGGGCTTTGACGCAGCTGAAAACCGCCGCTGGGCATCAAAGGTGTGAGCGCGGACTGCGGCGTGCCCTGATCCAGCGCCAGGCTTTCTTCGCGAAAGCGCGCCCGGCCATCGGTATCGGTGAACAAAACAACTTGGGTGAATGAAGGCATGATGGGCTCTGGCTGGTTATAACTGCCCGGATTATTCCCCAAGCCCTGCCTAACACGGCCCCTGCCGGTAAAGTGCGCGCTGATCGACACGGGCCATCCAAAGAACCCTTCTCAGAAAGACAGCACCATGCGACTTCTTCACACCATGCTGCGCGTTGGCAACCTGCAACGCGCGATTGACTTTTACACCCAGGTGCTAGGCATGCAGCTGCTGCGCACCTCTGACAACCCCGAGTACAAATACACGCTGGCATTCGTCGGCTATGGCAGTAACCCGGAGCACGCCGAACTGGAGCTGACCTACAACTACGGTGTGACCGAATATGACATGGGCAGCGCCTATGGCCACATTGCGCTGGCCGTGCCCGACGCCAAAGCCGCGTGCGACAAGATCCGCGCGGCGGGTGGCAACATCACCCGTGAAGCGGGCCCGGTGAAAGGTGGCAGCACCGTGATCGCTTTTGTGACCGACCCGGATGGTTACAAGGTGGAGCTCATCGAGCGCGCAGAACACAGTGCTGGCAAGGGTTTGCGCTGAGCCTCCAGCCTTTGGGCTCATCAAGACTGACGGTGCAACCGCGCCAGCCGCTTATTTGCGCAAAACCTGCGTCTCCATCGCCAGCCGGGTGACCCGGCCCCAATCGCCCAGCTCGGGCACATTGGCCGGTACCAGCCAGGAGCCGCCCACACACACCACATTGCCTAACGCCAGAAAATCCGGCGCGTTTTGCAGGGTGATGCCGCCAGTGGGGCAAAACTTCACATCAAAAAACGGCCCGCTCCAGGCCTTGAGCATGCCCACGCCACCCGCCTGCACGGCCGGGAAGAACTTGAGTTCGGTGAAGCCGTCGTCGGTGGCCATCATGATTTCGCTGCTGCTGGCCACACCGGGCAGCAAGGCCAGTTTGGCATCACGGCAGGCCTGCCCAATCGCGCTGGAGTAGCCAGGGCTGACGGCAAAACGCGCCCCGGCGTTGGCAGCCGCTTTGGCATCGGCTATGCAGCGCACCGTGCCCGCGCCGACTACGACTTCAGGCACCTCGCGCGCGATCGCCTCAATGCAGGCCAGCGCCTGCGGTGTGCGCAGCGTCACTTCCAGCATGCGGATGCCGCCTGCCAGCAACGCCCGCGCCAGAGGTACGGCGTGCGCCACATTGTTCAACACAATCACCGGAATCACCGGGGAATCTTGCATGACCTGCAAAGCGGTCAAAGGGGTTGTCGCGTTCATGGAGGCTTTCAAAAAAAAGGACGTGATTGACTGTACTTCGCCAGCATTCAAGCGGGCCGGGTGGCTGGCTCACAACCAGCTGCAGGCACCCTCTTCGGCGCAGCTGGCGTTGCGGCGCATGCTGGCAAACAGCGCGCGGCCCATGCCCACGCCATTGGCAGCGCGCAGGCTCTCGGGCATGGTCACCGCTTCGCGGGCCGCCCACACCTCGTCAGCCACCAGCACCTGCAGCGTGCCTGCCGGGGCGTCCAGCCGGATCACATCACCATCACGCACACGGGCCAGTGGGCCGCCTGCCGACGCTTCGGGTGAGACATGAATGGCAGCGGGCACTTTGCCGGAGGCACCGCTCATGCGTCCATCGGTCACCAGCGCCACACTGAAACCCTTGCCTTGCAGCACCGCCAGCGGTGGGGTGAGCTTATGCAGCTCGGGCATGCCGTTGGCTTGTGGGCCCTGCCAGCGCACCACACAGACCACGTCGCGATTGAGCTCGTTGGCGGAAAATGCCTTATGTAGCGCATCCTGCGAGTCAAACACCCGGCAAGGTGCCTCGATCACATGACGGTCATCGGGCACGGCCGAGATCTTGATGACGCTACGCCCCAGGTTGCCCAGCAGCAGTTTCAGGCCACCGCTGACGCTGAACGGGTTGCTGGCCGGACGCACCACCGCTTCATCTTTGCTAGCACCTACCGCTTGCCAGACAAGGGCTTGAGGCACTTTTCCCTCTAACTTTTCTACCGCAATGCCACGCGGTTCGGCCGCTTCAGGCTTGCAGGTGTATTCGCGTAAACCACCGGCACGCACGGTGAGCACATCGGCGTGCATGAAGCCGCCATCAAGCAGCTCGCGGATCACAAAGCCTGGCCCACCGGCGGCCTGAAACTGGTTCACATCCGCACTGCCGTTGGGGTAGACGCGGGTCAACAGTGGCACCACGTCTGAAAGTGCCGAGAAATCGCTCCAGTCGATCACCAAGCCCGCCGCACGTGCTACCGCCACCCAGTGGATCAGATGGTTGGTGGAGCCACCGGTGGCCAGCAAGGCCACCATGGCGTTGACGATGCAGCGCTCGTCCACCAGTAGCCCGATCGGTGGGCACTTGAAGTCGGCAGAGCCCAGCACGGTGCGCAAGGCTTCGCGCGTCAGCTCGTCGCGGATGGCGGCGCCGGGGTTGATGAACGCGGTGCCGGGCACATGCAACCCCATGGCTTCGAGCAACATCTGGTTGCTGTTGGCGGTGCCGTAAAAGGTGCAGGTGCCTTCGCCGTGGTAGGCCGCCGACTCTGCGGCCAGCAGCTCTTCACGCCCGACCAGGCCTTGCGCGGCCTGTTCGCGCACTTTGGATTTGGCGTTGTTCGACAAGCCCGACGTCATCGGCCCGCCCGGTACAAACACGGTGGGCAAATGACCAAACTGCAGTGCGCCAATCAGCAGGCCTGGCACGATCTTGTCGCACACGCCCAGCATTAGCGCGCCCGCAAACACGTCGTGGCTGAGCGCGACCGCTGTGCCCATGGCAATCACATCACGCGAAAACAGGCTCAACTCCATGCCCGGTTGGCCCTGGGTAACACCGTCACACATGGCAGGCACGCCACCGGCCACCTGCACGGTGGCACCATGCTTGCGTGCCTCAATCTTGATCAGGTCCGGGTAATGCTGCAGCGGCGCATGCGCGGACAGCATGTCGTTGTAAGCGGTGACGATGCCGATGTTGGGCGCTTTCTCGGCCACCACCCGCAGCTTGTCGTTGGCCGGCAATGCGGCAAAGGCATGCGCCACATTGGCGCAACCCAAGCGCTGCGCGCCCGGTGGGCGGGCAGCGTCGGCGTGCAGCTGCGCCAAATAGGCGGCGCGTGTGGGCTGACTGCGCTCGATGATGCGCTGGGTGACGGCGTGGACGGTGGTGTTGAGTTTCATGATTTTTAAAAATATATGTAACTAAGTTACATCATCTTACCGCAGACGGTTTAAGCTTGACCAGCGCCCGAATACAAACGGGATACCAAAGCAAAAAGCCCGAACGCGTCGGGCTTTTTTCGGGGCAAGGCAATGACTTACTTCAGTGACACCTCAACGCGGCGAGCCTGGTCGTTGCTGCCGCTGGCCAAGGTTTCTTCGGGTTTTTTCAGTTCGATGCCATCGGCGGCCACACCCAGCGCCACCAGCGCATCACGGACAGCAAAAGCGCGCTGCTTGGCCAGTTCGGCGTTCAGGGCGGCGTCGCCGGTGGCATCATGAAAACCACTCACCAAAGCCTTCTTGCCTTCGGCCACACCGGTCACGATGGTTGCAAGGGCCTCATTGGCACCAGTTGCCAGGTCCGCCTTGCCGGTGGCGAAGAAAAATTTCACCACACCGCCTTCAACCACCACCGAGGCGCCACTGGCATCCATCGCGACGGGGACCGTGGCCACCGCAGCCGCCTTGAGCGCGCGCTGCTTGTTGGTATGGTAGATTGAGATCCCGATCACCAGCGCCAGTATCAGGGCAATCAGCCCAAACACGATACCCAGCACAAAACCCTGGTTGTCGTCAGCTTCTGTAGACATCAAAACACTCCGATTAAATAAACTGGCGCTATTGTAAAACCTGCTTCACACGGCAGCTGACCCGGGCCTGACCGGTATCAGCGGGCTGACGTGTGCGCCCTCTCTATACTGCCCACATGACCCAACTTGCCAATTTACGCAAAAGCTACGAGCGCGCCGAACTCAACGAAGACGCCTCACACGCCGACCCGCTGAAGCAGTTCGAGCAATGGCTGGGCGAGGCGATTGCCGCCGAGGTGCCTGAGCCCAACGCCATGACGCTGGCCACCGTGGGCAGCAACCTGCGCCCGAGCACCCGCGTGGTGCTGATCAAGGGGTGTGATGCGCGCGGCATCGTCTGGTACACCAATTACGAGTCGCAAAAAGGCTTGGAGCTAGCAGGTAACCCATATGCCGCGCTGCAATTCCATTGGGTCGAACTGGAACGGGTGGTGCGCATCGAGGGGCGGGTGGAAAAGGTCAGCAACGCTGAAAGCGACAGCTACTTTCACAGCCGCCCGCTGGACAGCCGCATCGGCGCCTGGGCCAGCCCGCAAAGCCAGGTGATCAGCGGGCGCGGCGTGCTGGTGGCCAACGCGGCCCGCTATGGTGCGCAGTTTTTGCTGCAACCGCCACGGCCACCACACTGGGGCGGCTACCGCCTGATACCAGACAACTGGCAGTTTTGGCAAGGGCGTAAGAGCCGCTTGCATGATAGGCTTAAATACAACCTGCAGCCCAATCAGGGCAAGGGTGAAGCACTATGGATTCGGGAGCGTTTGGCACCCTGACCTGACGGCTGGGGCGCGGCGGCCTCGGGGCAGATCGGTTTCCGCTTGGCGCCAAACTGTTCTTTGAGCGGTGCGAGGCTTGGAGCATGGCATCGCGCGCCACCTGGCAAGCCAGTCGCCTTGGGCTGACTCCGTCAGGTGGCGTCAAAGAGCATAAAACCACCCGCGCAGGCAAAGGTGGTTTCTGGTGTGCAGGGAGACCGTTACGGGCACGCTGCCCGCAGGTTCTGCACAGGCGCTACTTGCCAGGCTGATCGCTGGTTTCAGCCATTTTCTTTTTCAGCACCATATAGGCATAGGCCAAACCAACCACCATGATGATGATGCCACCGATGCTCATAAGGCCGTAGTCGGTGGAAAAAAGGTCTTGAAGTGCTTTCATGTTGCGGATCCTAGAAGTTCAACTAATTAATTAAAACGGCTCTAAGGTCCGACTGTGCACCAAGCTCGCCTCTTTAAACCTGACATGAATCAAATCCGGCACATATTCCTGCGATGGGCACCAAACGCGCGGCTGAGCTGAAAACCCACCAGCAGCGAAAAGGCGATCGAGCCCAGCCAACGCCAACAGCCAGCCGGTGGATTTGCCGCAGCCCGAGGGGCCGCGGCTGTGGATCATGCACCAGCCTTGGCTTGCGCTGCGGCGGCGCTGGCAGCGCAGTCGGCACACACGCCGCGCACCGCCAAATCCAGGCTCAGACCTTCGTAACCCAGCGCTTTGAGGGTTTGCAAGGCGTTTTGCGCAGCGGCTTCGAGGTCCAGCGCGTTGCCTTGCAGCGCGCCGGTGAGCGGACTGTCGCGGTGACAGGTCTGGCACTCAAAATGCGGCATGGCTTTCACACTCTCAGGCATGGCCTGGTAACGCCGCACCCGCTTGGCATCCACCCGGCACAGCAGCAGACTCACCTGCGTGAGCCGGTCAATCAGGCGGTACAAGGTCACTCGGTCCAAGCTAAGACCACCCTCAGGCTCAGCCGCCCGCAACGCAGCCAGCAGCTGCGCATGGGCATAACTGGTGTCGGGGTGCGCCAAAAACCAGCCCAACACCAGCCGCGCCGTGGTGGTGCGCCGCAGGCCGTGGGCCGACAGCAAGGCATCGATCGGGTCGGGTAGCGGCGGGTTTGCAGGATTGGCCATGAGGACGTGTCGCTTTTAAATGACTTTTTATCGCAATTGAGTTGCATTAAAACGCTGATGCAACTGGATTGCGATAAACTATACCGCAATTGAGTTGCAACATGAACGCCCCCCACTTCACGCCTAAACCCGCGCCCAAGCCAGTGCCCAGCGCAGCCGCGCACACGCCCAGCGGGAAAGCGCACGCGGGTCACAGCCTCGATACGCACAGGCACGGCGAACACAGCCACGAAGGGCATCGCCACGCGGATCATGTGCACCCGGCTGCTAGCCCGGCAGACCTCACGCCAGCCCGCCCGGCCCTGCTAAGCGCATCGCCCATCACCAGCGTGCTGGGATGGCCGGCCTGGCTGCGGGTGCTGGCGGTGTTGCCGGTGCTGCTGCTGCTGTGGCTGGCCGTGGCCTGGGCCAGCGCCGAGGTGGCACCGTGGTAAAGCTGGACAACCTGACGGTGAGCTACCGCCAGCACCCGGCGCTGCACCACATCAGCGGTACGTTTGCGCGCGGCTCGCTCACGGCGGTGATCGGGCCCAATGGTTCGGGAAAAAGCACCTTGCTCAAAAGCGTCATGGGCTTGCTGCGCCCGGAAGGTGGGCGGGTCAGCGTGCAGGTGCCCAGCGCGCGCATCGCCTATCTGGCGCAGCTCACCGAGATTGACCGGGGTTTTCCGCTGTCGGTGCAAGACTGCGTGCTGCTGGGCTGCTGGAGCGCAGTGAGTGCCTGGGGCCGGGTAACGCCCGCGCTGCTGCAGCGGGTGCAGGCGGCTGTGGTGGGCGTCGGTCTGGCGGGCTTTGAGCAGCGCAGCGTGGGCACACTGTCCAGCGGGCAGCTGCAGCGGGTGCTGTTTGCCCGGCTGATGGTGCAAGAGGCCGATCTGATCCTGCTGGATGAGCCTTTCAACGCCATGGACAGCCGCACCTCCGAGGCGCTGCTGGCACTTATCCACCGTTGGCAAGCCGAGGGCCGCACGGTGGTAGCGGTGCTGCATGACGACGAACAGGTGCGCCAGCATTTTCCCCAAACCGTGCTGCTGGCACGCGAGCTGGTGGCCTGGGGCGACACCGCTCTAGTGCTGACCGAGCCCCATCTGCAGCGTGCCCGCGCCCTGGCCGAAGCCTGGGACGACACCGCCGACTTTTGCCACACCGATGAGGTGCCAGCCCCGGCACCTGCGCCCAGGCGGGCCGCACGATGAGCACCACTGCCGCACTTTGGGACACGCTGGTTGGCCCGTTTACCGAATTTGCCTTCATGCGCCGCGCGCTGGTGGCCACGCTGGCGCTGTCGCTGAGTGCCGCGCCGCTGGGCGTGTTTTTGACGCTGCGGCGCATGAGCCTACTGGGCGACGCGCTCAGCCACGCGGTGCTGCCGGGTGTGGCGGTGGGCTTCATGCTGTTTGGCCTGTCGCTGCCCGCCATGGCGCTCGGCGGTGTGGTAGCCGGGCTGCTGGTAGCTGGCATTGCCGGCATGGTCAGCCGCGCCACCACCCTGAAAGAAGACGCCAGCCTGGCCGCGCTGTACCTGGTGGCGCTGGCCATTGGGGTGGCGCTGATCTCGCGCCAGGGCAGCCAGCTGGACCTGCTGCACATCTTGTTTGGCAGCGCGCTGGGGGTGGATGTGCCCGGGCTGCTGCTGGTGGGCGGGGTGGCCAGCCTGAGCCTGCTGCTGCTGGCCGCAGGCTACCGCGGGCTGGTGCTGGAGACCTTTGACCCGGTGTTCATGCGTGCCTCAGGCAGCCATGGCTGGATCTGGCAACAAGGCTTTCTGATGCTGGTGGTGTTGAATCTGGTGGCGGGTTTTCAGACCCTGGGCACGTTGATGGCCGTTGGCCTGATGATGTTGCCCGCCGTCTCAGCCCGGCTCTGGCATGACACGCTGAGCGCCCAGCTGGTCAACGCCAGCTTGCAGGCGATGCTGGCCAGTTTAACCGGGCTGCTGCTGTCCTACCATCTGGACACGCCCAGCGGCCCCACCATCATTGGCTGCGCCGGGGTGCTGTATGCGCTGTCGCTGCTGGTGTCGCCCGGCGGCTGGCTGCCCCGCCTGATGAGGCGCCCGCATCGCGTCGGCTAACTTTTTTATCCCAACCTCACCTGAAAGGTCTCTTTTAATGAAACGTTTAACCCTGAAATGGCTGGCCTGCGCCGCCCTGAGTGCACCCCTGGTGCTGCCGACCAGCCACGCTGCCGAGCCGATCCCGGTGGTGGCCAGCTTTAGCATTCTGGCTGACCTGGTGCAGGTGGTAGGTGGCGACCGGGTCAAGGTCCAGGCGCTGGTTGGGCCCGATGCCGACGCACATGAATTCACGCCCTCACCGGCTGACGCCAAGGCAATTTTGCGTGCCCGTCTGTTTGTCATCAACGGGCTCAACTTTGAGCCCTGGGCACAAAAGCTAGCCAAATCAGCCGCTTACCCGGGCCCGACGCTGGTGGCCAGCCAAGGTGTCAAGCCACGCACCATGCCCGCCGAAGAGGGGCATGACCATGGCCACTCAGCCACCGACCCGCACGCCTGGCAAGATCCGACAAACGTGGTGATCTATGTGAAAAATATCGCCAAATCGCTCTCCAGCCTTGATCCGCAGGGCGCTGATAGCTATCAAAGAAATAGTGCTGTGTACATCAAGGAACTCGAAGCCCTCGATGCCTTTGCCAAAGAGAAGCTGGCCACCCTGACGCGCCAGCAACGCCAGCTGATCACCTCACACGATGCGTTTGGTTACTTTGCCGCGCGTTACCAGATTCGGTTCCTGGCGCCCCAGGGCATCTCGACAGACGGCGAACCCAGTGCCAAAGAGGTGGCGCAACTCATTCGCCAGATCAAAAAAGACAAGATCCGCGCGGTGTTTGTGGAAAACATGAGCAACCCGCAACTGCTGGCGCAAATTGCCAAGGACACCGGCGTCACCCTCGGCCCCAAACTGTATGTGGACGCCTTGTCTGGCCCCTCCGAGCCGGGCAGCAGCTATTTGCTGATGATGCGCCACAACGTGACGCAGTTGGTGGCTGGGATGAAGTTGAACGAACTTTGAACATAGGCGTTCTGGTTGATCGCCTGTGACGGCTTGGTTACAGATCATGACAGCGGCCCAAGCCAGTGGATGCAGGGCGGTGCGGTGCAGCGTTGAATCAGCAGGCTTTGGGCGGCCTGCAAAATGGGCTTGGTCTCGGCAAAATCTGACCGACAGGTGCATTCGGCAAACACCTCTTCAGTCACCCGCACTTGCGAAAAGACCAGCGTCAAAAGTTCAAGCTGACCCAGCCTGGCAAAAGCGATGAGCGGCCCTGCATCTGAAATGACAACCTTACGCAAAGGCCGCCACCTCTTGCGCCAACTCGTCGGCCCCATAGCGTGCCAGCGGAATTTTCAAGGCACCCAGGTGGTTGATGAACTCGCTTTGCGTTACCCCGGCCAGTTTGGCAGCCTTGCCCAGGCTCAGGGCTTCTTCATCAAACAGCTTGACCGCCAAGGCTACCCGTACCCCGGAGCGCAGCATGTCTTCGTCAAAAGGCATG